>ERZ773027.501-NODE-501-length-24496-cov-15.724234_pt1 | contig 24496 bp, 16 predicted proteins | sample MGYA00511032_ERZ773027 | MGnify/ENA primary metagenome ERZ773027 (study PRJEB29015, sample SAMEA2738138) | human oral metagenome | biome: human oral; feature: human-associated habitat; material: saliva | place: China | collected 2190 ... | reverse complement strand
TAGAACGCCACAATGGCTTGATCCGCAGATTCATCCCCAAGGGGAAACGCATCGACAGCTACTCTGATGAGCAGATTTCTCAAATCGAGACCTGGTGTAATAGCCTTCCAAGAAAACTACTGGGCAACCGTACTCCGGATGATCTCTTCGAGAATGAACTGGATCGGATTTATTCCTGTGTCGCCTGACAGACTATTCAACTGTCAATGTTCAACTTGTTATTGCAATTTACGAACAAAAAATGTTTAATAGTTTTAGAAAAATATTTGGTGGAAAATCGGCTATTTTTGATGTAGGGTCCAGTCGTCGTGTTGAAAGTGCTTTAAATCGTTGTTATGGGTTTGATATAACTCCTTATTACATTCACATTAATAATGATATAGCTTTATCTAGAGGAAAGTTATATCAAATGGATGTTAAGACATTCATTGCTCATACTCCTGGTGTAACAGGTTTATTACGTGAACTATTGGTTAGTGGAATGGAACCATCATTAAAACAATTGAGTGTAGATGAGAATGATGAGTTTATTTATGAATATAAAGAATATTCTATTGATTATAATGAATATTATAAAGTATATCGATTAATATGTAGTTAGGATACTATGATTATGATAAATATTGTAAAGCGTGATTCCAGTATTGATACATTACGAGTCTTGGCATGTTTGTTAGTAATTTTATCTCATTATTCATATACATATGAAGGTTCAGTACATTTGAATGTTTCAGGTTTATTTGGTGGATTAACTGGAAGATTAGGTGTTTCAATTTTCTTTGCTATTTCTGGATATTTAGCAGCTATTAGCTTACAACGTTTAGATAGCCTGATACAGTTTTATATTACAAAATTCTTACGTATTGTTATTCCGTGGTTTGTATCTTATTGGGTATTGACACTAATTATTATGTGTATAGGATTTATAAATCCTGTTTATATGGCTGAGGTTCCTTTTTATAAAGTTATATTTCAAAATGGAAGTTTATTAGATGCTATTCTATTTATGGTTCCTTATGAGACCTATGTAGCAACTAAGTTCTACAATTTTGAGTATCTATTTATTGGTGAGTGGTTCTTAGGAACACTTTTTATTATGTATATAATTGCACCATTTATAAAAAAGGGGTTAAGTAAATCTGTAGTTACTACATCTATAGGAGTAATAGCCATTTCAATTGGATCATATATGCTCTTACACCATTTAGGTGATTATGTTTGGTGGTTATGGGTTACACGTTTGCCAGAATTTGTATTGGGGATGATTTTATATCAGTATAAAGAAATTTTAATACAGAAAAAGATTATATACGCCTGCTTAGTTATAGGTTCAGCTGGTTTTATAGTAAATTACCAATTTAATCAAGATATACATATTTTATGGCGTATTATTTCTTTAAATCCTTTATCCTTTTTAGTAACTATGCCTAGTATATATTTTCTGTTTATTTTGATTCGTATGGTTCAAGGTATTCCGGGTATTAAATATATTAATAAATTAGCAGTAAATGGATATGCTATTATGTTAATTCAGCATGTTGTTATCTATCTTGTAATACATCATATCCCTATTAATCAGGTCAGTCGATATGGTATAGTATTCTTATTTTTCTTTATAGTTATTTTAATTATATTAATATCACACATTATACAAAAATTGTATAAACCACTTGAAGACTATTTAGTAGATATAGTTAATAAAAGATATAAGATATATAAATAGCATAAGAAATAAGATTGCTTGGTATTATAAGTCCTTGATAGGAACATTTTGTGCTTTGATATATTGTTTATATAATACAAAAGGAAGGTCTACTAATTATTGCAATAGTGTGATTAATAAATTAATCAAATGTAGACCTCCCTATTATTCTCTATTGTACGATATAATTATATATTTTTTTTTAAATCTTTAATAACCGCCGATTGTAAAATCAAGTTGAACAAGTAACATAAAAAGTCCATAAGGCTCTCTCTTTGGTAGAATGTAAGTGACAAAGCTTCATTCACAAGGAGGAAATCCCTATGGACCACTTATATTCTACTACAACTGAGCACAGAAAGGGACAACATCTTTCATTTGAGCACCGAGTTTTGATTCAAATACGCCTCAAGGATGGTTGGAATCCCAACAAAATCGCCAAGGAAATCGGATGTGCACCGAACACCGTTCGCAACGAGATTAAGCGCGGAACAGTGGTACTGTACAAAGGAAATATTCTTCGCTACAAAGCCACTGCCGGACAAGCTACCTACGAGCAGAACCGTCAAGTGTGCTGTAGGTACTACGACTTCCTCGAAAAAGTCGATTTCATCTCGTTTGTTGAGAAGAAGTTTTTCGAAGACGGATGGTCACTGGATGCTTGCGTCGGCTATGCCCTGAAAGAAGGCTTATTCACCAGAGGATAGATTGTCTGTACTAAGACACTATATAGCTATGCTAACCTCGGACTGCTTGACATCAAGAATATCCACCCTCCCGAGAAACTCCGTAGATCTTCAAAGAGGGTGAAAACCCGTAAAAACAAAAGGGTTCTTGGACGCAGCATCGAAGAACGACCATCGGACGCAAATGACAGAAGCGAGTTTGGGCACTGGGAGGCAGACCTTGTCATCGGTTCAAAGAAGAAGGATGACGACGCTCTGCTCACTATGCTTGAACGCAAAACTCGCGAGTACTGGATGATTCGTGTTCCGGGTCGGAATCCAAACGGTGTCATGGCTGCTTTAACAACCATCCGTTCACGGTACAGTGAACACTGGGATACTATCTTCAAGACGATTACGACAGACAACGGATCCGAGTTCTCGATGTTGTCCGAGCTGGAGGACTTAAGCAAAACGCTGGTTTACTTTGCCCATCCCTATACCTCTTGCGAAAAGGGCTCCATAGAACGCCACAATGGCTTGATCCGCAGATTCATCCCCAAGGGGAAACGCATCGATAGCTACTCTGATGAGCAGATTTCTCAAGTCGAGATCTGGTGTAATAGCCTTCCAAGAAAACTACTGGGCTACCGTACGCCAGATGATCTCTTCGAGAATGAACTGAATCGGATTTATTCCTGTGTCGCCTGACGGACTATTCAACTGTCAATGTTCAACTTGTTATTGCAATTTACGGATTTAATTTCTTTTAGTATAGATACTTTCGTAATTGCTATGAATATCAACTTATTCTAAGTTTTATGATGAAAAAAGTGAACAATTTTCAATATTAATAACTGCTTCTTATATAATCCTTATTATTAGTGGCTCTATAATAAATATCTATGCATGAACTGTAAAAACGGAATTTTTTATTCTGTTTTTACAGTTCTTCTTTTTTGTTTGTCAAGTTTGTGATACACTATTGATAAGAAAAGGAGAATCAACTATGAATACGCCTATTGTTCGTTTAGAAGAGATTACAATTAAAAATCTAAAGAATGTTGAATATGGTCATATTAAATTGAACGTAGATAAGAAATGTTCTTCATCAAACTTATTAGGTTTATACGGGCAAAATGGCTCAGGAAAAACGGTTTTAATTAATGCGATTGATATATTAAAACAGTTATTGATGGGGCAGAGACTACCAGATCATTTAGTTGATTATATTAATATTAATAGTGATTTGGCAGAACTCTCTTTTGAATTTTCTTTACAAATTGATGATGATAATATACATGTATATTACGATGTAGAATTAGCTAGAAATAAGGTTACTAGTGATAGTAATACAGACAATATAGATTCTATAAAAACTATACCTATTGTAAAAAAGGAAGTATTACAGTATAGAATGGAAAACAGTACTACATCGATTAGGAAGAATATAATTGCTAATACAGATACTACAGAAGTGTTTGTACCTAAAAGCAAATTTGAAATTTTATTTGGTAAACACTATGATGATATGACTGATTTTCTTGTAGATAAACGTCTTTGCCAAGCTACATCCAGATCTTTTTTATTTTCTTCACTATTTTTGAAACGTCTTAATTCTAGACAAGAATTTATTGAAAATACTAGTGAGTATAATTATATTTTTATGATTATACATATGTTAGTAAAATATGGTAATCATGATTTATTTGTCGTATTAACCTCTCATAGTGGTTTACACAGTCTTAATATATTACCGTTAGAAATAAATGTACAACAAGATGATATGGGACGAATCGGTACAATTACATTACCTTTAGATAAACCAGTTACTTTACCTATACCTATTGTTGATGAAATTCATAATATTATCAGCATGATGAATTTAGTTTTATCTGAAATTATTCCAGGCTTACGGATTTCAGCATCTGATTTAGGCGTTGAATTATTAGAAAATGGTGAAAACGGTAAACGTTTAATGCTGGTTTCTAATAAAAATGATAAAAGTATACCTTTAAAATATGAGTCAGAAGGTATACGCAAAATTATATCTATTTTGAGTTTATTAATTGCTGTATATAATCGTCCGTCTGTTACTATTGCAGTTGATGAATTGGATGCTGGTATTTTTGAGTATTTACTAGGGGAGTTACTTCGAATTATAGCTGAAAAAGGTAAAGGTCAATTGATTTTTACTTCACATAATTTGCGTCCTTTAGAGACATTGGATAAAGGATGCATAGCTTTTACCACAACAAATCCTAATAATCGTTATATTCGTCCTAAAAATGTGAAGTCATCTAATAATTTAAGAGATTTTTATTATCGGGATATTACATTAGGTGAGCAAGCAGAAGAAGTCTATAAACCAACACAAAATGCTGAAATTTCATATGCTTTCAAGAAAGCTGGTGTATATAAGTGGCACGAAAAAAAATAGTGCTAGTAATCGTGGAAGGTCCATCAGACGCTTCTGCATTAGAACGGTATTTTGTTAAATATTTTGATAGTGATCGTATTGTAACAAAGATAATACATGGTGATATTACTACTGATAAAAATATTGATCAATCAAAAATAAAAGCACATTTGGGAAACAAGGTTAAATCATGGATTACAAAAGATAAATTTAAGAAGTCAGACATAGATAGGATTGTTCATATTGTTGATATGGATGGTGCTTATATAGATGATAAACTCATCCGATTTGATGAATCATGTAAAGATCCATTTTATTCACCTGTATCTATAAAAACCTCAAATGTAGAGAATATTCGTCTTAGAAATGTCCAAAAGAGAGAAAATGTAGATACATTGAGTACTAATACAAGTGGTATTTACAACGGTATTCCTTATAAGGTATATTATATGTCTTGTAATTTAGATCATGTATTATATAATCTTCAAAATGCTAGTGATAAAGAAAAGGAAGATTATGCATTAGAGTTTTCAGAGAAATATATAGATAATATTGATGATTTTATATCATTTCTTTGTAATTCTGATTTTTCTTGTTGTGACTCTTATGAAGATTCTTGGAAATTCATTAAGGGTGGTAAGCACTCATTAGAACGTTATAGTAATTTAGGACTTTGTTTTTTACCCTCTAATTAGTGGTGCTTTGGTATAAATACAAATAATAGTCTATATGCGGATACCAGCACGGGTCTATCTGGCACATACAAGCAAAGCTGGGCGATTAATGCAGGGTATACGCATCGATTCTAAGCCATTAGATGATACAGCATCTCGTATATACGTAAAAGACTTGCTACAAACATGCGATACATACCGTATATTTGCCGGTCAATTAGTGTACTAATGTATTGCAACATAAACATAATATTGATAGACCCCCAAAAGAATGAGGCATCGACTATAATCGGTGTCTCATTTTTATCGTCTAGTTGCCAACCCATTTTCAGATGAGATATTAATAGGTCGAGGTATTACCTATAGAATTAATATATTTCCTCGTGCTATATTACATATGAGTAGTATTTTTACGTTCATATGTATAAGGAGATACTCTATGTTTAACTTTTATAGTGAGTTATTATTACGTTTACAGAAACAATTTGTATCCGAACATGAATCTGATTTCAAATCTATTGAGGATTTGTTAGAAGCATTTATGACTCAATATAATCGTGGTGATTTTAATAATACGATAGAAATGAAATTACGTGATTTATATGAGGCTGCAGAAGAGGCTGATACGAATGAGAAATCAAGGAAGTTATACAATGAAATCCTTGTATTATGTCCTGATGAAGTAGATGCTAAACGAGAACTCATAGCCCTTGAGTTACATCCAAGCTTTCAAATTTATCAGTTGAAACAGCTAGTAGAATCGTTGAAAAAACCAAAGAAAATAGATTGGAATATAATAGAGACGCGTCCTTATATGCGTTGCCTCATCGATATGGGGATGATATATTTAGAATATAATATGTATAATGATGCGATTGCCTGCTTTACGCCAGTTTTTCACGGAGACAAGCAAGATCATTCGGGATTTCTTGTGTATATGATGGTTGCTTGTTGTGGCGCTGCCAACTGGGATCGCGGCCGCAAGGTATATCAGCGATATCTTGCATGTTGCGATGATATACAAAATGCATTTAATCAGGCTCCGGATATCATGTTGCCTATGCATATGCTGTATATTCTATTGGCTTTGCAGTGTGGTGAAAGCAAGATAGCCCATGATGTATTAGCAGATCTTGTTGATGAATATGAAGATATTGATTGGTTATTACAAGATGCAACGCGCTGGAACGATTTTGTAGAAGATCATTTAGAGGCTATTATGTATATGGTAGACCAAGTGAGCAACATAGATTCTGACCCACGAGAATTAATAAGCTTATATACTGCTATCTCATTTTTACCAACTCAATTAGTGGATTTTGAAAGTCCACTATGGCAGACTCTATATGATGCGTATGAACGTGTTACCGGTCGAACTGTTATAAATCGGTACTCTAATGATAGTTATATGGGAAAACGCGAGTCCGCTCATATGAGCCCCGTAGAGGTTGCTAAAGGTGGGGCTTTGCGTGGAAATCCGGTATATGACAATATACGGTTCGGTGCACAAATTACACTTTCACAAGCCGGCCTATACACAGTAGATGATTTTAAAACAATTACTAAACAAGAAGTATTGATGCTACCGGGCATTGGTAAAAAAACAGTGGAACAACTAGAGTATAATGGTGTTATATTTAAAGCCTAAGATGTGACTTGAATTTAATAGCAATCCTAGGATAACGAAGGGCTATTTGTCTTTTTCATAATTAATTATTTTCTTGAAAGCCAAGATTACCTATCATTCGTGGATCAATACGATTGCCTCTACGACCTTCGGGATTTACTTATTGCATGATAATAAGCTGTTCCTTCATCATATGTGAGACAATATATTCAGTACCTATCAGTATTACGATTCTGCTTTATTACCACTATATGCAATCCTTGTGGTGGCAGTCATTTTCGTAGTTGGCATGGTAGTAGACTATATGCGGTTAGCTTTCATAGAAAAACCTATTATGAAACGCATTACGTTGTACATTGAAAGTAGTCAATCGTGGATGGAGAAGAAGGTGCCATTTTAATGCGAATCTCACCGTTTTTTGGTATAATAAGCAAGTATTCCAACGATAAAACGGAGGTAATTATAATGCGTAAATTCTTATATATGTTAGCGGCTTTGCTCGTGTTGATTGGTATTAATACATATGATGTAGAAGCCCGTACAGATGTGTATGCAACAACCTATAACGGCAATAGCTGGTATGTAGACCAAGACTCTGTAAAGAGAGTAGGGGATGTACTTAATTTTACAGTATATACGACATCTGGTCTTAGCTATAAGGTAACATCTAGCGATAGTAATTATTACAATGCAGATGTATTCTACTATAACAACAAACTCGTTTCAGACAATGGTCAATCCGTCTGGAAATCCCCAGGCATGATGGCGGCTATGCGTGTGGCGCGTAAATAATAGAGATAATAGGTTTAGTACGTACATGATAGAAATAATAAAGGCAGCGAGATAATCGCTGCCTTTTGGTACTTATAAGTGCACTATAGTATTATCGTTTATCCGTATTTGACGATATATAATATAAACTTTATAATATAAACAGATAGCCAAGCGAGTAGATCCGTCGGGCTCATCTCACAGTTACAAAAAATTGATGAAATGGCCTTTCAGTTACCTAATTATCCAAGGATAACGAAGGGCTATTTGTCTTTTCCAAGACAAATAAGCGCCACAAGTGCTCCAAAGGCAATGACAACTGTCATTGCCTCTAGAATTATCATGATTAATTCATAATCACTCATAGACAACCCTCCCTTCATTAACGAAGAGAGGCCCAACCTCGCTTGGCTATCCTAAGTCCATTATATGGCGAACATATAAGCGAATCAATAAGAATCTATAAATAGAAATATACAAAAATATATATACGTATACGTTAGCAGTAACTATAGTTACTGCTTTTTATATTGTTAAATATAATATGTGACAATTTTCCCTCATATTTACAATAGTCTAATTATAAATTATAATTAAAAATATTTAATAATAATTTATAGCGTAGATTAGAGAGGGTTTTTATGAAACGTATGTGTAAAACAAAATTATCCTTAGCAATTGCCCTTACAATTGCTAGCTCTGTTGGTCAGTATGTAATGGCGGAGAGTACATATGTTACCAAACCTGAAGGCGCATATCTTAGTGCCACAAATGGTAGTAAACTTAGTCTCGGTGAAGTGGTTGGTAGTACTGCTGGTATTGATGCGGATACTGGAGGTACGATTAGTGTAGATAATGTGCGTTCTATAATTCCTGCAGGACGTCACTCTTTCATTATCAGTAAAAATGGTGGTACTGTTAATGTTAAAGCTGGCCTTATTCAAATGGGAAGACTTAGCAAACCTGTAGTTATTGCTAATGGTGGCACTGTAAATCTTGGCGTAGATGGTAATACAGGCAATTTTACGAGCCATGATATGTCTATTGAAGGTGATGTTCGTATCGATGGTAGTGCTACTCATCCATCTGAAATCAATATTGGTTTAGACAGTGACGAAGTATTTTGGACTGGTTTTGCTCTTAACTTAGCAGATAAAAATGCAAAACAACCAAACCATATTAATGTGTTCCTTGGTCAGCGTGGTTATTGGGATCATCTTTATCAAGGTGGGTTAAATGGTACTGGCTTGAGTACAATGACAACACCAAGCCGTGTACATCGCTTGGTAGGTTCTAAAAATCGTAGTTTTGAAAATGCTGTAGTGCAAAATGAGCATAATGAAATTCATATCGATAAGTTAGAAGGTCATGTAAACTTCTTTTATGATATAAATGGTGAGTATGACGATACTGAAGATCCAGCATATACACCACCAACAAAAACCTATAATGGTTTGACTCCAGAGTCCTTCTGGGGTGGAGATATTCATATTACAAGTGCTGCACCTAATGCGTACGCCCATGTATTCTCTAGTCAAAAAGGGCTTGATGTATCCTCTGAGGAGAATGTAAATAAAATTTTAGATAACTTGGCTCACAAGATTTACTATCATAACTATGTAAATGGTGAAAGAAACCTTCAAGGTACTGTAGGCATTGCTTCTAATGGTGCTGAGTCTGCACGCTTTAAGGTGTTGACTGAAGGTTATGCTAAGGAAGGGGCTATTACTTGGCAAGCAGATAAAAATGGTCAAGGTAAATACGTATATGGTGAAAATAAACCAGCTCCGGCTCCGAAACCAGAGGTAAAACCTACTCCAAAACCTGAGCCTAAGCCACAACCTAAGCCAACACCAAAACCAGAGGTGAAACCAACACCAGCTCCGGCACCAAAACCAGAGGTGAAACCAACACCAGCTCCAGCTCCTAAACCTGAGAACAACGGTCATATTCATGTTGTGGTAGGTGATTTTGATACACCTCATATGCGTGGCGCTCGTTCTGCTATCATGAGTAATATCAATGGTTGGAGAACATTGACAGATAACATGTATCGTCCACGCGTATTGCAACAAGGTGAACCAACAGGTATTTGGGCTCGCGTTGGAGGCGGTAAATACAGCTTCAATGCAACAGGTATCGACACAGATACTACGTATACACGCATTCAAGGTGGTTACGATGCTAAAACTAGCAGCGGTTGGACTGTAGGTGGACAAGTTTCTTACCTTCGTGGTAATGATGACTACGTATTTAACGGTACTGGCAAGGAAAAAGCCTTTGCGGTTGGTGCGTACGGTTTGAAAGATCTTGGTAAGAACCAATATATCCACATCGAGTCTCAAGTAGGTCGTGCTTCTAACGACTTCACTGTTCGCAATGAAATTGGTGAAAAACTTTCTGGAGAGACTAAAGCGAATGCATACTCTATCGGTGCACGCTATGGTAAAACTGTGAAGCTTTCGAATGGTACATACATTGAACCACAAGCACAATTGAGCTACACTCACTTCGGTGGCGACAGCTTCAATGCTGGCAGCATGCATGTAGATCAATCTGGTGTGAGCAGCACAGCAGGTAGTCTTGGCCTTGAAATCGGTAAAAACTTCGGTGCAGGTAATATCTATACTCGTATAGGTGTAAACCATGCCTTCTCTGGCACAGTAAAAACTACTTACACAAGTGGTACTACTACTAAATACACATCCGAAGACATTAAAGGTACTTGGACAGATCTCGCATTTGGTGGCCGCTATGGCTTCAATGCAAATAACAGCATCTTCGGTGACATTAGTACAGGTCTATCTGGCGACTATAAAGCTGGCTGGTCTGTAAATGCAGGATTTACTCATAAATTCTAATATAATAGTTACTATATAAATATATAGCACTCACTAAATAAAATGCCCCACGTATTGGATTTAACAATCTAATACGTGGGGTTTTTATAATATATTTCGTATATCTCTATAAATAGATTCTTATTGATTCGTCTATATGTTCGCCATATAATTATCTTAGGATAGTCAGGCGAGGTTGGGTAAAAAAATAGCCCTTCGTTACCAATAACTCGATAACTGAAAGGCCATTTCATCAATTTCTGTAATCTTGAGATGAGCCCGACGGTTCTACTCGCTTGGCTATCTGTTTATATTATAGATATAATTATATATATCGTCAAATTACGATGGACAATACTATAGATTTCAATAAATTTGAATTTGTATAGGCAGTGATCTAGTCACTGCCTTTTTTTATGTTCTTGTTTTATAACTCAAATATTAATATCTTAAATTATTTTAAATAAAAATTGAGAAATTCATTTACAATTCACAAAAAATAGTGTAATATTTTAAACATATTTTAAAAGTGTTAAATGTGAGTTCTTAATAAAGTGAGTATATATCTATCTTTTTCTATAAATAACGACTGATAAATCACTTATAGATATATTCGTTTATGAAGAGACTTTCACAAATGTGAGTGTAATTGTATTAATAGTTGAGGTGTAAGAGGATGAGAGCAAGAAATAAAGTTTTATTATCTGCTGTTATGATGACTTTATTGTCATCTACGATGGCCGTGCCAAGTACATGGGCTGCAGCAGGTCTTAATTCTGATGGCCGCGTATTTGCCGTAGGCTCTGAAAGTAAATTTGAAAGTACAGGTAATACGACTGCTAATGGCGTGGTAGCGTCTAACGGTGGTCAAGTTGCGATTGGCTCCTTGGATACTCCTAATACAGATCAATTGCCTAAACGCTATCGTCAACCAGCTTTCATTACAGGCATGCTCGATAATAGTTCCATTCAAGTGGATGGCGGGGTTATGGACGTGACTACTGCACCATGGAAGTCTCCATATCCAGTAGCGTTTGCATATAATAGTAAAATTAATCTCGGCATTGATGATGCGGGTACTGTAAAACACAAAGTGTTTAATATGCAAGGTGATGTGCTGGTATCTGATAAAATGATGCCTCCTAATCAAGAACAGCAACCATCTGTGATTAATATCGGTCTCGGTCGTGCACATAACAGTCCTAACCAGTTCTCCGGTAAAGCTGTGAACACCTTAGAGGATAAGGGTGGCGAAATCAACATGACCTTTGATGGTGGCATGTGGAGTCATGATAGCATGGGCGGCTTGGAATCTTTCAAAATTGATGGTAAAACAGAACGTAGTAGTATTAACAAGCTCACAGGTACTCGTACGCGCGAAGGTTTCAGCCGTATTTCCCAAGATTCTCGCAGCGACATTCATGTAAATAAATTGGACGGTCATATTAATGTTATTTATGACATGACTAGTGGTACTGGCTTAAATTATGCTAAACCAGGTTCTAAGAAAAATGGTCTTGATCCAGCTGATATCGAGGGTGGTAACTTCATCGTAAAATCCGCTGCAGCTGGTTCAGGTGTGCATGGCTATGTGACAGGTGATCATCTTGATACTTCTTCTGAAAGCAATGTAAATAAGATTTTAGATAACTTGGCACATAAATTCTATTATGAAAACTATGTAAAAGGTGAAAGAAATCTTTCTGGTACAGTATCCATTGCGTCTAAAGGCATCGTGTCGAGCTTCCAAAAAGCATTGACTACAGACCAAAAAGAAGGGGATATTACTTGGAAAGACGGCAATGGTCAAGGGTCCTATGTGGTGCCAGAACCAAAACCTACACCGACTCCAGATCCTAAACCAGTTACACCTGTAACTCCAGACCCTAAACCAGTTACACCTGTAACTCCAGACCCTAAACCAGTTACACCAGTAACTCCAGATCCTAAACCAGTTACACCTGTAACTCCGGATCCTAAACCAGTTACACCTGTAACTCCAGATCCAAAACCAGTTACACCTGTGACTCCAGATCCTAAACCAGTTACACCTGTAACTCCGGATCCAAAACCAGTTACACCTGTGACTCCAGATCCTAAACCAGTTACGCCTGTAACTCCAGATCCAAAACCAGTTATACCAGTAACTCCAGATCCTAAACCAGTTACACCAGTAAACCCTAACCCTGTTATTCGTGGTGCTTATGATACACCTCATATGCGTGGTATTCGTTCTGCTGTAGTAGGTAATATCAACGCTTGGCGTACATTAGCTGACGATATGTATCGTCCTCGTGTATTGCAACAAGGTGAACCAACTGGTATATGGGCTCGCATCGGTGGCGGTAAATACAGCTACTCTGGCAGCGGTATCGACACAGCTACAGATTATACACACATCCAAGGCGGTTATGATGCTAAAATCAGCCGTGGTTGGACTGTAGGTGGTCAAGTATCCTATCTTCGTGGTTCTGAAGATTATGTATTCGATGGTTCCGGCAAGGTTAAATCCTTCTCCGTAGGTGCGTATGGTTTGAAAGACCTTGGCAAAGATCAATATGTACATGTAGAAACTCAAGTTGGTCGTGTATCTAATGACTTCACAGCTCGTAATGAAATCGGTGAAGCTATGTCTGGCGATACAAAATCCAACGCGTACAGCATCGGTGTTCGCTATGGCAAAACATTGAAATACGCTAATGGTTTCTATGTAGAACCGCAAGCACAATTGAACTTTACACACTTTGGTGGCCGTAACTTTACTGTAGATAATATCTCTGTTAACCAATCTGGCGTAAATAGCACTACTGGTAAGCTTGGCCTTGAATTGGGTAAACAATTCGGCAATGGTAACCTTTATACAAGATTTGCTGCAGGTCATGCTTTCACAGGCAATGTAAAAACTGCATTCGCTAGCGGCAGTGTTACGAAATTAACAGAACAAGACCTTAAAGGTACTTGGACTGAATTGGCATTCGGCGGCCGTTATGGTTTCAATAGCAACAATAGTGTATTTGCTGACGTTGCCACAGGTTTGTCTGGTGACCTCCAAGCAGACTGGGGCGTAAATGCTGGTTTCACGCATAAGTTCTAAGTGTAGATTTATTAAATAATCTTTTTGTACAATAGCTAACATATATAGCCTCCTAATAATAGAGTCATGACTTTATTATTAGGAGGCTTTTATTGTATGGAACATAGAACTAACTATATAGCCACCTATGCATTTTTTTTCTAACCTTAAGAAAAAACTATATAGACGAAATACGATATATTGTGTATACTAATGAAATTAGTAAGCATACTAGGATCATGATTGATGCTTACTGTATTAATATATTTACCATGCTTAGTATGGGGATCTCTAAGGGGTTAAAAGCTCCGAAAGAGATAATATCTAGTGTATGATAAATGAAGTAGCTCTGGGGAGGGCACTTCGAGAGAGGAGACTTATGAAATTAGTAAAATTACTACCAATTATGGCAATTGCTTCTGTATGTGTTGCTGGCCAAGTACATGCGGCACAAGATCCTTTGATGATGCCTGAACAACCTGCGGCTCCTTTGACTGCAGAACAACAAGAAATCTCTCTTGCTGTTCCTAGTGAAGAGGTAAAAGCTGTAGTATCTGAATTTGCAGCATTCCAATTGGGAATGAGCAATGCTTTAATCAAAGACGACAATCGCGTAATGTCTGGTCAACAACGTTATACTAATAACGTGTTGTACTACATGAATGTTCGTCGTGACTGGTACATTACAAGCCATCGCTATAAAAAAGATAGCTATGCTCGCGTAGCATTAGATCGCTTGTACTTAGATTACAAAGAATTCTTCACAAACCACACAACTGTGTCTGACATGAATCAAGCTGAATATGAAAACCAAATTTTGGCAATTCTTGAAAAGAATACAGCTAACATGTCTAATGATGAATTGCGTTTCTACATGAACGAAATGGTAATCTACAGCTTGAAAGAAGCTATGCGTGACGGTAATAACCGAGTTAAACGCATCCGCTAATCGGCATATATAACTATATATCTATGAAAGAGGTAACGGCATAGACCGTTGCCTCTTTTGTTTTCAAAACAAATGCCCTCGTAGGAACAAATTCTACGGGGGTCTGTTTATTAATTAATTATATTATCTAATCTATTCTTTATGAATTATTATTTATGTTATTTACATATTTTTTCGATGGCAGTATAATCTACTTGTAGAATTATGAGGAAAGTATGAAGGAGAAGTGTTTTGTAGTGTAACAAGGGAGGCGTATGATTATGAATCGCGCAAAGAAACTACAATTATTAGCAGTACTCGGAGTTTTGACTATATCTTCGGCAAGCTTGGTACAGGCTGTAGATATTCCTGTTGTTTCTAGTGGTGGTGCCACTTATAACATTGGTTTACAAGGCTGGTCATCTTTCACTAACTCAGATAATGTACATCTTGGTGGTCAAACTGGGGCGACTAACAGCGATCCCTATGCCCATGCAGGGGATCCAAATGCAAAGGGTAATAATATTGCCATCGGTCGTCTTGCCTTGAATGGTTCTCAAGGTGGTGGTAACGTAGCACTCAGTTCTAAGACATTTGTAGGCGGTAAAGGTGATTATAACTTCTTAGGTAATTTTGCAGCAGGTTATAATTCAACCATTTCCGATACAATTGCTATAGGCTACTTTACAGGTTCCTACTCTCAAGGTAATAAAAATGTATGGCTCGGCGCTTCTCAAGCTGCTGCTAGTAAGGGGAATAACACTGTATTAATCGGTTCTAACTCCACTGTAAATGGTAATTTTAACTATGGTATGGGCCATGGCGTTATCTTTAAAGGCGATAAGAACTCCGCTATTGGTGCATATAACAAAATTGAAGGTAACCAATCTGGCGCCTTTGGTGTAGGTACGTATAATGTGGATACTGTTAAGGGCGATAATTCCTACAGTGTTGGTAACAAGAACCAAGTGAGTGCTAATAATACATTCGTAGTTGGTAATAATGTGAAAACATCTTTAGACAATGCAGTTGTATTAGGTAATAATTCTACTGCTGAAAGTAGTGATGTAGTGAGCACTCCTAGTTATACCTACAATAATGGTGTTACTGAAAGCTTCGCCGGTACTGCTCCTGTGTCAACTGTATCTGTTGGTGCAGCAGGTCAAGAACGCACTATCACTCATGTTGCAGCAGGTCGTATTACAGCGGATTCTACAGATGCGGTTAACGGCTCCCAATTATATGGTACAAATCAACAAATTGATATATTACATCGCGATGTACGCCACGTGGAAAAAGAATCCAACCGCGGTGATGCTCGTGCCGCAGCACTAGCTGCATTACATCCACTACAATTTGATCCTGACCACAAGGTTCAAGTTATGGGTGGCTATGGTCACTACAAGGGCGAAAATGCATTGGCTCTTGGCGTAGGTTACTATCCGAAAGAAAACCTACTCCTTACAGCAGGTACAACTGTAAGTGGTGATTTGATGGCCAATGTGGGTGTGTCTTATAAATTCGGTGAAAATAAGACATTGCCTAAGATTTCTCCTGCATCCTATAACGCATTAGAACAACGGGTAGATACATTAGAAGCACAAAACAAAAAACTACAAGAAACAGTAGATATGCTTGTGCAAAAACTTAATGAGAAATAGAATTTAATATTGATAGAGGTTATAAAAATGAGGTAATAACAGTGTTATTACCTCATTTTCATATACCTATATATAACATTAAAGTAATAATGTTTAGTGAGTACTTATCTTGACATACATATGTACTATTCGATACACTAATATATATTTCATTTGTTGTTCATGAATTTTAAATGTAGAGAGTAATGAAACGTATTGTGTGTATCGCCTTGAGCGCCCTATTGTGTTGTGTGGGTACAGCTGAGGCAGAAAAACAACAATTACATAATGATAAGGGCGTAGTGTCTGCAAAGACTGATGCTCAAACAGAGCGCATGAAGGCCGCATCAGAGGGCTTTCACATTACGCCTGCTGCCACACCGGACCATGTGATTGGCCAAGGTGGGCCGCTCATCATGGATCGGCAAGATACTAAGACCGTGCAGTATAGCAATGTGGATGCAGTGAACCGCGCCATTAATGCAGTGGCTATGTCCAATGTATCTAATGCTATGTATGGTGCCAAAGGTAAGCCGTGGATGCGCCGCACTACGCTGAGCTTTCAGTTCCAAGAAGGGTGGAAGCCGCTGTATTCTGCGGAGACTATTCAGCCTCTAGGTCATTACGATAATACCTCTCGTGATGTGTGGTTTACGCAGCAGCGCATTTCTCGCGCCTCTGATACGGGTACTACCCTTAATGTAGGTGTTGGGTACCGTCGTATTTCCAAGGACGACCGTCGTCTCTATGGGGCTCATCTATTCTATGACCATCGTTTCTTGAATCGTCACGATCGGCTCAGTGCTGGTCTTGAATATATGTCTGGTGAAAGTGAGTTTCGTTTTAACTGGTATGGTTCTGCTTCCGATGAGCGTGTTTTGGATGCGAACCTGCATACCTTAGAGCGAGTATCTAATGGTTATACCTTAGAATATGGTAAAACCTTTAAAAATGCGCGCTGGGCTAGAGTCTATGTTGAAGGCTATCACTGGAACCAGGATCGACAAGCTGATAAGAATGGTTTGCGCATAGGCTCTGAGATGCAACTTACGCCGCGTGTATCTGTAGATATGGGATACAATAAACCGGAACATAGCTCTGGCGGTGCATATGGTAAAATTACGTTCCGTTTAGCGGGAGCTCCGATGGCTTGGTATGGTGGCAAGCATCGTTTAGAACAATCTGCAACAGTTCGCGATAAAATGCTCAACCTCGTAAGACGAACTAATACGGTTTTTGTTGAACAATAATTTTGATAACTGAATAGACAAATTGAATGGTCATGCCATTTCCTTCATTCATTTTATTTTAATGAAAATTAAATGAAAAATAACCTTCTATTGTTCCTATATAAGTGATATACTCTAGATAAGGGAAACGTTAGTGTTCATATCAATTGTTCTTTAAGATAATGGCTTTTTATAAAAGCCATTATCTTATTATTGATGCCGTGTGATCGCCCGTTCATCTTAGTTACTCTCCAACTATTTAATAATCTTTGTGTTGTGTTTACTTCAAAATCTCTCTCTTAATAACAAACTTATATCATACGGCACCGGTAAGAGGATCGCCTTCCTCTTACCAAAAAAAGGATAGTTAATCCTCATCGATTAACTATCCTTTTTTATATTCTCTTAATAGATATATAAATTACTGTTTACAAAATTCGTATACGTGCTACAATATTCATATAAGACTCATGAATAAAAAGTGAATTTTAATGCAAAGAGAGAATGATAGGTTTTGTAGTTTGTAAATGGAGGTTCTAAATTATGAACAAACGGAAACGTTTATTGACTTTGTTAATCAACGGTGTATTGTTATCTAGTTTATGTGTTGTAGCGAGTGCAGCCGATACGGCAACGGGCACTGGTGCTGGTGTAGCGTACGGTACAGGTAGCAATGCTCCAAAGGCTGAAAACGTGGCGATTGGTAATAATGCTAAGATTGGTTATTCCAATGGTGCTAGTGCTGCTACAGGGGATATCGTAGTCGGTAAGGATGCTAATATTAATAACTATGCTAGCCAAGGCGGTAGTGTAGCGATTGGTAAAAATGCAAAAATTGAAAATATGGCCGGCGGTGTAGAGGCTAGCTTTGCATTAGGTCAAACAACATATAGTGGTAGTTGGTTCTCTTCTAGCAGAATTCCTGCGGATCCAACAAAGGTAGTAGGTAGCGTAGCTATTGGGGACAATACATTTGCTCGTACTGGTAGCACTATGATTGGTTCCCATAACTACAAAGGTGACCTTGGCGATATCACAGTAGATACGTCAACTACTCGTAAATATGCATTGAATGCTTATGCAACTACAGTAGGTGCTAATAGCTTTAGTAATGGCGCTTTTACAACCAATACAGGTACCTATAATATTATCTCTAGTGAATATAATGGTGGCCGTATGGCAAATCCTGTTAAGAACTTGGGATCCACTATTAATGGTTCTTTAAACAGCATTGAGTCTCAAACAGCTAGTAGCTACTACGCTGGCATTGCTAACAGCATTGTTGGTACAGCAAATAGAACGTTTAATTCTAATGGCTCTCTTATTATGGGTGCTGGCAACGAAATCACTAACTCTGTTAAATCTATTTCTGGAGCACCAGATGATGGCGGTAATTCCGCTAAAGAATTAGCTGAAAAATTGCGCACTGCTGTAAAAGATGCTAACGGCGGTGGCGCTACGATGGCCATCGGTGGCGGCAACAAGGCTGACTACACATTGCGTACATCCATGGTCGGTATTAATAACACTGTAACAGGTGCAAATAGTGCTAAAAGTGCGGATAACCTTGTTATGGGTGTAGGTAATACTGCATCTAATGTACAGCATTTAACTGCTATCGGTTCTAAGAATACTGTATCTGATGCTAATAATACAGTTATCGTTGGTGATAACCGTAAGGTAACAGGTGTTAATAACACTGTCATTATTGGTTCTAGCGACGCAGAAACTACTATAACTGTAAACGATGCAGTAGCTATTGGTCATAATACAGAGGTATCTGCTGAAGGCGGTGTAGCTCTTGGTAGTAAATCTAAGGCGACTGTAGCAGCTGGTGCAGCTGGTTATGATATCAGCACAAAAGCAGCATCTACTGATACAAGCTCCACATGGAAAGCCACAGCATCTGCTGTATCCGTTGGCGATGTAGCTAATGATGTAACACGTCAGATTACATCTGTTGCAGCTGGTACAAATGATACTGATGCGGTTAACGTAGCACAACTTAAAAAGGTAGAAACTAAAATCTCTACTGTTGAGGCAGATGCTAAAAAACATACTACTGTAGTAGCTGGTGCTAATACGACTGTAACACCTGGTACAAATGCTAATGGTGGTGCGGAATACAAAGTAGCTGTTAATAAAGACTTAGTAGAAATGAGCTCTGCTAACTTCGGCAAAGCAACTGACGACGTTCGTGCTCGTATCGATAAAGACCGTGCTAGCTTCTTCAACGGCAGCGAAAATATCGGTATTTCACCTACTGGTGTTCAAATTGAAAACACAGATACTTTAGAACAAGCAAAATTTGATAAATACGGTATGTATGCTAGTGAAGGGAATACAACTGTTTACTACACTACAAACGGTATTAGTGCAGGCGATCAAAAAATCAACAATGTGAAAGCTGGCGTAGCAGATACTGATGCTGTTAACGTATCTCAACTTAAACGTTTACAAGATCAAATCGCAGCATCTTCTAGTGTTACAACTGTAACAGCTGGTGACCACATTAAGGTAACACCAACTGTAAATGGTAATACTCACGACTATAAAGTATCTCTTGCAGATGATATTGCTGACCAAATTACAAATAACACAACAAATATCAACAAAAACACAAATGATATCAAAAATATCAAAGGTGATTTATCTAAAATCGATAAACGTGTTGATAAATCTGTAGCAGGTGCAGCAGCGTTGGCAGCATTGCATCCACTTGATTTCGATCCAGATGCTAAATGGGACTTTGCAGCAGGCTATGGTCATTACCGCAGCGGTAATGCTGCCGCATTAGGTGCTTTCTATCGTCCTAATGAAGACGTACAACTTAGCGTAGGTTCTACTGTAGGCAGTGATGAAACAGTATTTAATGCTGGTTTATCTGTGAAAGTAGGCGCTCATAGTGGTGTATCTCGTTCTCGTGTAGCAATTGGTAAAGAAGTATTAGCTCTTAAGAAAACAGTAGCTGAACAAAATGCTCAAATTCAAAAATTGACTGCATTGTTGAATGGTGTTGCTGGTACTAAGATGAAAGCCGATCACACAACATTGTTCCCAGATATCCCTACAAACCATTGGGCATATGAAGCTGTAAGCGATTTATCTCGCCGTGGTTTAGTAGAAGGCTATCCAGATGGCACATTCGGTGGTGACCGTATGTTAACACGTTATGAATTTGCTCAAATCGTATACCGTGCTATTCAAGACGGCGTAACAGTTAATGATCGCCTTGTAACAGAATTCAGCCCTGAAATGGCTTTGTTCCGTGTTGACACTGTAGCTAAAAATGCTAAAGGTGAACCAACAATCGAACGCGTTCGTGTTAATAAAAAATAAGGATACTATTAGTTTATAGTGTTCATACAGCTACTATGTCATACCTCAACTCCACCCCGAGGTCGCATAGTAGTGAATATAAAAAGGAGTAACTGATTATATCAGCTACTCCTTTTTGTTGTTATATTAGGCTCACTATTCTTTTTATTTGGCAAAATAACCTAGCGACTGGATGTGTGCGATGGACTCGTCTAAATATTGTTCAGAGGACACAATGTGTTTAGTGCCATCATCTTTTGTTCTTTCAACGGTCATGTTTTCGTTCATAGTATCAATCAATTCTTGACGAGATATTGGTTTTGCCATCAATTTCATGACGTAGGATAAGCCTTCATCTACGGAATAGTCTATTTGGTTATACATATTGCCGAGGCACATGTATTGATAACCACCTTTTTCAACAAGTGTGGATACATAGTTGATAAAGTGTTCTGGAATATAGGTTTTGTTTTCCTCAAATGGTAATTGGTCATATTTTTTTGCATATGTGTTGATATGACCGACGATAGCAAGATGGAATAAACGTCTATACATAGCATCAGTATCGATTTCAGAATCAGGATGATGCTCTTCAATATGTTTCATAATATCCGCTACATTGAATGGGCGTTTTGTATCCATTAATTCTTGGATGCTAATGTGCATAACATTGGTCCACTCTGGAGGAACACCAGGCTCTTCATCTAATGCATTGTTGAAGTATAGTGTATCTAGTACTTTCTTCTCAACCCTTTCGTCATGGGAAATTTTATCTTCGTTACTACACTTTGTTAATAGGGCCATGCGGAACTGAGTATCATATACGTAGTCATAATATTGTTCTTTATCAATAAAGTTATCTCTAGCCAATGTTCTAATATTATTTTCCACACTACTATCAAGCCATGTAATGAAGGAACGATTCAATGTTTCGTCACCGATGTAAGCACAACCTTGCTCTTGTGCACGTTCAATAAATTCTGACACATATACAGGATCATTAATAGCTTCTAAGTATTCGTGCCCAACATAATAATCATTAGATTGTAATACACGATTGATATTTTTTATTTTATAATCAGAAATTTGTTGGGAACGTTCATCTAATTTCATTGTTTCTGCAATGAGTTTTAATACATTTTTTGTGTAGACCGTACGTTCTTGTAATGAGTCGTTAGGTGCATGTTTTTCAGAATATAACATAATATCCCGCAATTGCTCTAACCGTTTCCAACCAGGATATGTATTGTATGATACATATGCTACACCACGGTCGGATAGATTTCGGTTACAAATGCTGAGGATTTTATCTTTCACCACGTCAGGCACCCAAGACCAAATACCATGGACGATAATGTAATCGAAGGTACCAAATGAATCATCAATATCCATAATATCTTTTTCTAATAATGTAATATTTTTTAGCCCCATGGATTCAATTAATTCATTCCCATGCTTTACCTGAGTAGGGGATAGGTCGATACCTGTAAAGGTAGTCGTTGGATTATATAGGGCTTGGGGAATGATATTACCACCACAGGAAGAACCTAGTTCTAATACGCGAGCCTCTTCTACAGGTACTGGGTCTAAGCCATAAATAAGAGCTTTTGCCATTAAAGATGTAATACATGTATTGTAAAATGGTTTTGATACGTATAGAAAATCGTCGTAAGATTCCTTCAGGTCGTTAATTTTAGATTGATCTACACTAGTAATGTGTTGTTCACTCATTAGAATATATCCCCTCTATAACTAATACTCGTAAAATGGTTCTCATAATGATTTAGTATATCATAATTTTTATCAAAATCGGTCAAAAAAATTCATAGTTATTTCATTTATAAGTTGGTATATGAAAAAAATGTGAAAGTACCTTTAAAAGGTTGTTGGATTATTATAATTATATTTTTCTATGATCCATATTTTATAGATAATATATAAATAGATACCAAAATCGAGAAAAATCAATGAGATTAAATCAATTAATCGTTTATTTATAACTATAGTTAATGTAGTTATCGATAAATACCGAACTGCATTGAAATAAATAGATTATATTTTATAAAATACGTATAAAACACAGAAAAAATGAGTAAAAAACCACCCATATATTAAAAATTGTTTAACAAAATAAAGGTTCTAACAATAAATTCTGTCGATTATGATAAAAACATGAAGAAAAGTATTTACAAGATTTTCGATATATGATATTCTGTTCATGACACAAAATGAAAGAAATATGAAAGATACTCAGAAAGGCGTAAAGGTATGGGAAATTTAGGCTTTTCGTTCTTTTGTATTTAAATGATTTAATTATAAGGATTGTAATTGTGTCTAGTTAAGAAAGGGGTTCATAGTAATATGAATAAAATCTTTAAAGTTGTTTGGAGCAAAACTAAAGAGTGCTACGTAGTAGTTTCCGAAGTTGCAAAAAACAATGGTGGTAAGAAAAAAGCTCTTGCTAGCGTATTAGCTGGTTTGGCTATGGTAGCTGCTACAGCAGGTACACCGGTGCATGCTGATGTTGGGTTGGGAGGCAGTTCAGTTAATATTTCACCGAATGGCACATATAATGGTTCTAACTCTGTGACTCCAAACTCTGTTGTAGTTGGTTTCCAAAATAGAACAACTGGTGGTAGCGGTAACGGTCATATTATTTATGGTGCTAACAATGTGGCGAATCAAGATTCTTCTTTAGCTATTGGTAACCAAAACACAGCAACGGGTCCTGCAGCGTCTGCAATTGGCGTAGGATCTCAGGCAACTGGTAGAAATACTATTGCTGTAGGTAACGTGGCAAAAGCTAGTAATACGGATAATATCGCTATTGGTACATATTCTGAAGCATTAACTAGTGGTCAAGATGCATATGCTCTTGCAGTGGGTTCTTATTCAAAAGCTAATGCTCATATGGCAGTTGGTATTGGTGCACTTGCTAATGCAACCGGTACTGAATCTACAGCAGTTGGTGCAGGCTCTAAAGCAACTGCTAAAAACTCTCAAGCTTTTGGTGCTCGTAACACTGCATCTGGTCAAAATGCTACAGCTATTGGTTATGGCAATACCTCTGCAGTAGAAGATACTATTACAGTAGGTACTAGCAATACTGCATCCGTTGGTGGTGGTATCGCTATCGGTCAAAATAACATTGCAAACTCTGGTGGTAATGCAGGCAATACAATGATTGCCATCGGTCGTCAAAATGAAGCGACAGCACAAGATACCATTGCTATTGGTCGTGAAGTAAAAGCTAAAAAAGATTTATCCGTTGCTATCGGTAATCGTACAGAAGCTACAGCCAATGCTGCTATTGCTATCGGTACTAATGGTGCTCCAGATGCTAATGGTATTGCATATAAAACAACAGCAAGTGGATTTGCGGCTGTTGCAATTGGTATGCAATCTAACTCCTCTGGTACTGCTTCTACTGCAGTAGGTGGGAAATCTTCTGCTACTGCAGCTAGTGCAAGTGCATTTGGTCGTGCTGCGAATGCATCTGCTGAAAATGCAACTGCATTAGGTTTCGACGCAGCTGCATCTGTAAAAGATGGTGTGGCTCTTGGTTCTACATCTAAAGCAACTGTAGATAAAGGCGTTAAAGGCTTCAATC
>ERZ773027.491-NODE-491-length-24719-cov-3.897462_pt1 | contig 24719 bp, 16 predicted proteins | sample MGYA00511032_ERZ773027 | MGnify/ENA primary metagenome ERZ773027 (study PRJEB29015, sample SAMEA2738138) | human oral metagenome | biome: human oral; feature: human-associated habitat; material: saliva | place: China | collected 2190 ... | reverse complement strand
AGCATCCGATGTGCAAGATTATACATTTCCACCTGCGTTTTGTAGCATTTTATCTTGCATTTAGCGGCACTTAGTCCTGCGTTTTGCAGCTAAACGCATTGTGTTTTGGTGCTAAATGCATCGCGTTTTGCTGCTAAATATATCGCGTTTTGCTGCAAATAACACACATTTAGCTGTTTTTTGGCCACCATTCTGTATAATTACGCATTTATACACTGCAAATACATTTGCTAAACTCTACAAACGAAGATCTCTTTTCAACCCCTCAAAACCCTCGCGAGAATTGAATATTTGCAACCGAGTGGGCAATTGGTGAACGGAAAAGGCACTTTTCGTGTTAAAACCAGAACCGTTTTTTTTACATTTTCAAAACAAAGAGAGATGTTTTACCTTTAACAATGCAAAGATAAGTGCAAGCATAAAGCTCTTGGCTTACAAATCATAGCCAGCCTTGTGCGCCCTAAGCACGTTAAACCACTTGCTTAACGTGCCCTAGAACCAATAAAAAGCCTTTAAACCAACAAATTTAAAGCCAGCAAACCCGCTAATGTAAGCGCCACAAAGACTGCCACAACACCCGCGCAACCCTTTCGTTGCGGTTCGCCAAGATAATCGTTGGTGCTTGAAGTCTCTGGTCTATGCGCGTTAGTGCCATAAGTACCCCTCCTGCGCTTTGGCTTATCCCTTAGCATCAGCTGGTTATACTTGTTCCAAAATTTAAGGTATGTGGGGTCTGTTTCGCCCTTCACCATTTTCATATAGTTCAGTCGGCCACGCAAAACCGTATACAAGGTGAGATATTCGCCATGCCTCCTTGTCTTACCATGTTGTTCACGATAAGCGTGCAAGGCCGCTTTGGCTGTTTCCCAATAGCCATATCGTTCCCACATATATAACAAGCTGCGTATCTGCCGTGCATATTCGCGCGATACGTTCACCTTATGGCTCACCACAATGCCCGTAACCTGCTGCCTTCTTCCGCGTCGTTGCAGTCGTGTTTTGCGGTCGTTCAGCCTAAATCCGTATTTCTCAACGATGGTAGAAACCTGCAAATAAAAACTTCCCGTGGTGCGAAGTACATCGTTATCGCAGCTAAACGTCATATCGTCGGCATATCGTGAGTAGGTTGCCCCTATGCGTTGGGCTGCAGCAGCCAGTTCTTCGTCCATCTTTTTGCACACCATATTCGAGAGTGTTGGCGAAGTGGGAAATCCCTGTGGCAACACATCGCCCACAGGTTCGATAACAGTGCAAAGCCCCGAAAGCAGTTGTGCAGCCTCGGTAGAGCATCTAAGGGGTGCTGCCGTAAGTACATCTTCCACCATTTGCCTGGTGATAGAGGGGAAGAAATCTTTGATATCCACATTTAGGATATACCGTTTGCCAACGTGTAGCTGTGCATTTTGCACCACCGAACGCCCCCTAACAAAACCATAACACCATGGTGTGGGTGGGTTGTACTGCTGTAACAACACATTAAATCCCTGCAACATATGCATCAAACTGTGGTGTGGAGCCACGATAGGACGCCTTCCGCCATGTTTTTTGTGCATATAATAGCGTTTCACACGGCGATAGTCGTTACGGGTATCTGCAAAGCAAAGCATTTGGTTTCGCCTGAAATCCGAGTACACGCCAACATTGCTAGCCAAGGTATTAAGAACATTGGTAAGCTCTTCGGCCGAGTATATGTATTGCAATTGATTGCCAACTAGTGCTTTTAGGTCTACATCCCTATTTACTTGTGCCATGTTACGCAGGGTTATAAAGTAAAAAAAATAGGAATGCCGTAGAAGTTTACTTTATGGTAAATCTCATTAACCATAAACGATACATTGTATCAAACTCTGACGAATACATCAGAAACATTTTCTAAATTTCTTCGGCTATTCCTATACGCATGCAAAGTTAAGTGTTTTTATTTGCACAACTAGCGATATTATTGATATTTTATCATTTATTCACACTTTACGAATATAGCCTAACTTGCTTACACATGGTGCAAAAAGCCGTTGGCTATAGGGCCACAGCATTGAAAAGACATCGCATTTAACCGCCACGACATGCCCTAACCCCCTAAAAAGCAACCTAGAAACCGTTTTTTTAGGTACGCACACAATAATAAGCGCCAACAAGCGTTATATATATTCGTACACGTACACACATTTAAATGCATCATTAATGATTGAATATATCAAAGGCGAATTGGCCGAGCTAACCCCGGCCATGGCTGTGATTGAGGCGGCCGGAGTGGGTTATGCCCTCAACATCTCACTAAATACATATAGTGCCATACAAGGCAAAGCACAAATTAAACTGTTTGTTCACGAAGCATTAGTGGCTGGTGGGCGCGACGATTCGTTCACGCTTTATGGCTTTGCCACACGCCAAGAACGCGAACTTTATCGCTTGCTTATCAGCGTTTCGGGCGTTGGAGCTAACTCGGCGCGCATGATTCTATCGGGCATGTCGCCTGCCGAACTGTGCAATGTGATTGCCGCCGGCGACGACAAAATGCTGAAAACAGTTAAAGGCATTGGCGCTAAAACGGCACAACGCATCATCGTTGACCTGAAAGACAAAATTGTGAGCAGCGGGGTGGCGCAAGAATTGGCCGTGCCGGCTAACAATAACGCTCCGCTACTCAACTCGCCCGTTAAAGACGAGGCCGTGGGTGCGCTCACGATGCTGGGATTTGCGCCCGCCGCGTCGGCTAAAGTGGTGGTCGAGATATTGAAAGAACAACCCGAACTGCCTGTTGAACAAGTGGTGAAAGCGGCGTTGAAAATGATTAAATGACCCTTTTAAGGCGTGCTGAGAAATAAAAAAACAAAAAGATTGTGGATGGTGTTGCTCGTTATTTGCTTGACGGGCTATGCCCTCGCCTTGCCCTTTGCGCAAGACGATAGGGGCAGAAGGACTGTTAAGCGCGCTCAAAGAAACTCCAACGCTACAATCAACACGCCCAACACCACCCCTCGCCCTCAGCAACAACGCCCAGCTAGCCCTAACAAGCCTCAACCCGAAGACTCTTTGCTGGTGATTGACAACGAAGACGAAAGCGCCAGCAACACCAGCAACACACAAGCTAAACCGCTAACGCCCATTTGGCGCGTTCAACCCACCACACCCACCACTTATGCCGACCTTTGGCAAAACGCCATGGACCTAAAACGTCCCGACAACATGAAGTTGGGCATTGAATATAACGACACACTCGACAGTTATTTGCTGGGCACTAAATGGGGCAGAAACTATCTTGGTACGCCTATCATGATGACGCCCCAAGAATATCGCCGTTGGAGCGAACGACAAGCACGCAATAGCTATTTTAGAAAGAAAAACGACGAGGTGTTTAAAGCCAAGGGCAAAGAGAAATTCGACTTCACCGACTTGCATTTCGACTTAGGACCGGCCGAAAAGATTTTCGGACCGGGAGGCGTGCGCATCAAAACGCAAGGCTCGGCCGAAATACGCTTTGGCGCTACGCTTAAAGACATCGACAATCCCTCTATTCCTATCAGGAACAGAAAAACCACAACCATGAATTTTGATGAAAAAATTAACATCAACATGAATGGAAAGGTGGGAGACAAGGTGAACATGAACCTCAATTACAACACTGATGCTACGTTCGACTTTGATGCGCAGAGCCTTAAACTGAAATACGACGGCAAGGAAGACGAGATAATCAAACTGGTGGAAGCTGGAAATGTGGGCTTCCCCTCTAACTCGTCACTGGTGAAAGGGGCCAGTTCGCTCTTCGGAATACGCACCGACTTGCAGTTTGGACGTTTGAAAATGCAAGTTGTTGCCTCGCAAAAAAAATCGTCGTCTAAGAGTGTTTCGTCGCGTGGAGGCATGCAATTAACTCCCTTCGAGATAGATGCAGCCAACTACGAAGAAAATCGCCACTTCTTTCTTTCGCACTATTTCCGCGATAAATATGATGAATGGATGGGCACATTGCCCACCATCAAAAGTGGTATCAGCATCAATCGCGTGGAAGTGTGGGTTACAAACAAAACGGGAACAACCACTAACACGCGCAACATCGTGGCCCTTACCGACCTTGGTGAGGTGAACCACATCTCCAATCCGCTGTGGAGCGCCACGGGATTGGTACCAGCCAATAATGCCAATAGCGAATATCCCGCCATGGTTAGCACCTATGTGGCAGCTAGAGACATCGACAACACATCAACCACTCTCGACGCTATAGCAGGCTTTGTGGGTGGAAACGACTACGAGAAACTGCAAAACGCTCGTTTGTTGCAACCCTCGGAATACACCGTAAATACCACCATGGGCTATATTTCGCTAAAACTTGGTTTGCAAACCGACCAGGTTTTGGCCGTGGCCTACGAATACCTACGGCGGAAACACCTATCAGGTGGGCGAATTTGCTGCAGATAACACCGACACCAGTCAGGCCCTCTTTGTGAAATCGCTGAAAAACACCAGCAACAACCCACGACAAGGCAACTGGCACTTGATGATGAAAAACGTGTATTACTTGGCCACCTCGGTAGAACGCGAACGCTTCAGGCTAGATATTAAGTATCAAAGCGACACAACTGGTGTTTATCTCACTTATATCCCAGAACAACAAGTAAAAGACCAACCCTTGATTAGAGTAATGGGCGCCGACCGACTTGACAACAACAATAACCTGCATGCTAACGGTTATTTCGACTTTGTGGAAGGCTACACCGTGAGCAACGGACGCGTGTTCTTACCCAAGACAGAGCCATTTGGTAAATACCTTTACACTTACTTGCGGTCTAAAGGTGTGACAGATGCCGTTGCGCGCACCTACAACTACAGTCAGCTGTACGACTCGACCAAGACCATCGCCAAACAAATTGCCGAGAAAAACAAGTTTATCCTTACAGGACAGTATCGCGGTACCAACGCCAATGTTATCTCGCTTGGCGCCTACAACGTGCCACAAGGGTCGGTGGTGGTTACGGCTGGTGGCGTAAGACTTAACGAAGGTGTGGATTATAGCGTGGATTATTATGCTGGCGAAGTAACCATACTCAACCAAAGCATTCTTGACGCTGGCACAGCAGTGAACGTTTCGCTAGAAAGCAACACCGACTATGGCCAACAACGCAAAACAATGTTTGGCCTTAACTGGGAATATAACTTCTCGAAAGACTTGCAAATGAGCGGAACGGTGCAGCACCTCACCGAACAAGCACTCACCACCAAGGTGAATATGGGCGCCGAACCGCTGAACAACACCTTGTGGGGACTGAACCTTAATTGGAAAAAAGAAAGTCAGTGGCTCACAAACTTGCTCGACAAAATACCCTTCTTGCACGTTAGTCAGCCCTCGCAAATAAGTTTCACAGGCGAGTTTGCCCACCTCATTGCTGGTCGTAACAAGGGAACTCAAGACAATGCATCCTATCTAGACGACTTTGAGACAACCAAAAGCTCGATAGACGTTAGCTCGCCCACATCGTGGACCTTATCTAGCACGCCCTCAATGTTTCCCGAACACGATGATAAAACCACGCTAGGCAGTGGTTTTAACCGAAGTCTATTGGCTTGGTACACCATCGACCCTTTGTTTACACGCAGAAGTAGCTCGCTAACACCATCGCATATCAAAGGCGATTTGCAACAACTCTCAAATCATTATGTGCGCGAAGTGCCGGTAAGAGAAGTGTTTCCTAAGCGCGACCAAAACAATTATGGCGGCGTTTCAACCCTCTCGGTGCTCAACCTGGCCTTCTATCCCAACGAAAGAGGCCCGTATAACTTCAATCCTAACCTTAATACCGACGGAACACTAGACAATCCTCACACACGTTGGGGAGGAATGATGCGCCGACTAGACAACAACGACTTTGAAGCCGCCAACATCGAATACATCGAATTTTGGATGCTCGACCCCTTTATCTACACCAACCGCCTGCCTAACGCTAGCGATTATGGTGGCGACTTCTACCTAAACCTAGGCGAAGTGAGCGAGGATGTGCTGCGCGATGGCAAAAAATTCTATGAAAGCGGCATGCCTGTAGATGGTTCGCAAAGCTTTGTAACCACACAATGGGGTAAAATTCCCACTCAAGCCACCACAACTTACGCTTTTGCTACGTCGAGTGGTGCAAGAGCCTTACAAGATGTTGGGTTTAACGGATTAAATGATAACGAGGAGCGTTCGTTCCCCGCTTATCAATCGTTTCTTAACGCTGTGCGAGGCAATGTGAGTGCAGCAGTGTTCGATTCGATAAAAGCCGACCCCGCCAACGATAACTATCATTACTTCCGCGGGTCGGACTACGATCGCGCCGAACGCTCCATCCTTCAACGATACAAACGCATTAACAACCCGCAAGGAAACTCGCCCGAAGCGAAAGCTAAGACACTTCTTATAAGGTGACGCCCGATGTTGAAGACATCAACCAAGACTATACACTCAACGAATACGAGAAATATTACCAATACCACGTGTCGTTGCGCCCTGGAGACATGGTGGTGGGCCGCAATTTCATCGTTGACAAACGCGAAGCTTCAGCCTCATTGCGCAATGGCAGCAACGAAAACGTAACCTGGTATCAATTTAGAATACCGCTTCACGAGTACGAAAAACGCTTCGGAGCCATCGCCGACTTCTCTAGTATTCGCTTTATGCGCATGTTCCTAACGGGCTTTAAATATCCCATCGTGCTGCGTTTTGGTTCGCTCGACCTGGTTAGAGGCGAGTGGCGAAGCTATCAACAAAACCTTAGCAACACGGCTGCACAAACAGGTAAGATGGCGGTTAGCGCCGTTAGCTACGAAGAAAACAGCGACAAAACACCCGTTAACTATATTCTGCCACCTGGTATTGAGCGCGGATCCGACCCCAACCAGCCCCAAATGGTGGAAAACAATGAGCAAGCACTGAGCCTTGTTGTGGACAATCTAAGTCAGGGCGAAGCCAAAGCGGTGTATAAAAACACCACTATCGACCTGCGCCAATACCGTCGATTGCAGATGTTTGTGCATGCCAATGCCCTTGAACCCAACGCCACGGCACTGGCTAATGGCGAACTGTCGGTGTTCATCAGATTGGGTAGCGACTACAAGAGCAATTTCTATGAATACGACATTCCGCTATCGCTCACACCAGCACGCCGTTATAACGACCGCTTGTGGGCCGATAGTCGCGACGTTTGGCCCGAAGAAAACATGCTGGATGTGGCTCTCGACGTGTTTACCAACCTAAAAAAGGCACGCAACAAGGCGCGCGCCACGGGGCTGGCTTCCTACACTTCGCTTTATAGTGCCTACGATACAGACCGCCCTAAAAACAAAATTAGCATCCTGGGTAACCCCACATTGGGTGAAGTAAAAACCATAATCATAGGCGTGCGCAACAATGCGGCATCGCAAAAAAGTGGCGAAGTGTGGGTAAACGAATTGCGACTAAAGGAATATGACAACGAAGGAGGATGGGCTGCACAAGGAAATCTCAACGTGCAACTATCAGATTTTGGTACGCTTAACCTGCAAGGACAATATATCACAGAGGGTTTTGGCGGACTGGAAGACGGTGTTGCCCAACGCGCTAAAGACAATTTTAAATCGTACAGCTTAACAACAAGTTTGGAACTAGGCAAGTTCTTCTCCGAAAAAGCAAATGTTTCGGCTCCTCTTTACTATTCGCGAACACAAGAAGAAACGACGCCTAAGTACAATCCGCTTGACACCGACCTGCGTTTTAAAGACGCTATTGAGGCTGCAAACCGACAAGAACGCGACTCGATAAAAAGCATTGCTGTGCGCCGAACCACCAATACTAACTTCTCGTTGTCGAATGTTCGTATCGGCATACAAAACAAACGCCACCCCATGCCCTACGACCCGGCAAACTTTTCGTTCTCGTATAGCAACTCATCACGATTAACAAGCGGCGAGACTACGGTGTACGAACGCGAAAACAACTGGCGAGCAGCACTGGCTTATAACTGGACTCCTGTGTATAAACCCTTCGAACCGTTTAAGAATATTAAAAGCAAAAGCAAATGGCTAGACCTACTTAAACGCTTTGGGCTTAACTGGCTACCTCAAAATGTGGCGTTTAACTCGGACCTCAACCGCAACTATTACGAGCTGCAAGAGCGAGATATGGAAAGCGATGGGCACGAAAGATTGCCACTTACCTTTAATTCGCAATTCCTTTGGAACCGCGATTTATCTATTCGTTGGGACCTAACGCGCAACCTACATGCCAACTTCCAGAGTGCTACGCATGCCGAAGTGGAACAGCCTTACACGCCTGTAAACAAAGATTTATACGCCGAACGCTACCAGGCTTGGAAAGACTCGGTGTGGAATAGCATCAGAAGCATGGGCACACCGCTCGACTATAGTCAGCAGTTCACGCTCTCTTATCAACCACCAATCAACCTCTTGCCCATCTTTAACTGGGTGAACACCGACCTAACTTATAACTCCACCTACCGTTGGGTGCGTGGAACGCAGTTGGAAGACGGCTCTTCGCTGGGCAATACCATCGCCAATAACCGCGACTTAAACATCAACGCCAACTTCGACTTGGTGCGTTTCTACAACAATATTCCTTTCTTAAAGAAGGCCAACGAACGCTTTAACCGCGAAAATAACATGGCCGAACAAGATAAAAAACGCGAGGAAAAGCGAGCCGAACAACGCAAAAAAGCGCAGGAGCGAAAGGCACTACAAGCGCGAATGAAGGAAAAAGGCATTACGCCCGATGCTCAAAAAACTGAAAATAACGAGGCCTTGGCACAACAACAGCGCAATAACTTGCCTAGAAACCGAAACAGTTTTGAGCAAGAAATTACGCTCATGCCCGACACCGCTATCACCATCAGCCATAACAAACACAGCAAACGACTCACCGTTTTGGCACGAACCGAAGATGGGAAACGCTTCCCACTGAAGTTTAAAACCAATGGCGAGAACAGCATTCGTATCCTTACGAAGGTGGACTCGGCACTTAAACTTAAACTTACTGTTACGCCACGACAACCCTTAGAGAAACAAGTGTGGTACGAAACGGCGCAATCGGTGGCACGTGTGCTGATGATGGTGCGCAATGTTAGCCTGTCTTACCGCAACCAATATGCCATGTCGCTGCCTGGTTTTATGCCTCGCATCGGCGACGCATTCGGTCAAACGCGCCTTCCTTCATCGCTTTCTCCAGGTTTAGACTTTGCTTTCGGACTCACAGACGATGATTATATCGGCAAGGCACGCGACCTAGGGTGGCTGCTTAACAACGACTCTATTGCCACACCTGCAACAACCACTAAGACCGAAGACTTGCAATTGCGCATGACACTTGAGCCCGTGCGCAACCTGAAGATAGACTTGAACGCTTCGCGAATGCAAACCACGGCCCGTAACATTCAGTATATGTATGCCGGTACGCCTACAACGCAGAATGGAACGTTTATGATGACCACCATATCTATACGTAGCGCCTTCGAAGGAATGGGCTCGGCTGCCGATGGTTATCGTAGTGCATCGTTCGAAAGATTTTGCGATGCACTCGACTTATTCCGTACTCGCGTGCAAGCACAATACGAAGGGGTGCGCTATCCTGCTGGAACATCAATGCACGGAGCAGTGTTTAACGTGGCCAATGGCGATGTTGACCAGTATGGTTCGGATGTGATGATACCCGCATTCCTCAACACTTACACGGCCATGGGTGGTTCGTCGCTCAACATTTTCCCCACACTGGCACGCCTTTTGCCCAACTGGAATCTGCGTTATAGCGGACTGGGCAAGCTGCCTTGGTTTCGCGAGCACTTTAAAAGCGTGAACATCAACCACGGATATAAAAGTATTTACGCCGTTGGCGCATACGCCTCATACAACACTTTTGTGGAATACATGGACGGACTGGGCTTTATCAGCGACGTAACAACAGGAAATCCGCTGCCACGAAGTATGTTTAATGTGGCTAATGTGAGCATCAACGAGGCGTTCTCGCCTTTGCTGGGCGTGGATGTCACGTTCAACAACAACCTCACAGCTAAGGTGGAATACCGCTCAACACGTGTGCTTAATCTCAGTATGACCAGTGTTCAGATTAACGAAGCCGTGAGTAGAGACTGGGTTGCAGGCATGAGTTATCGCATTAACAACTTCAAATTCTTTGGATTAACGGCCTCACGCGCTAAGAAATCAAAGAACAAACGCTCCGATGCCAACAACAACGCTAGTGAGAACAATTCGAGAGGCAACACCAACCACGACTTGAACATGCGACTCGACTTAAGTTATCGCCAACAAGCGAGCATTAGCCGAGACATCGCCAGCAGAACAAGTACTGCCAGCAGTGGAAATAAAGCTTTTAAGATGAGTTTTTCGGCTGATTATACCCTATCGCGACTGCTCACTATGAGCTTTTATTACGACAGACAGACCAACACGCCCTTGCTAAGTAGCAATAGTTACCCCACAACTACGCAAGATTTTGGGCTAAGTCTCAAGTTCTCGCTCACCCGATAGACGCCTTTGAGGCACCAAGTGCTTGGTTGGCCTTGCACTATGAAGCTAAAACGCAGTTTGCAAAAGCGCAGCAAACCTTACATACAACAAAAAAAGGCAGAAAAGTGGATGTCGCAAGAACAAACGTTGAGATAAAATAACCCCCAAAGAGGTCACTAACCAACCAGCACTTGCATCCACCTTTCTGCCTTTTCGCCCCAAAGCGGGCAACGAGGGCTAAAGGTTTGCCCTTAATTCTTCTTCACTTTAAATTGCATCACCTTAGGAAGTTTCACCCATTTGCGGTCTACCACTATTTTAATATGGCTGCCTTCCCCTTGTTTTAACGTAAAAATGCTATCATTATCTTTCTCCAATTTAGCTTCCAAGTCTTCGCTACCATAGTCGTTAATGATAGCCAGTTTTGCCTCATTGTCTTTATTAAGCTTCGCATCGGTGATTAGCCACAGCCGCGTGTCGCGCTTAGAGCCAAGATATCCTGGCAATTTACCAAAGAGTTCCTGACCACGAGGCAACACATCATTATCATAAAAGTTGATGCGAAGATACACTTGGTACTCTTCGTTATACAAATAACCCTTGAAACTCTGCTGTTGCTGTCCGTAGCCAACTAGCGAAAACAGCACGATTACCATGGAAATAAACAACTTTTTCATCACATCACACTCCTTTCATCGTCAAAGATATACGGTTACGTTTGATGTCTACCTCAACAACCTTCACTTGAACATGCTGATGAAGCTTCACCACTTCAGCCGGGTCGGCAACAAAACGATTGGCCAACTGCGACACATGCACCAATCCGTCTTGATGAACACCCACATCAACAAAAGCACCGAACTTGGTGATATTGGTAACAATACCTGGCAAAAGCATGCCCGGAACCAGGTCGGCAACGGTATGCACACGCTCGTCGAAGGCAAATTCTTCGAGGTCTTCACGTGGGTCGCGCCCTGGTTTCTCTAGTTCGGCCACAATATCATTGAGTGTAGGCATGCCCACTTCGGCCGTTACGTATTTCTCTAGCGGTATTTGCCTAATCTTTTCGTTGCTTCCGATAAGCTCGCCCACCGAGCAACCCAAGTCTTTAGCCATATTTTCCACCACGGCATAACGCTCTGGGTGTACCGCACTGTTGTCTAAAGGGTTTTTAGCACCATCAACACGCAAAAAACCTGCACACTGTTCGAAGGCTGCCGGACCCAATCGGGGCACCTTTTTTAATTGTGCACGCGAGGTGAATGCTCCATTTTCGCGGCGATAATCCACAATATTCTTGGCCAAAGTGGGGCCCAATCCGCTGATATAAGTAAGCAGATGCAGGCTAGCAGTGTTTACATTAACCCCCACAAGGTTAACACAACTTTCCACAGTGGTGTCCAAACTCTTCTTCAATTTAGTTTGATCCACATCGTGTTGATATTGTCCCACGCCGATACTCTTGGGGTCAATCTTCACCAATTCGGCCAGTGGGTCCATCAATCGCCTACCAATCGACACCGCACCGCGCACCGTTACATCCTCATCAGGAAACTCGTCGCGAGCCGTTTTAGATGCCGAATACACCGAAGCACCATCTTCGCTCACCACATACACGGGTATTCTGGGGTGCGCATCGTTGCCCGCAAGGCGCAAGATATCTGCTGTTTCGCGACTAGCAGTGCCATTACCCACGGCAATAGCCTCTACTTTAAAGCGACCAGCAATCTTTTCGAACTCCATTTTGGCCGCATGCTCATTGCCACGAGGCGTAAAGGGATACACAACATCATGATAAAGCAAGTTGCCTTGTGCGTCTAAGCACACCACTTTGCAGCCCGTGCGTATGCCAGGGTCAACACCCATCACGCGTTTTTGGCCCAACGGCGCGGCTAGAAGCAGCTGACGCAAGTTGAGCGAGAACACACCGATGGCCTCTTCGTCGGCTTTTTCCTTGCTAGCCGCCGCAAATTCGTTTTCCACCGAGGGTTCAATCAGTCGTTTATAAGCATCGGCCACAGCCTCTTCCACCAACTTTGCGCAAGCGCCACGGCCTTTAACATAATGGCGTTGCAAGCGTTCGGTGGTTTCTTCGCCGTCGATTGTGATGTTCACCCGCAGAAATCCCTCGCTTTCGCCACGTCTCATAGCCAGTAAACGATTGCCATTGCATCGCCGAAGTGGTTCAGAAAAGTCGAAATAGTCGGTATATTTTTGCGCCCCTTCCTCGTCTTTCTTCGCGGCAATCACTTTCGACGAGATGATGGCTTCGCGTTTAAAGGCGTTGCGCACTTGTTGTCGGGTTTGTTCGTTTTCACTAATGGTTTCGGCAATGATGTCTTGCGCGCCCATAATGGCGGCATCAACATCTTTTACCTCGCCTTTAACGTAGGCTCGTGCCACGTTTTCGGGGTTGGGTTCGCGTTGCAACAAGATGATTTGCGCCAAGGGTTCTAGCCCCTGTTGGCGTGCCACCTGCGCGCGAGTACGGCGTTTGGGCTTATAAGGCAAGTATATATCTTCGAGCGTAGTGCTGTCCCATGTGTTGTCAATACGACCTTTCAGCTCGGGCGTAAGCTTGCCCTGCTCGTCAATTGTTTTGCAAATGGTTTCCTTACGCTTTGCAAGTTCGGTGAGTTTGTCTTTCCATTGGCTGATATTAGCAATCTGCACCTCGTCCAGTCCGCCGGTTTTCTCTTTACGATAACGGCTGATAAAGGGTATAGTGCAACCCTCATCGAGTAGTGCGAGGGTGTTAGCCACCTTTGTTTGGTTAAGTTCAAGGCTCGTGGCGATGATATTTGCGTATTCGTTCATAAATGCAAAGATACAAAAAAACGCTGTCCGCGTAAAGTTGGACAGCGTTTTTTATAAAATTTAGTTCAGGGGAAAAAGACTTCTCTAAGATGTTAAGGGCCTCTTTAAAGGGATCAAGCGCGATGGTTTTAGACCAAAAGCGGCATTGGTTTACTCGGCTAGAAGAATTGATAAGAAAGGCCCAAACAACAAGAAGGGCAGTGAAACCTTGTTGGCCTAGCCATTTTTTAAATGAACATGTTTACCAATTAACGAGTAGACTAGTTAACAAGCACAGCCAACCTTCAACTTTTCATCCTTTCAATCTTTCTCCTTTAGAAGTTTTCTGCCTTCAATTCGAAGAAAGCTTGGGGATGCAAGCAAACGGGACACACCTGCGGAGCTTTCTTTCCAACTACCACATGACCGCAATTGCGGCATACCCAGATGCAATCGCCATCGCGCGAGAACACCAAAGCGTCTTCAATGTTCTTCAAAAGTTTGCGATAACGCTCCTCGTGCGTCTTCTCAATCTCGCCAACCTTTCTAAATTTGATGGCAATTTCTTTAAAACCTTCTTCTTCGGCCTCTTTAGCCATACGCTCGTACATGTCGGTCCACTCGTAGTTTTCGCCTTCGGCAGCACTCAAAAGGTTTTCGCTCGTGGTACCAACCTCGCCTCCGTGCAGGTATTTATACCACAGTTCGGCATGTTCTTTCTCGTTATGAGCCGTCTCTTCAAAGATGGCAGCAATCTGTTCGAAACCATCTTTCCTTGCTTTCGAAGCAAAGAAAGTGTATTTGTTGCGGGCCATACTTTCGCCAGCAAACGCCTCTTGCAGGTTTTTCTCAGTCTTTGTTCCTTTTAACTCTTTCATAATGTTCTTGTTTTTGTATAAATTCTTTGTATAATTTCGTCGGCCTTACGCCGTTTTTAATTTGTGTCTCAGTCTTATTCGATGCAAAGGTAGTGAAAATAACACATAGCCGAGCATATATTGCACGAAAATTTATGCGGTTTTTAAAGCTTACTTCGACGTTCAATAGCTCTGCGCATTACGGAGGATAGTGTTCAAAAGGAGTGGCACATCACTCATATACCGGCGATTGAAGAACAACATACTACAAGCCGCCAATAACTCTAAACGATTTCGAGGATACACTTTGGGCATTAGGGCTGGTTGTGACTTCAAACAACTTATAAATTGGGGTAAAAAGGAAGACGGCGAAGAACACGAACAACAACTAAGCGTTGGCGCGACGCGTTAAAAATGGCGGTAGAAAATAAGCTTTGAAAGACGTGGTTAAGGCCAAAATGCGATATACCAGCAAAGCATACCACTCCCCTCTCCCTTTTGCGAGGAGACGTGGGAGGACTGTTCACATTTTATAGCGGGGCAACGGCGAGGCGTTTCACATCATTTCCGAGCATCTAGCGAGCTGCGTTTGTTGCGATGATAGCTACGATATTCGTCGAGCGGTATTTCAACATCGGGTTCAACCAGTGCGCCATCGTGAGGCAAAGCAAACTTCATATACCTAATATTAAGGCCTCGTGCAATCCACATACTTTCGTAATAAGTTTGGATAGCCAGTATTGTGGCTGTTTCTTCATCGATTCCAGACGTGTGATAGAGGTCGTCTGTGCTAAACAGCAGGTTTAGTTTGTTAACCGCCACCACGTGTTGGGTGTAGGTAAAGAGGAAGTTTGAATCGGTTTTGAGGTGCACCACGCCATTGTTTTGCAAAAAACGGCGATAGCGTTCAAGAAAAAACGTGCTAGTAAGTCGTTTGTGCACGTTCTTCATTTGTGGGTCGCTAAAGGTGAGCCAAAGGCCTTGCACCTCGTTGGGAGCAAAAAAGCGGTCGATAATCTCAATATTAGTGCGCAAGAAAGCCACGTTTTTCAGTCCCTCTTCCAAGGCCATTTTAGCCCCTTTCCACATGCGTGCGCCCTTAATATCCACCCCAATGAAGTTGGTATTGGGATAAAGTTTAGCCAGTTCAACGGTGTATTCACCCTTTCCGCAACCCAATTCTAGAACAATGGGGTTGTCGTTATGAAAATAATCGTTGCGCCATTGTCCGCGCATAGTAAAGGGTTTGTTATCAATTACCGAATAAGGATATTGGAAAACGTTGCTAAACGTCTCCATCTCGGCGAATTTTTCTAATTTTCCTTTGCTCATTTTCTTGGGTAAGGAGTGGGGTTAAGGGTTTATTTATTGTTGTTTGGATTGAGCCTATTAAGCCTCAGCACCATTCTTTTTGCGCTCTTAGAGGCTTATGTTCAGCTTTGGGGCTAGTTTTTTTGTGTCTTTTACTAGTCAATCACCACTGTTGTCCAGCCGTGTTTGTCTTCGGCTATACCATATTGTATATCTCTCAACAGGTTATAAAGGCGAGTAGACACTGGTCCGGGCTTACCATCGGCACTGAAAGTGTAGCGATGCCCAGTCTCCATATCGTCGAGATAAGATATCGGACTGATTACGGCGGCTGTTCCACAAGCTCCTGCCTCATCGAATGTGTCTAATTCTTCTTCGGCGATGGGTCGTTGTTCCACCTCCATACCCAAGTCGCGCGCCAGTTGCATCAAACTGTTATTAGTGATGCTGGGCAAGATAGACGAAGACTTGGGTGTAAGATATTTATTGCCTTTAATCGCAAAGAAGTTAGCAGCTCCGCACTCGTCTACATATTTTTTTTCTTTTGCATCGAGATAGAACTCGCTTGCATAACCTTTCTCGTGAGCCAACGCGTTAGCTCTAAGCGAAGCCGCATAGTTGCCACCAACCTTGTACATACCTGTACCCAGCGGGGCCGAACGGTCGAAATTGCGCACAATAACATAAGGATTGGTAGAAAAACCGCCTTTAAAATAGGGGCCAACGGGTGTAACAAAGATAAGGAAGAGATATTCTTCGGCTGGTTTTACTCCCACTTGTGCACTTGTTCCGATAATCAAGGGGCGAATATAGAGCGCTGCCTTACTCTCGTAGGTGGGCACATAGTCTTGATTAAGGCGTATCACACGTGTTACCATCTCTTCAAAAAGTTCGATGGGCACGGTGGGCATCATGATGCCGTTACAGGTTTGTTGCAGTCGGGCTGCATTATCGCGCATTCGAAACACGCGCACTTTGCCGTCGGGGCAGCGATAAGCCTTCAGTCCTTCGAAGGCTTCTTGCCCGTAATGCAGGCATGTTGCAGCCATGTGCAGTTTCAAATACTCGTCAGAGCAGGTCTCTATTTCTCCCCACTTACCATCGCGATAATAACACCTCACATTGTAGTTGGTGGGTATATAGCCAAAACCAAGGTCTGCCCAATCTAAATTCTTCATGTCGTTATGCTATTTTCGTTGCCTTCGCCAGCAGCTGTTTTTATTTCTTAGCGCTACGAAGGACTTTGTTTTTGTTGTTTTGTTATATATAAAGCTGGCTCTAAAATCGCATAAACGATGTTTAGAACCAGCCACAAAGGTAATCATTTAACAGCACCTCTGCAACCCTTTTATCGCGATTTATCAAGTCGCTCCTTATTTATAAGTGCGTCGTTGCAGGGACTAGGGCTGTGCATCGTGGGCTTTATTCTTGGCCCTGCACCACCATTTTGCGCTTTACATTTTTTAATTTTATATTTAGATTTCCTTCTTTACTGGGTAACAATACTAGTCGTTTAAACCGAACATCATCTATTTGGCTAATCTCTCCACTTCCAACAACCTCTACATGGTTTACCATTGCTTTGTCGGTGGGTACAAATTCGGTATCTCCTGCGTATTCGTTTTCGGGGTCTAAGCCCAATTGCACTTTCATCACATTTATTTGTGCACTATTAAGGTCTACCCTATAAACATCGTTCAGCACCAAAGAGTCTAGTTTAAACGCACTGGTAAACTTTAATTCGCCTTTTGAATTAACCGTAATGCTGCGTGTTTTGCCAGTTCCTATATAAACATTGTGCCCCGCAGGTTGGTTAACCACAAGGCTTCCGGGTAAGGTGTTAACTATAATGCGCGCTTTATTCCTTTCATCATAATTGCGATCTAACACTTTTCGAACTTTACCATCGATGCCTTTCACCTGGTAAACAATCTTTCCATTCGATACAGCCTCATCAACATCCGCCTTTCCATCGGGTCCGTACAAGAATTTTAAGTAATAGCCGTCGTTAGTCTGCACCGAATCGGATAGCGCATAATAGAGCACATTATCTTTTTGCCACACCTTCAGCACCTCGTCGGGATAGATAACCGAGCATTGTGAAGCATCGTTCACATAATTCACTTCTACTGTAAAAGCAATATTGTTATCGCTAGAATAATCCGCGTTTGAACTATCGTTATAAGCAATTATCGACACAGGGGCAATACGTTTTTCTATTGTGCGGTCAAGATAAAATCCCTTCCCATCTTCTGCCACTTCATCGTAAGAAGACTTTGCGTCACCAAGGGCTTGCCCCCATATGCTCACATTAGCCACCACCAATGCACACACAAAATAACCCACTATCCATACCTTTGAACGCTTAAACGAAAACTCGTCTATCACTTCCAAATCTTTGAAGCCCAAATAAGACAGCCACCACAAGAAAGGAACAGAAAGCCAAGTAAACCAATAAAGGCTTCTTATTACCAAACTGTAGCTGTAATCTACATAACTTCCGCCCAAAAAAAGGGTGAGAAAACCGCCCCAAAACATCAAGAAGAGCAGCATTGTGGTTTTGAGTGTGGGACGCCGTATAAAGAAAACGCTACCCACAACATACACGGCCGTAACCCAAAAATAAAGCAACCATGCCTGAGATAAATCCGACCCAGGAAAATCTGAGTACGCAAAGATGGGCACAAAGTGTAATTTTATTTCGGGAAAAACCGAACCAACAAGTACCACTCTAAGGGTTTCGGCCACATACATGCAGACAAGATAGGTAACTAGATATAGGGGTACACAGATAACCCAACGCGCTAGCCAGTTTTCGAAAGGCGTAACGGGGAAGGCAAGGGCACTTATGCGTTCGGCTTTTCTTCGTGCGCCACTCATCAAATCAGATGCAAAGATAGAGCCCGACACTAATAGCGAGATGGCATAACAAACGAAAAGGATTTCAAAACCCCTGTCGGAAGATGTATGATTATCGTACGATGATATCGAAACTAAAAATTCTATCATTAGCATACTGCCAAAGAGTATGCCCACACGCATTACACTGGTGCGCCAACGCTCTACAAGTAGTTTATTGAGATAGGCCCCAAAGCGCGAAAAACTAAAGTTATTGTTGATATTGCTCATTATTGTTGTGCCATTTTTTGATTAATCCTCTCGTTAAAAAAGCGTTCTAGGTCTACATTCCCATCGGGGAAAATGCTCTTGATGTCGGCATTGGCCAATATCTCGCTATCGTCGAACATCACGATATGCTCTAACACTTGCTCTATGTCTTTCACTTGGTGGGTTGAAACCACAAAAATGCTATCAGACGTGTGGCCCTCGCTAAGGAATTGCCTAAATTGGGCCTTGCCTGGAATATCCAATCCGTTGGTGGGTTCGTCCATTAAAAGCACGCGGGTGTGAGTGGCCATGGCAAAACTCATATACACTTTCTTGCCTTGACCTAAAGAAAGATTGCCCAAATTCACATCTTCGTTCATGCCAAAAACACTTAAATAGCGCTTTAGGTCGTCGTAAGAAAAACGTGGATAGAACACACTGTTTACGCGAATGTATTCGGAGAGCGACACGCGCGGCAACTCGTACTCGTCGGGAACAATAAATATATCGGTGGTGGTTTCGGGGCGACGCTTGCGCACATCGCAACCATCTAGCATCACCAAGCCACTTTGGGGACGCAACAAGCCTGCCATAAGATACAATAGCGTGGATTTACCTGCTCCATTGGGCCCTAACAAACCGTAGATGTGGCCTGGAGCGAAGTTGGCAGAGAAATTCTCGAATATATTACCCGACTTCTTATACGCAAACGTTAGGTTGTCTATTTCTAACATGGGTTTCGTTTATGGTGTTTAAAATAATATTGTCGTTGTTAAGCGCGCCTAGTCTGCTCTCTGCACCTTTATGTGGGCTTTACCACACAAGAGTTACTCTCTATCGGGAGAATGGCCACGCCAATGCGCACAAAGGTCGTAAAAAAAAACAACAAAACAAACTTTTACCCAATCTTTTTGCACCTCTCTTTAAACAAACCATAGGCGCCACTTGAAGGCGCTTAGTTTTATTGTTCTATGAGCCAACGTAAACTTTTTCAACATGGCCTTGCCCATACTCCTTATTATATAGTGCACACTCTTTATTATATTAGAGGCTGAGCCATGCAGAAAACTGTCTCAAGTACGCCTCTTAACACTTTATATATCTACCTCTTTAACCTATTCTCCGCAATACAAAAGTGCCCCTTCGAAAATAAAACCCTAAACAACCATCACAATAAAGTCGCTTTCACAGACTTATATTACAACATTTTATTACCTTTGCAACAATTATTTGATTAATATCAAAACATAACACCATGATACAGAAGTACGATTTCCTCGTCATCGGCGGTGGTATCGCTGGCATGTGCTACGCGCTTAGTGTGGCAAACAGTGGGAAGGGAAAGGTTGCCCTTGTGTGTAAAACCACTTTAGACGAAGCCAACACGGCCAAAGCACAGGGCGGTGTGGCTGCCGTTACCAACCTTGCTGTAGACAATTTTGAAAAACACATCAACGATACGATGGTCGCAGGCGACTATATATCGGATTTGGATGCGGTGAAACACGTTGTTTGCAATGCACCAAAAGCCATTAACGCGCTTGTAAACTGGGGTGTAAACTTTGATAAAAACAATAATGGCGAATACGATTTACACCGCGAAGGAGGACACAGCGACTTTCGTATTCTTCATCATGCCGACGACACAGGGTTCGAAATTCAACGCGGACTGATGGAGGCTGTGAGACAAAACAATAACATCACCGTGCTAGAAAACCATTATGCCGTTGAGATTATCACACAACATCATTTGGGTGTGCAGGTTACGCGCCGAACCAACAACATCGAATGCTTCGGAGCTTATATACTTAACCCTACTACACAAAAGGTCGACACCTTTTTAAGTAAGGTTACGCTACTGGCTACTGGTGGCGTGGGCGCTCTCTACTCTACCACCTCCAACCCCGTTATTGCCACTGGCGACGGCATCGCTATGGCTTATCGTGCTAAAGCAACGGTGAAAGACATGGAGTTTGTGCAGTTTCATCCCACTGTGCTTTACAATCCTGCCGAAACTCATCCAGCTTTCCTCATTACCGAGGCTATGCGCGGCTATGGCGCTGTGCTTAAACTGCCTAATGGCAACGAGTTTATGCATAAATACGACGAGCGACTGTCGTTGGCTCCTAGAGACATCGTGGCTAGGGCCATCGACCACGAAATGAAAATTCACGGACTGGACTTTGTGTGCCTTGACCTCACACACAAAGATGCTGAAGAAACGAAACGACATTTCCCACATATCTACCAAAAATGCTTGAGCATTGGTATCGACATCACCAAACAATTTATACCTGTTTGCCCTAGCGCCCATTATATGTGTGGGGGCATTAAGGTGAATAAAAACGGGGAAAGTTCCATTCACCGACTTTATGCCGTGGGCGAATGCTCGTGCACGGGTCTACATGGCGGAAACCGGCTTGCCAGCAACTCGCTTATCGAGGCTGCTGTGTATGCACAATCGGCTGCCGAACACACCCTAAACACAATAGACAACTATAACTTTAACACTCTGGTACCTGAATGGAACGACGAAGGAACATTAACCAACGAGGAACATGTGCTCATTACACAGTGTATAAGAGAGGTGGGCGAAATTATGAGCAATTACGTGGGTATCGTTAGGAGCGACCTACGACTGAAAAGAGCGTGGAACAGACTGGACTTGCTTTACGAAGAAACAGAAGAACTCTTTAAACGCGTTACGGCTACTAAAGATATTTGCGAACTCCGCAATATGATTAACGTGGGCTACCTCATTACACGACAGGCCATTGAACGCAAAGAAAGCCGAGGACTGCACTTCACCGTGGATTATCCTAAACATGCATACGACCAACGATGAACGTATAAATACTTAAAACGCACAAAAACAAATGCTGATTGCGATATTGTTGTACATAAACTAAAAACAAATGGTTGATAAAAAATGGCTGGAAAAGGGCTTCATCGACGAACCCGTACCTGAACAAATAGACATCAAGGCCGAAATACGCAGGATGTGCAAAGAAAAAAATGCCCTTATCATGGCGCATTATTACACTGAAGGCGTAATACAAGAGGTGGCCGACTTTATTGGAGACAGTTTGGCGTTGGCACAGAAGGCTGCAACGACAGATGCCGACATCATCGTTATGTGCGGGGTGCACTTTATGGGCGAAACCAATAAAATTCTTTGCCCCAATAAAAAGGTGCTCATCCCAGACCTCAATGCTTCGTGTTCGCTGGCCGAAAGCTGTCCTGCTGACGAATTTGAAAGGTTTGTTATGGCGCATCCGGGCCATACAGTGGTGAGCTATGTTAACACCACTGCGGGAACAAAGGCGGTTACCGATGTGGTGGTTACTAGTAGCAACGCTAAACAAATTGTTGATTCGCTACCGAAAGATGCTCCCATCATCTTTGGCCCTGATTGGAATCTTGGCAATTACATCAATTCGCTTACTGGTAGGCACATGGTGCTATGGAATGGTGCATGCCATGTGCACGAAAAGTTTTCGGTTGAAAAAATTTTGAAACTCAAAAAACTACATCCCGAAGCTAAAATTTTGGTACACCCCGAATGCAAAGGGCCTGTTGTTAACATCGCCGACAAAGTGGGGAGCACTGCTGCACTGTTGAAATTCAGTATTGACGACGAGGCGCAAACCTTTATTGTAGCTACCGAAAGCGGCATTCTTAACGAGATGCAAAGACTTGCACCTCACAAAACCTTTATACCCGCACCACCCGACGATAGCACTTGCGCTTGCAACGAATGCAATTATATGAAACTTATCACCCTGAACAAACTCTATAATTGCCTTAAATACGAATGGCCCTACATCGAGGTGCAACCAGAGGTGGCACTAAAAGCCATCAAACCCATTGAGAGAATGTTGGAAATATCTAAACAACTTGGTTTATAATCTTAATTAAAATTCATCATGTTATCTGTAGAAGAACTTAACGACCAACTTATCGAACTGGCTTTTAGTGAGGATATTGGCGATGGCGACCATACCACGCTTTGCTGCATTCCTGCACAGGCCAACGGCGAAAGCCGATTACTCATTAAAGAAGAAGGCATCTTGGCTGGTGTAAAGGTGGCGCAACAGGTGTTTCACCACTTCGACCCCGAACTGCAAATTGAGGTCTTTATCGAAGATGGTGCACATGTTAAGCCGGGGGATGTGGCAATGAGTGTGAAAGGAAAAACAAGAAGCCTTTTGCAAACTGAACGTTTGATGCTGAATATCTTGCAACGTATGAGTGGTATTGCCACTATGACGCATAAATACCAACAAGCTCTGATCGACGCTGGCACTAAAACTCGCGTGCTCGACACCCGAAAGACAACGCCTGGCATGAGAATGCTTGAAAAAGAAGCCGTGAAAATTGGTGGCGGCACAAACCACCGCATCGGGCTTTTCGACATGATTCTCTTAAAAGACAACCACATCGATTTCTGCGGTGGCGTGCACAATGCCATCTCCATGGCCAAAAAATATTGCAAGGAACATGGCAAGGAGCATTTGAAGATTGAATGCGAGGTAAGAAATTTCGACGAACTCAATGAGGCGCTAAACGAGGGATGCGACCGTATTATGTTTGATAACTTCACTCCCGAAGATACACGGAAGGCGGTGGAAATGGTTGGCGGACGCTGCGAAACGGAATCGAGCGGCGGCATCACCTTTCAAAACATGATTCCTTACGCTCAAGCTGGGGTAGACTTTATCTCGTTTGGCGCACTTACGCATAGCGTAAAAGGTCTGGACATGAGTTTTAAAGCCACAAAATAACACTTGCCTCAAAAGGCGTTCTGGCACTGCTGGCTTTGTTTTCATCTGGATTTCTAACTACTGCGTGGTAGTTGGAAATCCTTTTTTGTTTCACTTTCTCGATTAAGAAGTTGTGCACACTTCACACCCCAAATAGGTAGCTAACCGCCACTTCACACCCTACAGCAAGGTTAACGGGGTAGCGTTCCAACGCATTTTCTCTCATTGAAACGTTAATTCTATTTCTTTTATTTTACAAAACACCCTCGCCAACGCAGCACCTTCTAGCGAAAATAAAGCTCTAAAACATGCTTTTTAGCCCTAATTTTGGCTTTTCAGATTTAATTTTTTCGTCGGTTTTTAGTTCAAAAGCTGTAAAAAGCAGGTTTTTGCCTTTCTATTTTCGCCCCAATCATCAAGTTTTCGCACTCTGCAAAACAAATTTTAGTAAGCAAAAACCCACTTTTCTCAACATTTTTAACCACAAAAAGCACAAAGCAATGCCACTTTGCACGCGCACTACAAAACACGTAAGGCGCAATATGCTGCATTTGTATTGCGTTTTGTAGGAGTTAGCATTGCGTTTTGCACGAGTTAGCATTGCATTTAGCACGAGTTAGCATTGCATTTAGCACGAGTTAGCATTGCGTTTTGCAGGAGATAGCACTGCGTTTTGCTGCAAATAGCCCACATTTTCGCCAAAACAGCAGTTTTTTACCCCTAAAACACATTATTCTCTACTCACACGAAATAGTCTTTTTGCAGTGCGACAAACCCTCGTGAGAATCGATTTTTTGCGCACGAGTGAGCGTTTGTTTGCAAAGAAGGCACTCATAATGTTAAATTTTACACCTTTTATTTTACAGTTACCCCAAAATAAGAAAACGCCAAGCCCCAAATAAGTAGCAACACAAAACTTTCCTTGGCCACTTTCACGCACCCTGGAGCAACGATAGTGATGTGTGGCATTTAACGATAAGTCTGCCTTGAAGGTTGTTCGCCACACATTTAATGGATAAACGTGCCAAGAAACACTAAAATTCGTCAACCCACACAGCTTTTCACCATGTTTAACCATACTTCTTAATACATGCTAAAGAGAAAAAGAATGTTTGGCATTTTGAATGGATATACTTAACTTTGCCAATTGATATACTAAACAATGTAGAACATTTGTACTATGCTACGACAGTAAACAATCTCAATCAGAAGCATTGCTGGATGTTTTTACCCTTAAATGCGGCCACCTTAAAACGAGCATTCGTGGGCAACAACAGGATATGAAAATCAAAAAACAACCAAACATTTTGGATAGCTTAATACAATAACTTACCCGTTGGCGGAATTAATTTAGTGCGTATTTAATTCTTCCGATGGGTTTGTTATTAATAAAGTTGACATA
>ERZ773027.486-NODE-486-length-24823-cov-30.145026_pt1 | contig 24823 bp, 20 predicted proteins | sample MGYA00511032_ERZ773027 | MGnify/ENA primary metagenome ERZ773027 (study PRJEB29015, sample SAMEA2738138) | human oral metagenome | biome: human oral; feature: human-associated habitat; material: saliva | place: China | collected 2190 ... | reverse complement strand
GGCGGCGCCCTCGTCACGGCGCTCTATCAGCATTTCGTGGCAGCCGCCAGCGGTTCCTGCGCCGTCACGGCAGCTGACCGTTTCCTGATGGAGACCGGCCTGGCTGACTGGCTGCCCGAAGTCTTCGAGCCGCGCGCCTCATGCGCCGAGGCGGACCAGGCCCTGATCGGACTGCCCTATTCGATCTGGAGCGCCATTCTTGCCGTCATCCTGCTGGTGTTGGGCGGGCTGGCGCTTCGGGCATTGTGGCGATCACGCGTCCGATGATCGCGGCATGGCAGAATGCGGGCTGAAGGCCGCAAGGCAGAGCCTGCATTCCAGAGCCATTTTTCGGGTCCCCGCATCCTTATCCATGACCCCCTCATCCTCCCCCAACCCCACCGCGGCAACCGCCCCTCTCATCGCGCTGCTGGATCGCCACCCGCTGTTCTCGGGGCTCCCCCAGCCCGTTCTGTGCGCATTCCTCGGCGAGGGCGCGTGCGAAGGCGGCGCCCTGGGCGGCGGAGCGGGTTAGCAGAACCGTGCGCGGGGATTCAGAAGGCGGGGCATCAGCCAGACGAGGTTCAGAACACGAGGCAGACATGATGCCTACTTCAAATCCAATCCAGCCAGGGCGGCGGCGCCCATCTGCAGCAGGTCTTCTGCCACGCGCACGCCCAGGCGTTCGGCGCCGGGCACATCCAGTTCGGCGGTTGCCGAGGTGTGGCGCAGCATGTCGGTGCCGTCCGGGGACGCCACCACAACGTTGAGCACCAGGTCGCCTTCAACCACCTGCGCGTACGCGCCGATGGGGGCGGCGCATCCGGCTTCGAGGCGGCGCAGCAGTGCACGTTCGGCGCTGACGGCGAGGCGGGTTTCGTAGTGGTTTGCGGCGAGCAGGGCACGGCCCAGGGCACGGACCGGGCGTGCCACCTCGGGGTCGGTGAGCGCGGCGGGGTCCGGGTTTTCGAACTCGCTTTCACGCACTTCTAGGGCGAGCGCACCCTGGCCGGGGGCGGGCAGCATGCGGGTGGGGTCCATGTACTCGGTAATGAGTTCTTCCTTGCCCAGGCGCTTGAGCCCGGAGACGGCAAGCACCACGGCGTCGCAGTCGCCGCTGCGTTCGGTGCCTACACCGTGGTCGGCTCGTTCGGAAGTTTCGGTGTTCTGGCGGAGCACGACCTGTTTGCCGGCGTGCTCTTCGAGGCCCTTCACGCGGCCGATGCGGGTGCCCACGTTACCGCGAATGTCCACGATTTCAAGGTCGGGGCGCAGTGCACGCAGCTGGGCGGCGCGGCGGGGTGAGCCAGTGCCCACGCGGGAGCCGGTGGGCAGGGTGTCCAGGGTCAGGCCGTCGCGTGCTACGAGGGCGTCGCGGGGGTCTTCACGTTTGAGGGTTGCGGCGATGACCAGGCCGGGGCAGGGTGCGGAGGGCAGGTCCTTGAGGGAGTGTACTGCCATGTCCACGCGGTTTTCTTCGGAGGCGTTCTCACCGTCAAGCAGACGCTGGCGCAGTGCCGCCGCGAATACGCCGGTGCCGCCCAGGGTCGCCAGGGGTCCGGTGAGCACGTCGCCTTCGGTCTTGACGGTGCGCAGGGTGAAGTCCACGACCTCGGCATCTGCGGCGCCGTGGTGTGCCTGGTGTTCGGTGTAGAGGGAGGTGACGGTTTCAGCGGCAATACGGCTTTGGGTCAGGGCGAGAGCAGACCCGCGGGTGCCCAAGATGTACTCGTGATGGCTCATATCTCTCCTTGTCGGTGATGTGTGTGATAGCCCGTAGGCACGTGCGCTCCGACCCGCCCGCACACCCCGGTTAGGGAGCGTTGGGGCGAGCCGGAGCTACAGGGGTGGTGTTAGTGGGAGCAGCATCCGCCGGAGCCGCATCCACCGGAGCGGCGGGCTGAGGTTTCAGCAGCGGTTGCGGCAGAGGTGGCGTCCGCAGAAGCGGCGGGCGCGTATTCTGCAACCACCGGCTTCGGCGCGCCACGGCCGGGCTTGCAGCAGTCCGGTTCGCACTCATCGAACCAGCCGTACTGACCGCTCGCACTCGGGGCTAAGACGCTCTCACGTGCGGGGCGCAGGTCGGCTGAAACGCCGTTCTCCACGCGCTCCTCAATCAGGCGGCGCAGCGACTCAACGTACGCCGGATGCGTGCCGGGGGTGGGGGTGCGCACGGCGACCACGCCCAGGCGCTCGCAGGTGTCCAGCGCCTCGGTGTCCAGGTCCCACTTGACTTCCATGTGGTCGGAGACAAACCCGAGGGGCACCAGCACGACGCCTTCCACGGGGGCTTCGCCGTCCTCCGCCGGGTTGGCGGGGGTGGGTAGCGCCTCCAGGGCGTCGTTGACGTCCGGCTCGAGCCACGGCATGGACGGCGGGCCGGAACGGGACTGGTACACCAGCTCCCACTCGACGTTCTGCAGAAGATGCGGAGCCTCATCACGAACCAGCGAAAGCACGGCGCGGGCCACCTGCAGGTGCTTCTCCACGTAGGCGGAGCTGCCCTCGTAGTTCACGCCGCGCGGGCCTGCCTCGTTCGCCGCGGAGGTCGGCACCGAGTGGGTGCAGAACATGATGCGCAGGCGCGGGTTCAGCGAACCGCTATCGCGTGCGGCAAGCTGCTCACGCACCGTGGCGAGCCCGTCCTTCAGCCCGTCGGCAAAAGCGCGGGAGAAGCCGGGCACGTCAAAGAACTGACGAATCTTACCCACGTGCACGCGGCCTTCCAGGCCGAGCTGCTCGATCGCCACACCGTAGTCTTCACGGTACTGGCGGCAACTTGAGTAGCCGGGGTAGGCGCTGGTCGCCAGTACGAGCACGTTGCGGTGGCCGTTTTCGTAGGCTTCGGCGAGTACGTCCTTCACGTAGGGCTTCCAGTTGCGGTTCGCCCAGGTGATCGGGATGTGCGGGCCACGCTCGGCGAGCGCCTGCTGCAGTGCGGCGAGCAGGGCACGGTTCTGCTCGTTAATGGGCGAGACGCCGCCGTTGGCGCGGTAGTGGGTGGCAACCTCTTCGAGGCGCTCATCCGGGATGCCGCGGCCAGCGGTTACGTTGCGCAGGAATGGGATGACGTCCTCCTGCCCCTCGGGGCCACCGAAGGAGGAGAGAATCACCAGGTCGTAGGGGCGCACCTCTTCGGCACGTTCACGGGTGATGCTGCGTTCGCTTCGGTAGTCGCCGAGGGTCTGCTCGTTGAGCGCGGCGGGGCCGTTGGAGGCGGTGTTCGCCAGGTCGGTGCGGTTGGGTACCACGTCGTCCGGCAGGAGCGTGCCGTTGAGGGTTACGCCGTCGTTCGGCTGATGGCTCACGCCAGAACCTCTGCCACTTCGTCTGCTTCGATGCGGCGGCCGGTGTAGAAGGGGGTTTCCTCACGTACGTGCAGGCGTGCTTCGGTGTTGCGGAAGTGGCGCATCATGTCGACGAGGTCAACGAGCTGGGGTGCCTCAAGGGCGAGGACCCACTCGTAGTCGTTCATGCCGAAGGTTGCGACGGTGTTCGCCAGAATCTGCGGGAAGTCGATTGCCTTCATGCCGTGGTTCTTGAGCATTTCTGCGCGGCGTTCGGGGTTCATGTAGTACCAGTCGTAGGAGCGTACGAAGGGGTAGACGCAGACCCACGCTTCGGGTGCCTTGCCGCGTGCGTAGGCGGGTGCGTGGTTGCGGGTGAATTCTGCTTCGCGGTGTACGCCCATGGTGGACCAGACGATGGTGGTGCCTGCGAAGAGTGCGGTGCGGCGGATCTTGCGGACTGCTGCCTGCAGCTTTTCGGGGCTCTCGCCGTGGGTCCAGATCATGATGTCTGCATTGTCGCGCATTGCGGAGACGTCGTAGATGCCGCGCAGGGTCACGCCGTCGGCTGCGAGCTGCTCGGCGACCTTCTCGAACTCGGCGCGTGCCTCGTCGGTGTTTGCTTCTGCGGGGCGTGCGCCGGAGCGTGCGAACACGGTGTAGAGGGCGTAGTGCAGGGTTTCGCCTTCTTCGCGGCCGCGGCGGTTTTCGTCAGCTGCGGAGTGCTGGACTGCGTAGCCCTTGGGTGCGCCGCCGTAGCCGTGGCCTGCGTGGGTGTAGCCGCCCTGACCTGCGCCGTGTGCGCCGCCGTGGCCGTGTGCTGCGTGATCGTGAGACATTGTGTGTTCCTTTCTTCAGCGAGGGTTCGCTGTGCTGGAGGCGCGGCTTCCGTAGCTGCGCGTTTTCTCAATTTTTTGGTCTAGTTACTGGCTGAGCTGAGTTGTTGGCTGAGCTTCTGCCGTTGCGGTGCCGTCTACTTCGCGGTTGCGACCTTCGGGGAGGTGACGCCTTCCCAGTCTTGCGAGGCGTGGTAGATGAGGCGGTCCATCTGCTCGTAGGTGTCTTTGACGGTTAAGACCAGGCCGGAGCCTGCCGCCCAGGAGCCGACGGTGCTGAGGGTTCCGAGTTCGCTGGCGCGTTCGCGGAATTCTTTGACTCGGTCGCGGTGGCCGGGGGTGGAGGCGGGCAGTACGCCGCGCCACCGTACGACGTCCGCGTCGACGAGATTGCGGTGGGTGAGGGCAACATCCATCATGCGGGTGGCATCGCGCAGGGCGAGGGTGATGAGCTGCTCGTCGGCGAGTGCGACTTCGGAGAAGCGGGAGTCTTCACCGCCGCGGCCGTAGGAGAGGCGTACGACGTGGCGGCCGGGTCCTGCTGCGTCGGCGACCCACTGCCACTTGGCGGTGGCGTGGGTGAGGGCCTTGGCGCGGACGGCGGTTGCTTCTTCGGAGACGAGCAGGCCGGTGCCGCGCGGGTGCTTATCCAGGCCGGGGGCGTCAACGACGAGGGTGACGAGAGCGACTTCGGGGCCGGGTTCCAGGGCGGGTAGCGCGGTGGAGACGTGCGGGCCAATGAGTCGGGCTACGGTCGGGCCGTCGGTGGCGACTACCAGGTAGTCGGCGTAGAGGGGGGTGTTTTCGCCGTCGGTGGTGTGACGCTGGATGATGAACCACTGGCCGGTGGATTCGTCGCGGTCTACGGCGATAACGTCGAATCCGGTGACGATGCGAACACCGGCGGCGTAGAGCTCCTCGACGAGGCGTTCGGAGAGCTGGTTCATGCCGCCGACGATACCTGCCACCTGAGAGCCTGCCGGTGCTGCGGAGCGGAAGGCTGCCGCTGCTGCGGAGAGGGAGCGGTGCTTGCGCAGTGCCGCGCGCAGACCGGGGATGGTGGCGTCCACGTCGAGCTTGTCGGGGTGGGTGGAGTACACGCCGGAGACGACGGGGGCGACGAGGTTGTCGAGCACTTTCTGACCCATGCGGATGCGCACGAGCTCGCCGAGGGTCTTCGCGTTTTCACTGGCAGAGACGGGCAGGAACTTGTCCACCTGGGCGCGGCGCAGGCCGTTCTTGCCGATGACGGGGATTAGCGACTTATCGTTCACATTGCCGGGGATGCCCATGATGCCGGTGCTGGGGGTTCGACGGGCGCCCTGCGGCAGGTACAGCCAGGAGCCGTAGGAGTTGGGGGTGACAATCTGGTCGCCCAGGCCGAGTTCCTTGACGAGGTCGCTGACAATGGGGCTGCGGGTTGCGAAGGATTCGGCACCGGAGTCTAGGAGCAGGCCGCCAACCTCGTGGGCACCGACGGCACCGCCGAGGTGGTGCCGTTGTTCGAGCAGGGTGACGCGCATGCCGGCTGCGGCGAGGCGGCGTGCGGAGATGAGGCCGGAGGGGCCGCCACCGATAACGATGGCGGTGGGCACCTTTTCCTTGCGGGTGAATGCTCGTGCGGTCTGGGGCGCGGTGGAGGAGGGCGCGGTGGAGGAGCTGGCCTGCGTGGTCCGGTGCGGTGCCTGGTTGGTGTGCTGGCCCATGGTGGTTCTCCTTTGGTCTGTCAGCGGGTCTGCCCTGTGGTGTTGGTTTTATCAGCGGGCGCGGTGGTTGGGGGGGGTCCCGCGGCGCTGATATGTGGTTAGCCCCGCGGATCTGTTGCCTTAGCGTGTGCCTGAGCGTGCCGTTTTCTCGTGGATGTACGCCACGAGGTCGGTGAGCACCTGCGGGTCGGTGGTCGGGGGTACGCCGTGGCCGAGGTTGACCACGTGCGAGGGGGCGGCGTTGCCTTCGGCGAGCACTTCGTCTACGTGTGCGTAGAGGTTTTCGCTACCTGCGGCGAGCAGTGCCGGGTCGATGTTGCCCTGCAGGGGTACGGCGCCGTTGAGCAGGGTGTTCGCTGCGGACAGCGGCAGGCGGTAGTCCACGCCGATGACGTCTGCGCCGGCTTCGTGCATGGCGGGCAGCAGGGCGGTGGTGCCGGTGCCGAAGTGGATGCGCGGCACACCGTATTCACGCACCATGTCGAGGGCGGTTGCGGAGTGTGCCTGCACGTAGCGGCGGTAGTCGCCTTCACCGAGGGAACCTGCCCAGGAGTCGAAGAGCTGCACTGCGGAGGCGCCCGCCTCGATCTGTGCGCGCAGGAACTGGCCTGCGGTGCGCGATGCCCAGGCGGCGAGTTCGTGCCAGGCGGCGGGGTCGGCGTGCATCATGGTGCGCGGGCGCAGGTGGTCGCGGGAGGGGCCGCCTTCGACCATGTAGGCGGCGACGGTGAAGGGGGCTCCGGCGAAGCCGATGAGCGGGGTGTCGCCGAGCATTTCTACGGTGGCGGCGACGGCTTCGCGGATGGGGTCGAGGTCGCTGTCTTTGAGTTCGGGCAGGGCGCGCACCTCGTCGAGGGTGCGTACGGGCTGGTCGAGTACGGGGCCCCTACCGGGCACGATGTCGACGTTGACGCCCGCGAGCTTCATGGGGATGACGATGTCTGAGAAGAAGATGCCGGCGTCGACCTTGTGGCGGCGGACGGGCTGCACGGTGATTTCTGCGGCGAGCTCGGGGGTGAGGCATGCGTCCAGCATGGGGATGCCTTCGCGTGCTTCACGGTATTCGGGCAGGGAGCGGCCTGCCTGGCGCATGAACCAGACGGGTCGGTGGCTGGAGGGGCGGCCGGTGAGGGCGCGGAGCATGGGCGAGTCGGCGGCGGTGCCTGCGCGCAGGGGGTGGTTGGCGGGTAGGTGTGCGAGCTGCTCGTCGGTGAGCAGGGGTCGCTGGGCGTCGGTGGGGTGTGCGGGCAGGGAGGGTGCCTGTGCGGCAGCCGATGCGGTGCCCTTTTCCGATGCGAGGGTGGTGTGCTGGTTTTCGCTCATAGTGTCTAGTGTGACAGGTTTATGTGGGCGTTTTTGCGACACTATGTCATGGCGACTTTTACCTAAAGGTGGCTTCCTTAGTGGTGAGGGACACCTTAGTTCACACCCGTTAGGCTCCTGCTTGCCATCTGTTTGCGCCCGTTTACGCGGAGATTTGCGCGGCGAATACGCAAGTGAAGCACCAAATGCACCCCTTCGCATTCCGGTGAGCTCTCCCCTACCTGCGCTTTTGAATTGCCACCAGCACCCCGGCAGCACCCCAACAACACCCCGGCGGATACCCCCGCCTCCTGTCCACTATGTGGCACCCACTAAGCCATGTGGAGCCGTGAACTTAGGTTCTGTGAGCTTTACAGGGGCTTAGTCGGCGTGGTTATGATTAATCCCTAGATGAGTACTTATGCATTTGTGGCATCGCACCACACCGTTGATCTGACCACCGTCGCTGCGTTGAGCGCCGGTGCCTCCGGCGTACCCGATGTTCTGGCGAGCGATATGGCGCGTCAGCTGGGCGTGAAGGGTGCAGTCGTTCTTGCCACCTGTAACCGTCTTGAAATGTATGTTCAGCTACATGTATCCGCCCATGTGCCCATGGTTCGTGAGCTGATTGTCGACTCTATTGCGCGCGCCTCCGGGCTGGACAAAGAACTGGTCAATTCCAGCTTCGATGTGTACGCCGACGAGGAGGCCGCACGCCACCTGCTGACGGTCGCCTCCGGCCTGGAATCTGCGGTGGTTGGTGAGCGCGAAATCGCCGGTCAGGTGCGCCGCGCCCTGGCTGCCGCGCAGGCAAAGGCACAAGAGGACGGCGTGCCCCTTCCCGGTGAACTGGTTCAGCTGTTTGAGCATGCGGCGCATACCGCTCGTCAGGTGGGTCAGCATACGGCGCTTGGCGCTCAGGGCCGCTCGATTGTGTCTGTTGCCCTCGATCTTGCGGATGAGGTTGCCGAAAAGGATTGGGCAACCCGCCGCGCCCTGATTTTTGGTACGGGTGCTTACGCGGGCGCGACCATTGCGGCTCTGCGCGAGCGCGGTTGCACCGATATTTGGGTCAATTCCCGTTCGGGTCGTGCCGCCGAGTTCGCGGCAAAGCGCGAGGTTTCTGCGGTGCCGGTGGACGGCATGGAGCAGGCGATGGCTTCTGCCGACGTCATTATTGGCTGCTCCGGCGGCTCCGATCCGCTGCTTCCCGAGCAGATTCCGGCCGGTCACCACACGATCCTTGACCTGGCGCTTTCGCGTGACTTTGACCCCTCGGTCGCTGACCTGCCGAACGTTGAGCTAATCACCCTCGAATCGGTGCGCCTTGCCGCGCCCGAGGAAACCGAAGAGTCCGTGGCGACGGCTACGCGCATCGTGGAGTCTGAGCTGGTGGCGTTCCTGTCCCGTCAGCGTTCCCGCACGATTGACTCCGCGATTGTTGCGCTGCGCTCGCACACTATGGCTGTGCTGGATTCCGAGCTGGAGAAGGTGCGTAGCCAGTTTGGTTGCGGTGCGGCGACGGAGCAGTTCGAGCTGGCGATGCGCCGCATGGTGAAGTCCCTGCTGCACACCCCGACAGTGCGCGCCAAGAAGCTGGCGTCGGAGGGCCGCGCAGAGGATTACGTGCAGGCGCTGGAGACTCTCTACGGCATTCAGGTGGAGGAGTCTTAGGAGTCTCTCCCTCCCCTCTTCCCGGCATTTTTCGCGCGCATTTTCACGCATCCGGCGGCGAGTATTTTATTAGCCCCCGGCGAAGTACCGCCCGTTCACGGTGCCGATGGGCGCATTCACGCTAGAGTAGATGCTAGATAAGACAGTTCCCATACCCGGCGCACGTTTGGTTGCACCGGACTATTCTGCGAGGAGACTCATGGAAATCAAGATTGGCGTTCGCCACATTGCTCGTGAAATTATTGTTGAGACCAGTGAGGCTAAGGAAATCCTCATGGAGAAGGTCTCGAAGGCTATTGAGGATGGCTCGCTGCTGCAGATTATGGACGACAAGGGCAACACCACTCTGATTCCCGGTGCTCAGATTGGCTACGTTGAGCTGGGCTCCGACGCGAAGCGTCACGTGGGCTTCGGTATCGGCGCCTAATTAGTTCGGTAGCTGCTTCCCCCTTTAGCTTGAGCTTCCCCCCGCATCCGCAATGATGCGTAACCGCGCTTTAAGTGCTGTGTGCGTGCACTGTATGCGCCGTACGGTTACGCCGTGCCGAATGCGGGGGTTTGCGTTTTAAACCGCCCGCACAAAAACCTCGCGACACCCGGTTTTGGGGCGGTATATCGCCCATCACGGGCGCACACCACAACCGGCCTGGGGTGCGCCGGAAGCAAATCCGGGTTAATATTGAGGGGTTAAGTGAATGACCGGTCGTACCCCTTTCAAGACCCTGAGGCTGCACCGCCTTCTCATCATGAATAACCATGAGCATTAAGCATGCGTGCAGGCGGCGTCTCGGTAAGAATTTCCCGTGTAAGAATTTCCCGCGGCCGGCTTTCGACGCCCGCCCGTCACCGCCTCCACCGTTGGGGCGCTGGCTGGTGCACCCCGTTTCGGGGAGAAACACACCCCGAGCAGGGGTAGAAAGATACGGTCCAGTGACTGAAACGAACACGCAGGAAACCACTCAGACTGCAAAGTCCTTCGCCGACTTCGGCGTTCGCCAGGATATTAGCGACGCCCTCGCGGCGGTTGGCATTACCTCCCCCTTCCCCATCCAGGAACTGACTCTTCCCGTGGCTCTGTCTGGCCAGGACATCATTGGTCAGGCGAAGACCGGTACCGGTAAGACCCTCGGCTTTGGTCTGCCCACCATTCAGCGCGTGGTCGGCCGCGACGATGAGGGTTGGGCTGATTTGGAGTACCCCGGCGCACCTCAGGCGCTGATTCTGGTTCCGACCCGTGAGCTTGCTATTCAGGTGGGTGAGGACCTGGCGATTGCTGCGAAGCTACGCAACGCCCGCGTCGCCACCCTGTACGGTGGTGTGCCGATTGAGCCTCAGGCTGAGCTACTGCGCCGCGGCCTGGAGGTTGCGGTGGGTACCCCCGGCCGTATTATCGACCTGTACCAGCAGGGCTTCCTGAACCTGAAGCAGGTCAAGATCGTGGTCCTCGATGAGGCTGACGAGATGCTGGATTTGGGTTTCCAGCCGTCGGTTGAGAAGATCCTCAGCTACCTGCCCGAGGACCGCCAGACCATGCTGTTCTCCGCAACCATGCCCGGCCCGGTCATTGCGATGGCACGCCAGTACATGACCAAGCCCATGCGCATTAGCGCCGCTGACCCCGAGGACGCCTCGAAGACTAAGGCGTCGATCCGCCAGGTCGTCTACCGTGCGCACCACCTGGACAAGGACGAGATGATTGGCCGCATTCTGCGCGCTACCGGCCGCGGCCGTACCGTCATCTTCACCAAGACCAAGCGTGACGCTGCCCGCGTGGCGGAGGAGCTGGTGAACCGTGGCTTCGCTGCCGCTCCCCTGCACGGTGACCTGAACCAGGTTGCGCGTGAGCAGGCGCTGAAGGCGTTCCGCACCGGCAAGGTCGATATTCTGGTTGCGACCGACGTGGCGGCTCGCGGTATTGATGTTGAAGACGTGACCCACGTGATTAACCACCGCGTGCCTGAGGATGAGAAGACCTACCTGCACCGTACCGGCCGTACCGGTCGTGCGGGCAATGAGGGTACCGCCGTGACCCTGGTTGACTGGGATGACCTGCCGCGATGGAAGGTCATTAACGACGCCCTGGAGCTGGGTGTTCCCGAGCCGGTTGAAACCTACTCTTCCTCTGAGCACCTGTTCTACGACCTGAACATTCCGCTTGGCACCAAGGGCCGCCTGCCGCGCGAGGAGCGTGTGGCTGAGGGCATGGGCGATGAGTTCTTTGAGAGCGCCCGCGATTCTCGTGATGGCCGTCCGGCTCGTTCTCGCGGTGGCCGCGATGGTGGCCGTTCTGGCGGTCGTGACGGTGAGAAGGGTTCGCGCCGTTCTCGCGGATCCCGTGACGGTGGCCGTGAGGGCCGTTCCGGTGAGGGCCGCGGCGAGCGCCGTAGCCGCTCCGAGGGCCGCAAGCGCACTGAGCGTTCCGACCGTGCAGAGCGTAACGAGCAGGGCGCATCCGAGCGTACCGAACGTTCTTCTGAGCGTTCTGAGCGTGCGCCTCGTCAGCGTCGCCGCACCCGCCGTGTTGAGGGTCAGCCCGTGGAGGGTGAGGGTCGCCGCCGCACCCGCCGCCGCTCTGAAGGCTCCCGTGCTGAGGGTTCTCGCGGTAAGGGCCGTGGCGCTGACCGTGCTGGTTCTGAAGGCTAGGGCCGGGGTTGGGTATTTCAGCATCCCCGGCGCCTGCCGCGCCCTCTCCTGCCGCTGAGGCGCACCCCGCGGATTCGGCTGTTTTCGATCCGCAGGGCCCGTCGCTGCTGGTGCAGGCAGATAACCTGGAGTATCTGCGTGAGCTGCCCGATGGTGCGTTCACCGTGATTTACATTGACCCGCCGTTCAATACGGGTAAGAAGCAGACGCGCCGCACGTTGAGCGCGGAGGCTTCTGAGAAGGGTGACCGCACCGGTTTTAAGGGCAAGAGCTATTCGAGCACCCTGCAGACTCTGGCGAGCTATAACGACTCGTTTGAGGATTATTGGGCGTTCCTAGCGCCGCGTATTGAGCAGGCGCATCGTCTGCTCGCGCAGGACGGCACCCTGTACCTGCACCTGGATTGGCGTGAGGTTCATTATGTGAAGATTATGTGCGACATGATTTTTGGTCGTGAGAACTTCATTAATGAGCTGATTTGGGCTTATGACTACGGTGCGAAGTCTACGCGCCGCTGGCCGACGAAGCACGACAATATTTTGGTGTACGCGAAGGATCACCGCAGCTATTACTTCAATACTGCGGAGGTTGATCGTGAACCGTATATGGCTCCCGGTTTGGTGACTGAGGAGAAGGCTTCTCGCGGTAAGCTCCCTACGGATGTGTGGTGGCATACTATTGTGTCGCCGACGGGTAAGGAGAAGACGGGGTATCCCACGCAGAAGCCTACGGGTTTGTTGCGTCGTATGATTGCGGCGAGTTCCCGCCCGGGTGATTGGGTGTTGGATTTCTTCGCTGGTTCTGGTTCTACGGGTGCGGCGGCGGCTCAGCTGGGTCGTAAGTTCGTGTGCGTGGATCAGAATCCGCCGGCTATTGAGGTGATGGCTAAGCGCCTGGGTGTGGATCCGGTGTCGTTCGCTGAGTATCGTGGTGTTCCGCGCGGGGCGAGTGTGCTGTTCACGCCGAAGCGTACGGTGGGTGTTCGTGGCGGCACGAGTCGTGATGCGTTGACGGCGGCGAGCCGTCATGCGCTGAAGGCTGTGTTGGATACGCTCACGGAGACTACGCAGCCGGTTGAGGGTGCGTCGTGCCGGTTTGTGCGTCACTGGTCGATGGATGCGGTGGATAAGAAGATGCGTATTGATGGGCGTGATGAGTTGCGTCGTCAGCGTCAGCATCAGGCGCGGGCTAAGGCTCGTGCGGCGCGGGCTAAGGCTCGTGCGGCGCGGGCTCAGCGGGATGCGGTTGCTGCGGGTGCGGTGTTGCAGCATCATGCTTCGCGTGAGAGCGTCTAGGCTGTCTTGTCTGCGCGTTCGTGAGAGCACGTGTTAAGAGTGTGGGGCGGGTTCCCGATAAGGAACCCGCCCCACACTCTTTTGTCTTACTCCTGGTCTTACTACCGAGTTGCCAGCTGCTCGCGGATACGCGCCACCGTCGCCGCATCCGTCGTATTCTCACCCAGCAGGTTCGGCTTACCCGCACCGTGATAATCACTCGAACCCGTCACCAGCATCTCACGGCCCGCCGCGCGCTGACGCTCAATGAACTCCAGCAGACGCGCCCGGTCCTCCGGGGAGTTCTCACGGTGATACACCTCCACGCCCGCCAGGCCAGCGTCCACCATCAAACCCAGGTACTCCAGGCTCAACGCGGGCCCACGCATCGTACTCATCGGATGCGCAATCACCGGCACGCCCCCAGCCTCACGCACCAGGCGCACCGCCTCCAACGGGTCCAGTGCCTGCTGCGGCACATAGTAGGGGCTACCCGTGTACAGCAGCTTCGCAAAAGCCTCAGAACGATCAGCAACCACGCCGGCAGCAACCAGCGCATCAGCAATATGGGGGCGGCCCACTGCCGTGTTCCCTTCCCCCACCTGCGCCAACACGTCATCCCAGGTCAGCGGGTAGTCGGCGGCAAGGCGGTCCACAATAGCCTGCGCACGGCCCGCACGGCTGGCGCGAATCGCCTCCACACGGCGCGCAAGCTCCGAATCCACCGGGTCAAAACCATAAGCGAGCAGGTGAATGGTCTTCGTGCGTGCGCGGCCCTCACCGTCGGTGTACCGGTAGCGGCAGGAGAACTCGGCACCCGGCAGAAAATCCAGACCGTGCTCATCCGCCAGCTGAGCCGCCTGCGCCCACCCAGCCGTCGTATCGTGGTCAGTCAGCGCGAAACCCGCCAACCCGGCGTGAGCAATCAGCGGCACCAGCTCGGTCAGGCTCTGCGTGCCGTCAGAGATAGCGGAGTGAATATGCAGATCGTAGCGTCCGGCACGGTTCAGGTTTTCAGGCGCGCCCGATTCAGCGGGCTGCGGTACCTGCTGCGCATTAGGTGCACTATTTCGGTGTTCTGTCTGCGTCATCTTCTCTCCTTCCCCGCCCCTGCTAGTTCGTCGCCACCTCAGCGGGGTTTTAAGGCATGTCATCTACTCTTCTGATTCAACCCTACCAATATCGGCGGCGCAATATCGGGTACCCGGTCGCAAGTCAAAGATATATTCTGACCCACCGCGCCCTCTCTTATGGTCAAAAGCGCTAAAACACCTGCCCACCTGTGGCGAAGGCGATATGATTAACCCATGACTGAGAACAACGAGAAGAGCACCGAAGCTCAGAAGACTGACCACCGCAGCACCCCTAAGGCGTCTGCGTTCACCGAATTCATTGCCGCAAACTGGGCACCTGCCGAAGATGACGGCTACACCCGCGAGCCCGTAGCAGACTACGCAGCTGAGCGCCGCGCCAAGATCTCCAAGGCATTCCCCGGCGAGCGCCTCGTCCTGCCCGCAGGCCCGCTGAAGGTCCGCTCCAACGACTGCGACTACCGCTTCCGCCCCCACTCGGCGTTTGCGCACCAGACCGGTCTGGGCATCGACCACGAGCCCGACGCTGTGCTGATCTTTGAGCCCGTCGAAGAGGGTACCGGCGACAACGGCTCCAACCACGAGGTCACCCTGTACTTCCGTCCGCTGGCTGGCCGCGACACCGCAGAGTTCTACGCGGATGCACGCTACGGCGAGTTCTGGGTTGGCCCCCGCCCCACCCTGAAGGAATTCTCCGAGCGTTACGGTCTGCGTACCCGCGACCTGTCCGAGCTTGAGGTTGCTATCACCAAGAACGCCGGCAACCAGGGCCTGGGCGGCGTAAATATCCGCCTGGTCCGCAACGTTGACCCGGCTGTTGACGCGCTGGTTGACACTTCCCGCTACAACACCGGCGTGGAGCTGGAGCAGGCTGACAAGCTGGACTCCGAGCTGGCTGTGGCTCTCTCCGAGGCTCGCCTGATTAAGGACGCTATCGAGGTTGAGAACCTGCAGCGTTCCGTTGACATGACCGTCAAGGGCTTCGAAGAGGTCATTCGTGAACTGCCCAAGGCTAAGGAGCACCACCGCGGTGAGCGCGTCGTTGAGACTGCGTTCTTCTCCGTGGCACGTACCGACGGTAACGACCTGGGCTACGACACCATCGCAGCGTGCGGTAACAACGCAACCATCCTGCACTGGATCCGCAACAACGGCACCGTCGACGACGGCAAGCTGCTGCTGCTGGACGCAGGCGTTGAGGACGACACCCTGTACACCGCAGACGTGACCCGCACCTTCCCCGTGAATGGTAAGTTCACCGAGGTTCAGGCGAAGGTCTACAACGCTGTGCTGGAGGCTGCTGACGCCGCATTCGCTGTGGCTAAGCCGGGCCGTAAGTTCCACGAACTGCACGACGCCGCTATGGAGGTTCTGGCTCACCGTCTGGAAGAGTGGGGCCTGCTGCCGGTTTCTGCCGAGGTTTCCCTCACCATTGAGGGCGGTCAGCACCGCCGCTGGATGCCGCACGGCACCAGCCACCACCTGGGCCTGGACGTGCACGACTGCGCGCAGGCGAAGGCTGAACTGTACATGTGGGCTGAGCTGGAGCCGGGCATGGTCTTCACCATTGAGCCGGCGCTGTACTTCAAGGAAGAGGACATGTCCATTCCCGAGGAGTACCGCGGTATCGGCATCCGCCTTGAGGACGACGTGCTCTGCACCGAGGACGGCAACGTGAACCTCTCCGCTGCACTGCCGCGCACCGTTGAGGGCATCGAGGAGTGGATGGCGAAGCTGGCGAAGTAAGCCTGACTCTTCACGCCACTAACACCGGTTAGTGCCGGTTGTACGTGCATAGCGAAAGCCCCTCACCGATTCGTTCGGTGAGGGGCTTTCGCGCGTCTTCTATGCTGCGTGTCTTCTATGCCTGTTTCCCGCTGTGGTGGGCGGTTACCGCCGTTGCGGGTTCGGTTATTCGGAGTCCTTCGAGGAATTACCGTTAGAAGAATTACCGTGCAGGCCCTGCGGGCGCGGAGTCGGACGCTGCGGCTTGGGCTGAATCAGCTTCGCGTATTCTTCCGGGTCATCCACGCGCAGACCGTACCGCTGAGCCGGGCGCTTCTGCGTATCTGACTTCTGAGCGGTCGCCTGGCCGGTACTTGCCTGTTCGGCAGGCTGAGTGGACTGGGCGGACTGTACGGGCTGAGCGGGGGCAACCGGTGCGGGCATGTTCTGCGCCGCACTCTGAGCCACCGCGTTCTGCGCGGTCGTATCACGCTCGGGCAGGTTCTGGTTCGGTGCCGGCTGGCTACCCGCCTGCGCACGGTAGGAGGGAGCCTTCGGCGCGCCAGTCGGAACCGGTGCGCCATTCATCGAAACGGTGCTCTGAGCGGCACGAGCCTGCGAAGCTTCCGGGGCTGCCGCCGCACGCGCAGCCGCAACCGCCGCAGAGAAGCGAGGGTGCGCACCCAGCACGCGGCGCGCATCCTGAGCGTACTCCGGCAGAGCGTACATCACGGTACGCGAAGGAATCGCCTCAGTACGCATCGGGTAACGAACACCCCTGCCACGGCGCAGGATGAACATCTGCCACAGCACAAACACCACCACCGACAGCGGCACGTACTTTAGCGCCACCGACGTAAAAGAGTCACCGGTCAACGTCAACAGCACCGAAAACACCAGGCCCATCGACGCGCCCTGAATCGCAGAAGAAATCAGGGCACGACCATAACCGGGCTGTACCGGGTACTCCACCTGGCGGATACCGTCATTGACCAGGTACAACGCAGTGACCGGATAATCCTGCTCGCTGAGCACATCAAAAGCGGCGAGCGCATCATCGTGACGAACGAAGGAGGCGATTGCCTCACCGGCGGGCAGGGGCTTGCCCTGAGCCTGCGCCAGGCGCGAGGCCAGATATGAAGAAGGCGGGGTCGAGGGAATATTCGGCAGGTTAGAAGTCATGGCTCCTATTTTACCGTCCGCCCCAACCCTGGACCCGGCGGGCAGTCAGCTCCTCTACAGGCGTAGCAAACGCCTGTTCAATTCGGCTTCTCAAAGTGCGAATCCCCGCGGCGGAGCGTACCCTAGAGAGGTGAGCAATTCGAAGTTCAGCACCCCCAGCAAGATTTACATTGCCCGCCTTTTGGGCCTCGACGTTTTTGACCCCTTCGGTGACCGCCTCGGCCGTCTCCGAGACGTCGTCGTGCTCAAACGCGGCCTGGGCGCATCCATTGCGGGCGCCCGCCCCGCCAAGGGCAGCGAACCCATTGTTGTCGGCATCATCGTTGAGGTGCTCGGCAAGAAACGCGTGTTCATGCCCATGACCCGTGTGCGAAGTATCGACGCTTCACAGATCATTTCAACCGGCCTGGTGAACCTGCGCCGCTTTGAACAGCGCAACTCTGAGACTCTCATCGTCGGTGAGCTCTTTGACCGCCGCGTGCGCCTGCTCGACGGCAGCGGCGACGCCGTCATTGAGGACGTCGCCATTGAGCAGCGCCGCAACGGCGACTGGGGCGTGACCGAGCTGTTCGTTTCCCGCGTCAGCTCCTCCTCCAGCACGTGGCGCCGCCGCTCCAAGGAGACCCTCATCGTCGACTGGGATGAGGCGCTGCTCTCCACCGATGTGGAACCGCAGGCGGCAACCGCGTTCGTCGCTAACCACGAGAACTCCAAGCCCGCCGACCTTGCGGATGCTATCCACGAGATGAGCGATAAGCGCATGGTCGAAATCGCCGCCGAACTGCAGGATGAGCGCCTCGCGGACGTTCTGCAGGAGCTGCCCGCCGAGGACCAGGTGCAGATTCTGTCGCACCTGGACGACGAGCGTGCCGCGCAGGTCCTCGAAGAGATGGAACCGGACGACGCCGCCGACCTTCTCATCGAACTGGACGACGCCCAGCGTGAAAAGCTACTCCAACTCATGGAACCCGACGAAGCAGACGACGTGCGTCGACTGCTCGAATACGACGAAGGTACCGCCGGTTCGCTCATGAACCCGGTGCCAATCATCCTCTCCCCCGAGGCGACCGTCGCGGAGGCGCTCGCGCACATCCGCGCCGAGGAGATCCCTCCGGCGATGGCGGCTGCCGTCATGGTGACCCGCCCGCCCCTGGAAACGCCGACCGGCAAGTACCTGGGCCTGGTGCACATGCAGAAACTGCTGCGTGTGCCGCCGAGCGAGCCGATTGGTCACATCCTCGATACCGATACTGAGCCTGTCTCTGACCAGGCAAGTTTGGAAGAGCTAGCACGCGTGCTGGCGACCTATGACCTGACCATCGTTCCCATTGTGAACGAATCGCACCGCCTGGTAGGCGCAGTGACCATCGACGACGTGCTCGATGCGCTCCTGCCCGAAGACTGGCGCACTTACGATGATGGAACTCCCGTACGAAAGGTAGGACGACGCTTTGCCTGATTCGAACCGCCGCGACGCAAACCGTACCGAAGAGAACCCCCGCATCGATAAGGCGCGCATCCTCAAGGACCGCCTGGAGAAGAAGTACGCTGAACGCAACCGCGAGCGCGGCGACTCCCGCCCGCAGCGTAGCGACTCGCAACTGAGCACCCCCGGCACCCGCAAGCCGAAGCTGTTCACGAGCCCCAACCCGGACGCTTTCGGCCGCATGACTGAGGCGTTCGCACGCTACATGGGCACCCCGCAGTTCCTGATGTGGATGACCATTTTCTGTGGCGTGTGGCTTGCCTGGAACTCCCTGGCGCCGGAGGAGATGCAGTTCGACCCGCGTAGCCTGAACTTCACCCTGCTGACCCTGATGCTGTCCCTGCAGGCTTCTTACGCTGCTCCCCTGCTGCTGTTGGCGCAGAACCGTCAGGATGACCGCGACCGCGTGGTGGCGTCTGAGGACCGTAAGCGCGACCAGCAGAACCTGGAGGAGACCCAGTACCTGACCCGCGAGATTGCTTCGTTGCGTATTGCTCTGCGTGAGGTTGCGACCCGTGACTTCGTCCGTAGCGAGCTGCGTGACATTCTTGAAGAGCTGCAGAACATTGCGCAGGAGCAGGAGCGTCACGCCGAGCAGCTGCAGGACATCAGTGAGGACATTGAGGACCTGGAGGAGGCTATCGACGATATCGATATCTCCGAGGGTGAGGAGAAGGACGCTGAGGAGCAGGGCTCCGAGGGCCAGAACTCTGAGAATCAGAGTGCTGAAGGCTCCGAGAACGGTACCGAGCAGGCGCCTGACAAGGCTGAACGCTCTGCGAAGGACTCCGCCCAGAATCCCCACCGCGGCGAGGACCCCCATCGCGGCGATTTGAGCCAGCCTCAGAGCCGCGAATCCCAGCAGGCACAGCAGCAGGCAGAGCGCACCCGTGAGGGAGGCGCCCGTGACCGCTAATTCACCCCTGCAGGATGCGCTCTACGCGGCGCTCACCCGCGTCGAGGACCCCGAACTGCGCCGCCCCATTACGGAGCTGGGCATGGTTGAGACTGCGCTCGTGCATCCTGAACTGGATGAGCGCGGTGAGCCGATTCCCGGCCGCCACTGGGCTGAGGTGAAGGTTCTGCTCACCATTGAGGGCTGCCCGCTGAAGAACACCATCGAGCAGCAGGTTCGTGACGCCGCCGCCACCGTTGAGGGTGTTGAGCGTGTGCAGCTGCAGGTGGGTGCGATGAACCTGCAGCAGCGTTCTGCCCTGCGTTCGATGCTCAAGCCGGAGCGTTCCAACCCGTTCACCGCCCCCGGTTCGCTGACCCGCGTGTTCGGTGTGGTGTCCGGTAAGGGTGGCGTGGGTAAGTCCTCCATGACCGCGAATCTTGCCGCCGCGTTCGCTTCACGCGGGCTTGCGGTGGGCATTATTGACGCGGATGTGCACGGCTTCTCCATCCCGGGTCTGCTGGGTATTACCGATGCCCCGACCCGCCTGGATGACCTGATTCTTCCGCCGACCGTGGACGTTCCCGCCCCCGCCCAGCGTTGGGGTGAGCAGAAGGTCAGCGGCGGCTTTATTCGCGTGATTTCTATCGGCATGTTCCTCAAGGGCAACGAGCCGGTGGCGTGGCGCGGCCCCATGTTGCACCGCGCCCTGGAGCAGTTCATCATGGACGTGCACTTCGGTGCCCTGGATGTGCTGCTGCTCGATTTGCCGCCCGGTACCGGCGATATTGCCATCTCCATGGCTCAGCTGTTGCCGAATGCGGAGCTGGTGCTCATTTCCACCCCGCAGCACGCCGCGGTGGATGTGGCGGAGCGTGCCGGCACCCTGAGTCTGCAGACCGGTCAGAAGGTCGTGGGCGTGGTCGAGAATATGGCTGCCATGACCCTGCCGGACGGTACCGTGCTCGACATGTTCGGTTCTGGCGGCGGTCAGGTGCTCGCTGAGCGTCTTTCGGAGGCGCTCTCCTACCCGGTACCGCTGCTCGGTTCTGTCCCGCTGGATGTGAACCTGCGTACCGGCGGCGACGAGGGCACCCCGGTGGTTTGGGGCCACCCGGATTCGACCACCGCCGAAGAGATTCAGTCCATCGCCTCGCAGCTGTTGCACTCGGGCGAGTCGAGGGCGGGTCAGAGCCTGCCGCTCTTCGTCTAAGGATGTAGCCGTCTAAAGAGGTAGCTGTCTAGGACCAAGCCTCTAGAAGCTGCCGGCAAAAGCCCAAAAGCTACCGGCCAAAAAGCATAGCCCAAAAGCACGGCTAAGCAGCTGAGAACAGAAAGAACCCCGCACCATCACGGTGCGGGGTTCTTTCTATTCAAAATCTTAGGTGGCATCCACATCGAAGGGGGCGTATGCGCCTCGCGGAAGAGCACGGCTCTCCGACTTTTCCTTCTCCTTCAGCAGCGCCTCTTCACGTTCACGTGCCTCACGCTCACGCTCGGCGTCATCCTCAGCGAATGCCTGCTTCACAATCACGCGCGGATCGTACTGGCGGGGGTCGTACTGGCGCCAGTTAATATCTTCCAGACCCGTCTCGCCCAGGGCTTCCTTGAAGTCGTCCTTCGCGTCGAACGCCATGCGGCGCACCATCTTGACGAATTCACGAATCTGTCGGGCGTATTCGGGCATGCGTTCGGGGCCGATCACCACGAACGTGATGATGGCCAAAATAATCAACTCGGTGCCACTAATACCAAACACAGAATATAGATTATCAGTTCCGAGCCAGCACCGCCGAACCCGCGGCGCTTTCTGGACGTGTCTTTAAGCTCTGGACAAGCAGAAGGCGTAACACTACAGCACCGAGGAGGGGCATTGCGCCCACGGCTAAGAACACCGCATCAGCGCGGTTTACGGCGGATAATCCCCACCGCCGGGGTTAAACGCTGCGGCTCCAACCGCAGGCACGCCCGCCTCCCGAACACAAAAGACCGCCGGCAGCACACCGGCGGTCTCCCGACACAATATTCGGTTTACGGCGGATAATCTCCGCCGCCGGGGTAAAACGCTGCGGCTCCAACCGCAGGCACGCCCGCCTCTCGAACACAAAAGACCGCCGGCAGCACACCGGCGGTCTCAAACAGCCCTTGGATAGACTTACCGGTTTACGGCGGATAGTCTCCGCCGCCGGGGAGCTGCTTCCAATGCCACAGCCAGCCCACCCAGCCCCACTGCGTGCATGCACCCGCCACCAGCAATGCCCAGCGATACGCCCGCGAACGGCTCGCCGCCGCCACCACAATCACCAGCGGGAACAACGGCAACAACAGGCGGAACGTCGAAGACTGCGGATTCAAAAACAGAATCAAATACGCAAAATAGCTCAGGCACCACAGGTTCAGCGGAGCCGCCAAAACCCTACGCGCCAACGGGCTCAAACACAGAGCAATAAAACCTAGAATCAGCAGGGTCAGCAGCACCGGAGCCGCATACCCAAAGTACAGGTAACCCTGCGAAAGCCACGGCTCAATCGGCGCCAAATGGGTGCCGCGCCACGCCGTCTCCGTGGCGGTGTACGCATCCACACGGCCCGTAGCCCACCACGCAATCGCAGGCCACACCAGCGCACACGCACACACCACCAGGGCGCTCACCAGCTGCCCCAGATGACGCACAAACGCCGTACCCATACCCGACTGGCGGCTCGAACGAACCCAGCACGCAAACCACCACAGACCGGCAGCCGCACCCAAGGGCACACCCACCGGGCGGGACAGGCACGCCAACGCCGCCACAGGAACCAGCAGACCGTAGCGTCCCTGAACCAGGCACAGCAGGGCACCGGCAAGGAACACCAGGTTCAGCGACTCCGCATACGGCACCTGAAGCACCGGCGCCACCGGCAAGAAGGATACCAACGCCACAGCCCACATGGACAGCGCAGAAGGCGACTCCTCACTCGTAAAACCGGTCGCCTTCAACGACGCCTCAAACAGCAGGTAAATCACCCACGCCGCCGCGAAACCGGCAAGCAGAGCAACCGTCGCCGCCACCGGGTAATACCCGATGCCCGTCGCACGACTAATAGCACCGGAAAGCTGCGGGAAAATCGGATAAAAAGCCCACTGATTCTGCTGAACCGCACCCGTTGCATCCACCGGCAGCTGGCTCGGGTAGCCTTGTACCGCAATCTGCTCATACCAGCCGGCATCCCAGATGCTAATGAACGACAAATAATCCAGGTGCTGACCCCACGGACTGCGCAGCTGCTGCTGACCGACCACGGCAAACACGATGAAGCCCCACACGCGGGACAGACCGTAAATCAGTAGCACCGACAGCCACGCGGGCAAGGCACGCAGACGCTCCCCCACCCGGTTCAGACGCTCACCGGCGGCGGTATACGCCCAGGTCAGCAGCTCATCAAAAGACTCGCTCTGCTCCTTCGCGGAGGGGGTGAGAGGGGCAGATTCAGGGGCAGAGTCAGCGCGGGCAGGCGGAACAGGACTAGTGTGCTGAGAAGGAACACTCACCGACCTTAGCTCCCCTCAGCCGGAACAGCATCCTGATCAGAGGAAGCCGCCGTGGCGTTCTTTCGCTTCTCCACAAAGTCATGCGCACTCAAGGTGCTCTCCGCATCATCAGCCAGCGGAACCGCGACGCGGCGAACCGGCTCAGCGGCAGCCACGTTAGCGTCAGCAGATTCTGCGGTCGGCGCGGCAGAAGAATCCTTCGCACCGTGCACATTCTCACGTGCCTTCTCGTCCTCGGAAGCGCCGAAGAAACGAACCGCAGTCGTCAAATCCTCCACGCGGTCGAAAGTGCCCAGGCCGTCACGGCCCACGCCGCTAAAGAACGCGGCACCGGGCACGGCACGCTCACCGCCGAGCGCCACAACGGAGAGCGCCGCGATGCCCACAATCAGCAGGGCAAGCAGAATCAGAAGAAAGTTCATGTCAATCTCATATCATGCAGGACCGTCAACCCCTGACAGTCACCTAAATTCAAATAGTAGCGCCGGCACCGGCAGAATCAGCGCCGCGACTAGTCCTCGTCGCGGTCGCTGAGCAGCCAGGCACGCAAATCCGCGTGGCAGCGGGTCAGCTGGCTAAAGCTCACATGCTCATTATCGGTGTGAGCCAGCAGGGCGTCACCGGGACCGAAGTTCACGGCAGGAATACCGATCTCGCTCAGGCGCGCCACGTCCGTCCAACCGTACTTCGGCTGAGGTTCCTCGCCCACCGCCTCAATGAGAGAAGCCGCCAGCGGGGTATCCAGGCCGGGGCGAGCCGCCGGGGAAAGATCCACAAAATCCAGCTCGTAACCGGCGAAGACCTCACGCACGTGGGCGACCGCCTCATCCAGGGTCTTATCGGGCGCGAACCGGTAGTTCACGTGCATTGCCGCCGCATCAGGGATCACGTTACCGGCAACGCCACCAGAAATCTGCACCGCATTCAGGCCCTCACGGTAATCCAGACCCTCCACGGCAATGGTTTTCGGCTCGTAGGAGGCGAGCGCCGCCAACGCCGGTGCCAGGGCGTGAATCGCGTTCTCGCCGCGCCAGGCACGCCCCGAGTGGGCGGCAAGGCCGCGGGTGCGCACGAAGAAACGCATGGTGCCGTTGCAGCCGCCCTCAATGGTGCCGTTGGTCGGTTCGAGCAGCACACCGAAGTCTGCGTCGGTGATGAGTTCGCCGTGGTTGCGGATCAGACGCGCCAGGCCGGAGAGTTCGCTGGCGACCTCTTCGTTGTCGTAGAAGATGTAGGTCAGGTTGTAGTCGGTGTCCTGCGCGGTCAGTTCGGCGGCGAGCTTCAGCTGCACCGCCACGCCGCCCTTCATATCGGTGGCGCCGCGGCCGTAGAGCACGTACCCGTCCTCCTCTTCACGCACCGTGGACGGCACGGTACCCAGGGAGCCCTCAACGGTGGGTAGGGGCACGGTGTCCAGGTGGCCGGCAAGGATAATGCGGGTGCGCTCGCCCTTAGCACCCTCCCCCTCAGCTCCGGGCAGCGGCGGGAATTCGGTGCGGGCAATGATGGCGTCCCCGTCACGGGTCAGGTGCAGGTGCGGGCAGAACGACAGCGCCGTGTACACGGCGTCAGCAATCGTTCGTTCGTTACCGGAAACCGACTCGTAATCCAGTAGGGCACGGGTCAGCTCGGGCATGGAGACGTCCAGGTTCAGCGGTGGCTGCGGGACCTCGTGAGGCTCAGAGTTATTTGGGGAAACGCTCATCCTTCCACCTTACAGGTTCCCCCGCGCACGCACCCGCGCATACAACACCCATATCGAGCATATGAGACGGTCTTGAAGGGGCGCCACGCCCCAAAACTATAATGGAAGGCATGTCTGAAAACACTCCCCGTTACGCCTCCGGCGTCGCACTGGTCAATGTTGTTGTCTCTGGCGAGCACGCCGGCACCGTCCTGGATGCCTGGTTCCCCGCGCCCTCCCTCACCCAGACCCCCGATCTGTCCATCGCGGACGAGCTGGAGGAACTGGTCGCTGAGTACCCGGCGCGCAACGCCCGCACCGAGGTGCGTACCGCCTCCATCAACCTGGACGAGGCACCCGAAGACGCCCTGGACGCATACCTGCGTCTGCACCTGCTCTCCCACACCCTGGTTCGCCCCAATGAGCTGAACCTGGACGGCCTGTTCGGCACCCTGGCGAATGTTGCGTGGACCAACCACGGCCCGGTGCTTGCCGCCGAGTTCCAGAAGCTTGCGATTGGTCTGCGCA
>ERZ773027.478-NODE-478-length-25126-cov-4.413546_pt1 | contig 25126 bp, 21 predicted proteins | sample MGYA00511032_ERZ773027 | MGnify/ENA primary metagenome ERZ773027 (study PRJEB29015, sample SAMEA2738138) | human oral metagenome | biome: human oral; feature: human-associated habitat; material: saliva | place: China | collected 2190 ... | reverse complement strand
TCTCCGCCGTTGGGTTTTGGCGTTTCCGTCTCAAATTCTGTTTGAATGGAAACATACCACTTACCGCATTTTTGGCTGACGGTTACATTTTTGATTTTACCCTCAACTTCTCTACTGTTACGATAGCGCACCCAACCAATTTTAGGTAAGTAAATACGATTATTTTGTTGTTCCAATTTGCAGTCTTGCGGAAAGCGGAAACTGTTTTTCTCGCCTTTACGCTTGAATTTGGGAAAGTCTGCACGTTTGGCAAAGAAGTTTTTGAAACCGCTTTCCAAGTCTTTCAGAGATTGCTGCAAAACTTGGCTGTGGCAGTCTTTTAGCCAAACCAATTCTTTCTTCCATTCAGGCAACAAATTCGCAATTTTGTAGTAACTGAATTTGAAAGAATTATCTTTTTGATATTGTTCATTCTGATACGCCAAAGCGCGATTGAACACGAAACGTGAACAGCCGCAAAATTGTTTCATTTTGCGGATTTGTACGCCGTTAGGTATTAATTCAAATTTGAATGCTTTTCGTATCAACATAGTTTCACCTATAACGGAATTTTTAGTAATTATATGATGCGGAGCGCAATATCAATCACACTCCGCACGGCCTTTACATTGGCTTCATCATTTCTGCTCTAGGGTCTTCAGCTTGTATCTCTTGAATCCGCTTCTCAATAGCTGCAATTTCCGCACTTGAATCCTTACGACGCAAAGATGAAATGCTCTTGCGCTTGATAGCCTCAAGAATTTCAACGCTCAGGCCTTCGACAGACGCCAAGATGTCTTCGTCAGATTTGTCTTCCAACAACAGCTGACCGACTTGCGGGAGCAGCTTCAAGACTTCGATGTCCTTGTTGAGCTTCGTTACACGGTTGCCTTTGTCGTGGTCGAAAGTCTCAATGAAACGGTTGATAGTGATGTCTAACCATTCCTTGATACCAATATTGCGAACAACATCATTCTCAACCACAATAATATTGTATCGGCGGTTGAATGTTCCTACTCGCTTACAGATGTCCAGAATCTCGTTGATATCAACTCTAGCTCTCGGCAGTTTGCGGATACGCAATGCTACTTCGTCACCAGACACGTCCAGAATCTCAATCTTGCCCTCTTCTAACAGCTTATTGAAAGCTCGCAGATTCGGCGCAAAGGTTTCGCCTGAACCGTGTAACAGAATCTCATTATCATTGAGCTTCTCAACATTGTAACGGACTTGAACACGGCCTGTACCCTTGTCCCAAAGCTCTTGCAGGTCAGATTTATCGCGGTCGAACTTGTAACCAAACTGCGGTACAAGCAACTGTGGGTCATCTTTCAACCAAGCCTCAAGCAAGGATTCATAGGTGAAAGCAGGCGTGCGACCAGCTGCACCAAAACCTAGATTCTGCGCTCCGTAAACCAAGCAATATGGTACAGGCGTGATTAGGTATTCTGGCTCTAAGCCGACATCTGACTCAATCAATGGCGAGTAGTCCAGCAGTCTGAACCAGAATTTGGATTGAGCCTTAGTCAAGCCCACTTTCCAGTAACGTGCAGCAGCTGCAGGGACTGGAGTCATGAGCTTGATACCCACGCTACCGTATGAGTCAATAGCCTTGAGGCGCGCCATATCAGACATAGCACCAAAGATACCGCCGTCACCGAATGGGTGTAAGACTTGAATAGCACCAATGCCATTGTTAGCAGCCGTCAGTTTACCGTTTGCTACCTCTTTCAAGCCCAACAGGATACGGCGGTGAACAGGTTTTAGGCCGTCTAAGCTCGGAACAGCCCTGTCTCGGTTCACGGTCTTGCCGTAACTGATATAGTTACCAGTCACAAACTCAGCAAAATCGTATGTTTCTTGCTTGCTCATACACCCTTCTCCACTACACCATTCTCAATCATCAATCGTTTCCGTTCAAAGCTTGAACCCAGCAATTTTGCGGCTTCCTGAGCTTCAATCATTCGGCTATCCTCAAGGGTCACTTGTACCAGACGGCGTTGTTTACCCGTCATGAACTTGGCTGTCTCGTCAACGGATGATGAACCCAAGCCCTTGAGTTTGATGATTGTGCCTTTTGAAAAGTCAATCTTGTCCTTCTCGTCAGAGAAGAAATACTCGGTCTTGCCGTCATGTTCCCACTTGTAGAATGGAGTTTCCAATTTGAAAACACGTCCATCTTTAATCAAGCCTTGAGCCTGATTATAGAACAATCCTAACAGCAAATTGGCGATATGTGAGCCATCACTATCAGAGTCAACAGCGATGATGATTTTACCGTATCGTGACTGCTCAATATCAAACAATGGACCAGCACCGCAACCAATAGTGTTGAAGACAGCCAAGATTTCGCGGTTTTCGGCTAACTCTTCAATCTCCATACCGTTTGAGTTTTTCACCTTACCTCGAATCGCAAGCAGGGATTGAAACTCCTTGTTTCGGGCTTGAAGGATTTGACCGCCTGCTGACTTACCCTCAACGATATACAACTCACGCGCCATCCAATTAGTCGAACTACACTCATACACGTCAGCAGAGTGCATTTTGGCTGAGCGTGACTTGACGTCCTTACCCATGACTAATGCAGATTTGAGCATCTCGATGTTAGACAGCTTGTCTGTCGCTTTCTTGTACTCAATAATCCGATTGATCAAAAGGTCAAAGAACGCTTTATTGGCTGTAATCACCTTGTAGAAGGCATCAGCAATCGCTTGAGTTGTTGCGCGCTCGTTATAGCCCTTGTCCTCCCACTTAGACAATTTGGTCTTGTCTTGGCTGTTAAACAACGGCTCGATAGCAAAGTTCAGCGCAAACAGACGCATACCCAGACGGCTATCAGCTGCCTTAATACGGCTATCATATTTAGCAAAGGCTTGTGCAATACCAGTCTGCACGATATTCAGGTGTTTGCCGGCAGGTGTCTTCAAGAGATTGACTGAGCCATCTACATCTGTATTCCACTTATCAGACGACCAGCCCACCTGAAAGATAAATTTCAAGGGCAACGGCTCTTCGGTCTTAACATTGACGGCGCAACTGAATACCTTGTCTTCAACCAATTTCTCGTTGAAGCTATCCTTGAACTGGTAGGCATCCAATTCCTTGCCGTTCAGCTTGAAATCAACCTTAATGTCCTTGAGGTCTTTATCAAGGTTGAATAAGCCTTTCATCAATTTCAAGGGATAGCCATGGTATGAGATAGTCATGCTATCGTGCATTTCAGGAATCGGCGTGAAAGCAATGAGCGTGCCGAATGTATCATCCAATTCGTCAAGGAATGCTTTGATGTCCTTATTGTTAGGGAAGTCAGGATAATTCTTGACTTCATCTAAGGTCAGCATTTTAGACGAATCGAAAATGCCTTTATGGAACTTGAACGCCGCAATCGGCTTTCCGTCTTTTAGGCCTTGCTGGATGTATTTCGGCAGGTTTGCCTTCTTCTGCTTAGCAGCATTGACGAACATGATATATGTTGAGGAGCAAGCAACGGTGATTTTACCGCCCAAGCCGTGCATACCTAAGCTGTAACTTGTTTTACTGAAGTTTGAGCCTACATTCAGCTTTGATAACAAGTCCATAGTGATGGGACGGTCATCCTCAGCTGGATAGTCTTGGTCGAGGTACAACGGCATACCGCCTGCGTCATCGACAATCATGTGCCAGTCTTTCTTGTTAATAATCGCGTTCACTTTTACAGCAATGCGATTCTTGATAGACAAGTCAACAGTATTATCGGCGATTTCGCGGAATAACAAGTTTGGGGTCAAACAGTCATGACCGTACAGGCCTGGTCGTGCAAGAACAATGTATGGAAAATCAAGCTTCTCAATATTCTCGGTCGGAGAATTTGTAGCCATTTACATTCCTTTCTATTAGAACTCAAGGGACAAAATGATATCATACAACTCTGGGCTAATTTCAAGCGATGAGCGTTGAACAGTCACGATTTCGCCATCAACCAGATAGACAATCTCATGCTGATTATCGCCCAGCAATTCAACTTCTTTACCAGACTTGCGGACTTCAGAGTCAGCTGCTTTGATAGTATCGAAGGATTTGCCGTTTACAGTAAAAATGGTGATATTCATAATTGTTCCTTGAGTTGGAATAAGGTTGGTCATAAGCTGTTATCGCTACAACCAACCTTAATTTTTAATTGACACCCTCTACTGTATAGCTGCTTACATTCTTCGTCATAACAGCCTGCAATCGGCGGTCGTAGAAGTTGAAGCCAGACACGTGAGTTGATAACAGCAAGCTACCAATACGTGAGCCTTTCAGCATCTTCGCAGCTTCCTCCAAACGGTTCTCGGATAGCTCCTTCAGGCTTTCGTCAAGAATGATTAGGCCTGTTTTGGAACCGAGCTCAAACAGTTTCGTTAGGAAGAACAGGTCAGCCAATACCTTTTGACCGCCCGATAGGTCGGAGTAAGGAATCAGTAAACCGTCAACCTGCATATCAACGTCAAAGTCAATCTTCAGGTCACCTCTAGCTAACTGTTTGACTGTACGGACTACAAAATTGCCTGAGGTCATGATTTCAGCAATCTTCGTAAAGACTGACTGCACGACAGCACCATTAGAAGCAAACAAGTTCATGTACTGCTCCAGTCTTGGTAAGCCTTGAGTTGCGGTATCCAGTTGAGCGTTCATCTCAACCAGCTTATCCCGCAGGCTTTGTAGCTGTTCATACTGACGCTGGGCAAATTCGCATTCAGCAATTTGTCGGGCTAACGATTGTTGCTCAATATCCATAGCGTTCAGTCTGTCTTGAAGCTCACCCAAGCTAGGAAATTTCACAGGGTCAGGAAGGCCGTTCAGCTGTTCTTTCAAGCTGAGGATACGCACTTCAGCACTCGTGATATCATTCCGCAGTTTGATTTGGGTAGAATAAGCAGCCAATTCTTCACGCAATCGCTGATTTCGGGCTTCCTCTTCAGCAATCAATGCTTCGTATTTGGTAACTTCTTCATCAGCTTTCTTTTGAGCGTCAGCCAAAGCATTTTGCTTCTCGACAACCGCTTCTTCGGCCTGTTTAGTCTTGGTCTTGAGTTCATTCAATGTCTCTTCATGACTGTCTAAAGGTTTGCCGCAGGTCGGGCAGCTATCTTTCAAATTAGCCTCCGATTCCTTCGCAGCTGCTACCGCCAATTGGGCGAATCTTACATCATTCGCAGCTTGGCTTACAACATTGCCTGCTTTGGTAATGTAGGACTTGTACGACGCAATCAGATTGGTCGAAGTCTCAATCATAGACTTCAGGTCATCAGCTGTATTAGCAGGCATGAAGTTAGGGTCAACATCAGCCCGCATCTTTTCCAAGAATCCCTCATGTGACTCAATCTGAGCCTCAATCTGACTTCTGGATGATAATGCCTGAATCAGCTTAGTCAAAGTGCTTCGGTCGGCGGTAAGCTTATCAGCCTGCTGTTGCTTCTCAGCCAACGCCAAACGCTTATCAAGGTCAACCATCTGTAGGTTTTCTACCGTCTGACTTGCGATATGAATCTCACTCTCAAGGCCTTTGACGGCGGATTTCTTAGCAGACAGCTCAGCTTTCAAGGCCGTATGGAAATTGTTAATCAGGCCTAAGCCTAACATTTCGGACACAATCGCAATCCGCTCGTTGTAGCCGTAACCACTTAACAGATAAGGTGCGCCCTGCTCACGGTATAACAAGTCCATCAATCGGATGAACGGCAATTTGGCTTGAATACGCTGATTCAACTCGGTTGAGTTGTTAGCCTGTTCCTGTACGTCATTGATGAAGTACTCAACGAAGCCTGAGCCGTTGTGACCTCTGGTAATGGTGTGCTTCTCACCCTTGTAATACAGGGTCATAGACACTTCCATATCCTTACAGCCTTTGCGAATCAGATTGTTGACTGAGCGTGGCGGGCGGAATACGAAGTCAATGGCTCGCAGTAGGCTCGATTTGCCGTTACCATTCTCACCTGTAACAACGGTCAGGCCTTCTGTAAACTGATACTCAAACGATTCAATTGACCTGAAATTCTTGATACGAATGCTAGCAGGCACGAAGTCCAAGTCAGCAGGTTCAGTATTGCTTCGGTCGATATTGGGCGCATAGACAGAGTGTAAATCAGACAATTCTGCTGCCTTTACATTCTCTTCAATCACCTTGTCGATATCAAGCCCAGCAATAACTTTAGCCGTATCAGATGAGGTAACAACTTTGGGCTTCTCAACCAAGACTGTATAAGGGTGAGTTGGGTCATAACGCTTATCGCCCTTATACATGATTTTCAGGAACTTGGTATCAGCACTTTCAGTCTTCACCCTCTTCCAAGACATGTCGTCTGTATCCAACACGATAACTGAGCCGTCAACCGACTCACCCATGTAGTGTTGAAACGGAACATTGATTGAGTGAGCATTACCCATATCAACTATGTTATGGATGTCACCTGCGAGAATCAGGTCAGCAACACTCGAATCGAACTCTTGTCCGAACTTATCGTGAAGCGTGATATGGCCGACCAACAAGTCCAGATGCTCAGCAAATTCATAATGCGTCTGGTCGGGTCGCCAGTTGCTGAAACCGATTTTACGGCCTCCGATAGTCAGCACCTGATTATCCATGTAAGTCGCTTTGTCATACATGATAGCATGAATGCCTGCGTCATCATAGCCCTGTTCTTGAGCTTTTGAGCCTGAATCGTGGTTGCCCGAAATATACAGGAACTTGTCTTTGGGGAAAGCCTCAGATAGCGTCTCAACCATGTAGCGAAGCGTATTGGCAACACCAGGAGTTAATACATGACGGTGAACGATGTCGCCAGCTGCTATGAAGTATTCGCAGTTGTATTCCTTAGCAATCTCAACATAACGGTGCGCTAGTCGGCGGAATTGTTCCAACCGCCAGCCTTTTCCGCCTAAGTTATGGTCAGGGAAGTCATGGATATGAATATCCCCTGTTAGAAGCAATTTAGCCATGATTCCATCCTTCGGTGTGGATACCTTGATTCAACCAGCTTTCAAGCCCTCTTACGATATACGGCTGAGGGGTTATCAAGGATTGAATAGCAGATTTGTCCGTATGAGTCAAAGCCCATTGATTAGCAATCTCAGGATAGATAGCGTCATCAGTCAAGATATAGTCCAAGCGAGTCAATTGCAGGTTGTACTCAATCTTGTTAAGCTCGTCCTGCGTATAGACAGTTGTATCCTTCGCTTTGAACGCGTCAATAGCTTCCTGAGGTGTCTTGCGTTTCAAGCCGATTGTCTCAATATCGTCATGACCGCCTGAACTAATCGCTTTCAAGATAGCTAAGTCTAACGGATTCTGAACGCCTGTATTCTGGATGACCTTATTCAAGTCCAAAATCTCTTCCTTGCGAAGCATTTTGGTAGAAGCAGTCATTGATTGCTGCCAGTCACTATCAACCGTTGCAAGCCAACAGTTATCATGATTGTGGCTGAAGTACATACCCAAGTCATCGGCTTCTAAGCCTCCGATATTGATAACATGGAAGCCCAGACGGCGTAACAACTGAATAGCAATATCAGTTGCTTCCCAACAGACTTTGAAGCTGTCATCATACTGGCGGGATTCCTTATAGGTCGTGAACTTGGTCTTGTCGCGGTATCTGTATGAGCCTCTATCAAACAAGATTACTGCTTCTGCATGGAACTTGAACTGTTCTCGCAGAATCTTCAACAAACTACCAAGAAAGCTGTTAACAGTAATGCTAGGGTCAAGCATTGTATGCTTCTGTTTAGCCTCGTCAAAGTTGATGAAGTATTTGTCGAACTGGTCATAACCATTAGACAACATGAAGTCAAACATCTCTGACTCCGTATTGAAATGGCGTTTACCCTTCGACATAGCATGAAATGCACGTCTGATATAATATGTGCCGTCCATAGCCAACAACGGAGTGTTGCTATCTTTCGGTTTAGCTATCGGCAATCCGACAATATCCGATAATTTCATTGCTGTTTCCTTTAAACGACAAAAAGCTAGACAGATTCTTAGGCCTGTCTAGCTTTGATTATGATTGACCTAGTTATTGCACGGTGAATTGCGCGAATGGGTCATCATCATCATCAACGCTCGGAGCTTCGCCAACAGGCGCGGTTACAGCAGGAGTTTCCGCTGGAGCAGCAGCTGCGGCGGTCGGAGGCGTTTCAACTTTCGGCTCGGCAGCTGGAGTGGCAGCAGGCGCAGGAGTTGGGGTTGAGGCAGGAGTTGTAGCTGCTGCGTCTTTCAACTCGGATACGCCGTCCTTGCTTTCGTCATACAACACTTTGTCGCCAACCTTGATTACCAAGTGTGTAGGTTTCTCAGGGTATTCGACAGGCTTGTTCTCACGCTTCGCCACTTTCTCAGCATACTCGCAATCAGACTTGTACTTAGCTTCACGGATGAAGTCCTTGTTTTCCTTGATCAGCTTAACAGCTTTCTCAACCAATTTGTCGTAACGCTCTTGGCTGAACATTTTGGGGATATACAAGTCCTCCAGAACACCGTAATCAAATGCTGAAGTATCCACTGGGCCAGTATTCTTGAGTGGGAAGAACGGTGCAACGGTACATTTGCCGTCTTTACCACCTTTGTACTGCAAGTCAAGCAGAGGTGTCTCAGCCGATGGGTCAAGCATGCTGACGATTTGGTCGGGCGCATTAGCAGTCATGTTCTCGATGAAAGACATAACGGCCTCTTCGTGAATGCGCTTACCAATCACGGCGTACAGGTTGCCTGCTTTCCAGTTATCTGCTGGGGAATCGGTTTCCACCAAGTAGAAGTAGAACAGGAACACGGTTTGCTTGCCCATTGACCATTTTTGAGCATGACGCAAGTAGTTGTAGTACAATTCTTGTAACGGATGGCGATGTGTTTTCAATTCCTCAGGAACGCCCTCAACCTCTGACTCACGTTGACTAGGGTCACGTACACCAGCACGGAAATAGCCGTATGCGTCAAATTTTGCGTAGAAGTGTTTACCTGAGGCGTCAATGATGAAACGGCCACGGTGTTTACCTTCGGGCATGAATACAACATTCTGGGCACCGTTGCCACCGCTTTCGTCAGCTTTGATTGCTTTGTAACTATCCAAGGATTGTTTCAAAAAGTCTAAGGTCAATTCCATTTTTATATCACTTTCTCTGGCCGTAATTTCAGGCCAACTAGGTCAATCAATATATCGGGTTAAGATTTCGGGTCGGATTATTCGTCAGCTTCAACAGGAGTTTCGCCTGCTTCAGTAGCAGGTTTATGAGCAGCTGGAACAGCAACAGTAATTTTGCCGTTTACTGCGTCTTTGAAAGCTTGGCCGAATTTGAAAGATGGGCGTGTAGCAGCGGCAATGGTAATACGCTCACCAGTCACAGGGTTGAAGCCTGGACGCTCTTCTTGATGGGCTGAGCCAAAAGTGCCAAAGCCACGCAATTCAACTTTTTCGCCTTTAGCAACGGTGCCCACGATAGTGTCCAGCAGGTTGTTAACCACTTTCTCAGCGACAACTTTAGTGAAACCATTTTGTTCAGCGGTCAGGTTAATCAGGTCAGTACGATTCATTTTGTATTTCCTTGTGAAATATCAGGCTTTTATACGCAGCCTGTTAGCGTTTTGGGCGGTATTGCCCTGGGATTCATAATACACAAAGAACGAAGAAACCGAAAAGCGCATATTTCGGAAAATATTTTTAATTTTCGGCTAATTCTTTGTTTTATATCAAAACTTAGTTTGAAATGAAGCTTTTGAGCAAAGCCATAGCATGCTGATTTTCAGTATTAGCAAGCTGGGAGGCTTTCGTGAGATTACCGTCAGCTGCGGCCTTCTCAAGTGTCTCATTCAGCAATGTATTGAAGCTTTCATGAGTTGTATCCAAAGCATTACTCATCAATCTGATAACGTCTGTTGCATTAGCATCAAACATGATTGTTTCGGCTATGGTTGAATAAACTCGGTATTCTTCACCTAACTGGTTGCCTTGGTCCAGATACATCATAGCTCGGCAGGCCGATTCGTCTAATGCAGGAACAATCCTGTTATACACATTCCGCAGGGAGCGGTATTGCGTCAGCAGTAGCAAAGCATTGATGTCCTTGATAGACGTCAGAAGAATGAAGATGTCAGGATAGTCTTGGCGCAAGTAGTACAAGAACAGTACCCTTTGCGCGGTTGAGGTCATCTTATCAAAATGTCTGAATTTGACTTCTTGTTCCATGTTGATTCCGTTGTATTGTAGCAGCCAGTAGATGTAGTGCCTATCTCCATCAGAGTACAGGCCGTCTAAAAGCTTGTATGTGCGTATGAAGCTATACATCAATAGCCTGAGGTGAGCTGGTGTGTCTTTCATCAAGTCCTCAAACATGAAGTCAATAGCAATCTTGTTAATGCTGGATGGCTCGGAATATTCAGGAATGTCGGCCAAGACGGAATAAGAGATAGTGGCTGTTTGGAAATGTATGCCCTCCTGCTCAATCAAGTCGTACAGGAATTCCAGTGTAAGCTCGAAGTTTTCCTCAGCCATCTTGGTCTGAACAACAGTCAAAGAGATAGTTGAAGCTGAATCCAAATCCCCGCCAGTCATCTCATAAGAGTTTTTCAGCGCACGGCTTACAAGATAAGTTGAGATGACCAACAGTCTAGGCAAATCAAGCGGTTCTTTTCCCGATAGGTTGAACTCAGCCACTAGGTCAGGCGAAGACATTGATTGATAATGGTTGACATAAAATTCCAGATTCATAACTTCAAAGCCCGATAATCTCTCAAATCGTCAATCAAGGTTCTGCGTTCAGGGACACGCTCATCATTGATGGTGATATCAAAGTTGGTCTCAGAGTTGCGAGTTATCGTCAAGCCTTTACCAATGCCTGTTTCGCCGATAGGAATTTGAGCGATAACAGTCAATACCGATTCCAAGTCCAATTCATCAATCTCAATCTTAGCCGTCATGTCCGTCACCTTTCAGCCATTCGGCCTTATCCATGACCTCAATATCAATGATGATAGTTTCCTCCGATTCTTTCGTCTGCACTTTTCGGCTTTCGATTGCTACCGTCTGACTATCATCAATCCCTGTTGCTTTCATAATACCGTCCTCAACATACTTAAACATGTTGCTGGTGTCTCTGCGCCAGTAGTTTGTATTGAGCTTGAAAGTCAGGGAAAGCTTGTAGCACTTCTCAGGGTCATCTTTCAAGACATCATTTATCCCCTGACGTTGCAATAGCTCCTTGATTTTGGTTTGCATCTTTACAACGTCAGGGTTCAGATAAATCCATGCCTTCATTCCCTTCTGGCCTAGCTTATGGGCGTTGTTTGTAGATTCGATTTTCGGTAATGTTACGACAAATTTCATGAATTTCCTTTGGCGATTGAGCCCTTATACATAGCCAACTCTGCTTGAGTAATGCTAAGCATTCGGCCTGTTGGGGTCATACGGATAGCTTGAGTGATATCAGACTGGCCACGACGCATTTTGGCGATATTCATCATACCAATCTTATGATTGCCTGGGTTTCTAACCTTACCAATGGTAATCATGATATCAACGGTATGCTGTTTGCGTGAGGATTCGCCAGCGGAATCTAAGCCCAGAAGCTCCTCACCCCACAAGTGGGATTTCGGCTGAGAAGCAATCATAACCACACGCGCCTTAGCACCTGTTGGTCGGGCAATTTCGGTTGCGCGCTCATAAATCTCACCGCCTGTATGATACATATTGTCAGGGTCAGAGTTGTCAGCCAAGTTTGAGTCATAGTCAATTACAACCATATCATACTTGTCTGGTTCTTCCTCCACCAAGTTTTGAATTTCGGCTGAAGTCAGCTTCTTACTAGGCACCAACACCAAATCAATATTCTCAACGGCCTTTTTAACAGCATCAGTATAGTAGGCAGCTGGGTTCAGAATCACCTCGCTGTACGGCTTATCCAAGACTGACGATGAGATACGCGTGATGAAGTCAAAGCGTAACAAGTCACCCAAAGCAATATACAACACCCGATAGCCAGCCATTGAAGCATGGACTGACTCTTGAATCATAGCAGCCGTCTTACCTAAGCCAGGGACACCCACGACCATAACAACGCTGCCCGGCAGGTATCCACCGAAAGCAGAAGCATTCTTAACAGCGTCAAAGGAAGTCGGCAAGATACGGTCAAGTGTACCCAATTCCTCCTCAACCACTTTTGAGGCATCCAAAGATTTCAGCTGAATCACGTCAGTGGCTGGCGACAATTCTTTCGGAATCTCGCTAATCAAATCAACCATTCGGTCGATATTCTGACCTTCTGAAGTTACAATGTCGGCGATTCGTTCACGCTTGTAATAGTGAAACATGCCTGACGCCATAGCCCTGACTTGAGGCTCGGAGTTACAGGCACGGATGTTACTCGCAATCTTAATGAAAGTTTCCAGTTCAGCTGGTACCAATTTATTTGCTAGGACGGCTCGTGTCGATTCTGGCTCCCACTTACTGAGGTCAAAATTCGATTCCTTCATGAGCGTTTTTGCAACGTCCGTTTTCCATGGAAACGTTTTCACAATGCCTCGCGTCATCCGACTCATCATCGGGTTGAACAGCGAAGCCAGAAAGTTCATTTCTGAGTTCAATTCCATACTCAAATGTCCTTAGTTTGTTGTGTTTTCAAGATGAAGTGGTCTTTCAACATCTGCATTTTATGCCTCATCTGACGGTTCATTACACCATTATGCTTATCATACAGCAAGGCGCATGTTAACTCGGTTGTCCTAGCTGCACGGCCTACAGGCTGTACTAAGCCTTTGAACGATACGCTAGTGATGGGGATGACGCTGTTGATGTTTGGAATATCCAATCCCTCAGTACCCACTTGGTTTGCTATCAACACTCTAAACGCTTTTTGTGCAGCCAAAACTTTCAGCTGCTCCAATGTCATAGATACTTCGCCAACAGGCGATAACTGAACTTGGGCGGACAAAAAGACTGTCCGAATGCCCATAAGGTTCAAAGCATTACAGATAGCAGTACCAGTCTCAATTGAAGTCGTCTCAGGTATAAACACGATACCGTCTGGCATATCCCCAATAATCCTAGCTAACGTCAACGGAAAGTTGGGGTGCTTCAAGGTACAAGCTCCAATGAACTGAGGTGTTGGAATGTCCTTGTTTAGGTTTTCGGCCACTACTTCGTCATACTCAGCCTTGCTGATAATTTCCGCATTGTAGCTTACCAAATTGATAGGCACTTGTAGCTTCACATGGATAAGGGACTCTCCAAAATATTCCAGCATTGCGAAGTTTTGTTGAGTCAGCTGTTTTCTCAATACTAGGTCAGGTGTCACCTCATGTCCAGACTTAGCGTCAGCTGAGCCTGTGAAGCCATACAGGAAGTCTGGATTACAGGCCTTGATAACCTGTTTCCAAGTATCAGCTGAAGCGTGGTGAGCCTCGTCAGCGATTAGCAGGCCGACATTAGACAACTCATCCCAGCGTTCAGGCTTGGTAGCAGCTGACTTAACGAAGCCTGTTGGGTGAATCAATTTCACTCGGCTGGTATCAACGTCATACTGCTTCAGTCGCAGTTCCAATTCCTTCAAAAGGTTCTTGGTAAATGAAATCAACACAACGTCTTTGTCGTGCTGTTCCAAGTATGATTCTACCAGCGCGGAAATGATAGTTGCTTTACCATAACCAACAGCCAGAGACACAATGCCTGAACTCTTCTCTTTCAATAGTGCAGCCGTCTGTAACTGAACTTGGTCATATCCCATGTCCTTCTTAGGATGAGACGCAAAGATGTCCAGCCAGCGTTGTGTTATCTCAATTCCTTTGTCGTCAATCTTTTCGCCAATAACCTTAAAGGGCATGCCGTTAGCAGACAACACATATTTCAGGGTGCTCAATAGGCCTTTGAAGACATACAGGCATTTATCCTTCAGTCTGCTGTCGCGCTTGAGGTAAGCTACATCTTCATCTGCGACAGTCCATTTCTTGAGGTGATACAGATACCGTCTGTTTTGTTCCCTCTGGGTGAATATACGCTCGAAGCTATTATATTCCCTGTCTGTCTCAAACTCGATTCTAAGCTGGCCGTTTTTCAGGCACTCAACTGTTATCATAGTTTGTCTCCATATGTGATATCATACTTGTGTTCTCGGTTCTTCGTCAGGCTGCGAATCAGGCCTTTCTGTACCTTACCTTCAACGCGGAAACCGTCATACTCATATGATGCGATTTTCAAGCCTTCGGCTCGTAAGCCCTCGATTGTATGATGGATGAAATCCAATTCTTTGCCTTGGCAGTACCATACCAACAGTTTGCTATGAGAATTGAAGATTTCAGAATCCTCTGTAATCACACTTACACCGTTGAAATACATCTTCTTGCCTGTAAAGCCTGTTACAACTTGACCGCCGTTGAATACAGCATCATGGACGAACTTAGCTCGTTGAGTCGGAGCATCTTGACCCCAAACACGTGTTTTGCGTTTGATATAGTCAATTGCGTGAGTATGGATTGCTTCGGATACTCTGCCCCAGTAGTTCACGATACTGTCCCAAACTTTGTCGGCTTGTTCTGCGGAGTCAGTTGCTTCCCAGATGCGGGTGTAAACTGATGACGTGGCTTTATCCTCAATGCTTGCGCCCATGAAGATTGCATTGGTACAGTCTTTAAACAACTGATACTCCACACCGCACAAAGCTGCGATAACGCGTTTGTCTTCCAAGTAGTCATCAATCAGCTCAGTTACTGTTCTGCCTCGTTGGTTGTCTTTCACACTAACGAATTGACCGTTTTCATCAAACTTGCGTTTCACTTGGTAGGCTCGGAAAGCGGTTTTTCTCAACAGCATTGGGTAGGCTGATTTCATGTCCACTTTGGTTGCTTTAGCAAACAGGTGAGATTTCAGACGGCCTTTGAGTAAGGTCACACTTGAATTGTAAACTCGGCCATAAGCAGTAACAGTCACATCGTCTGCGTTGAACACTTGCAATTTGGTAACATCCGCTTCAACCTTAACAGTCAGCGGATTCACTTTCAGGCGTTTGATAGCATCAATATCGCCCAAGTTGATATCAGGGATGTTGTTATCAATTTCAATCTCGGTAAATTGGCCTAATGCTGCTACCAATTCTTGTTGTTTCTTGAAGCCCTCAGCAGTCAATACAACGCCTTCTTTTACTTGGCTCAGATGGAACTCAGGCTTGCGGTTTGCATACTCAGTTTCCATGTAAACAACTTCAAGATTGTTTGCTTTCCAGATAGCTTTTCGGCTTCTTGGAGATTCATACACGCGCAAGACTTCTTGAATTGCTTTCCACATGAATTCAACAGGCAGGGCCAGAGCAGCAGGCTTGGCCTCGAATTTCTTGTTGTAGCGTTCAGTCAAGATGTCCGCATAATATGGGCTGATATGGTCTTCAGCATAAGTGCCCAGGAACAGAGCCAGTGAGCCAGCAGCCCATTTACAATTGCGGGTTACATCATCAGTCTTAGATTGACCGTGATTGGTTAATACAACACCATCTTCATCAATCAGGATTGCGCCGTTCAATCCGCCAGCTTGAGCTTGTTGATTAGCTCGATGACCGAATGAGACCAACCAATGTTCCTTATTGAATTGGGCTTTGGTGATTACTCGTTTCAGGCCGTCTATCGTCAGATTGGCTAACAATACAGCCAGAGGGATTTTTGAGTGCAATTTCAGAGTTTTCACGCCCTGTTTGATAGCAGACTCAGGTGTATCTGCGTAAACAACTTGAAAATCTGTTCTTGAATCAATGTAGCTTTGGATAGTCTCAGCCAGAGCCACTTTCACTCTTCGCATTATTGATTGAGGCAGCATGTTAACCAAGTCAACAATGCTAAACGCAGTATTTTGAGCCGTTGCGTCGTCAGGTCGGGCGGTGACCTTTGCGGCTTTGAATTCAACCAAATTGTTGGGTTTAGCTGTTGACATGATTGTCCTTTCACGATTAAGAGGCTAATTTTACTGGATTTTTGTCTTGAGGTAAAATTAGCCTCACCACTGGAATATTGTCTAGGCCAAGCTCCTAGACAAATTTGCAAGTTATTGATTTTGCTCAGAAGTGACAGGCCTTTCAGCTTTCTTCTCGCTTGGGGTATTCTCATAATACACAAAGAACGAAGATACCGAAAAGCGCATTTATTTTAAAATAATTTTTGGTTTTTCTATAACTCGTTGTTTTTGTTCGAAAGAAAGTTTAAAATATTTTTGATTTTCTTTCCCTGCTGGGGATTAGGTCAGAGATTGAGAGAAATTTCAAGCTTCAATCAGTAGGCCTTTCGGCTCGCTTCCTTCTTCTGATTGAGGGTTATACAGGTTCAAGCCTGATTTCTTCTAACATTCAGGCAGGAGTTTCATGTTTCAACAGGTTGAGAAAGGATTCATGACTGATTCCTTCTTCTATTTCCACTCTTGCTTGACCACATCACAGTCAAGCAGAGCCTTTCATGTTTCAAGTCTCATGTTTGATTGAGGGAATTTCAGACATCAGCAGGGTAATGAATGATTGTTTTCAACTCTAGCCTGCTACACTCACACCGCAGGCAGAAGATTTCTTGTTCTTGTCTGATTGATTTCAAGGATTCCATGCTCATGGCTGTAAAGTTTCATCTCATGCATGAGTGTGTTGGTTGAGATGATAAGGATGAATGACTGATTTCATGTTCATGGCTGTAGAAAGATTTATTAGTATATTAATACCTGTGGGTTGATATTGTATCACATCTATGACATTGAAATCGTATATTTCGTGGATAAGTTTCTAATTCGCCAGAAGAATTTTTAGCCAAAATCCTGTCTTTATGTTCCGATTCCTGTACCCGCCAAGACCAGCATAAAAATATAGAAAAATCTTTCCCAATGTTGACTGCCTAAAGACGGTATCCCCTCTGTAAGCGCGGCAAGGCCAATTAACGTAATTTTTTGGTATCGCCCTAATATCTATTGATGTATCGCCCTACACGATTTCGCAGAGCGTCGCTGCTAAGTCGTTGATTCTTCACGGGATTGATACAAATGGCCGTCAGTATCGGCACTATTTACAGGAACTGTACTATGACCAATCAGGTAATAAGTCTAAATGCCAGTTCATTGCCAGCTACCTTGTCTGATATCGACAAGCATTTTGATATCGACCAGCTTCAGGTACACCGTATTGCAGCACAGCTGTTGTTGACTAAATTAGCCAACAGGGAAGCTGTACGGCTCGAAAAGCTCGTCAATTTCAGAGATGCTATTGAAGAGCAGCTATTTGATGAAGACCGCATCGACAAGTTGACTCAAGAAGAGTTGATTGCTTTGCACCAGTTGATATCAAGTAGTGAGAGTCAGGCATACGGCCAAATTCAGAAAGTTAGCAAAGATGTGAACCTTGAGGAAGTGAAAGTCCATATCAAGATTCTGTCACAGTCAATGAACGATTCCGATAATCCAAACCTAGTGGACAACTCAGAAGCCGCAGCTGTAGCACAACGATTGCTGTCGCAAGTGGAAAGTAAGAAGTAGTCCAGAAAGAAACATCATGACCCCGATTAAAAGACAAGCGTGTAATTTGACTGTTGGAAAAGCCGTAACCCTGCCTTCAGGCCGCAAGGCTATCGTGCTTGAGCTTCAGACAGAAAGCATTTCATTCTGCTATGCTGATGAGGCTGAGCTGTTCTCATTTGAGCTATCCCGAAACAAGTGCATTGAACTGTTCGGCAATACACCCGAATATCGTGACTACTGGACGCCAGCCAATCAAAGAATCTAGGCCGAAAGGACTGACTCATGAGCCAATCAAGCGAGATTGTAGCATTAGATAACAAGGTGCTATTTGAGATTGCCAAGAAAGCAGGCTTTAAAGAGGAAGTCCCAACGATTGAGCAATTCATTGATGACCCTTACTATCTTGGCAAAGTGTTGGGTGACGGATTGTACCCGATTTGGCGAGAAGCAGCCAAGAAGCTTTACCCCAACCCTTACCATTCACCATATGATGAAGTCATTCTATCAGGTGCTATCGGTTTGGGTAAATCGACTATGGCATTGCTCATCACTTTCTATGACCTTTGCCGAGTCATGTGCTTGGAAGACCCGCATAAGCATTATGACCTAATTTCCTCAACAGTCATTACATTCCCAATGATGAATGCAACCAAGTCCCTTGCGTCGAAGGTGCTATGGTCGCAATTCGTGGATTGGGTAGAAGCAAGCCCATTCTTCAAACACCGTGTTGATACCCGCAAGGGTGCTAAGACCTTCTTCAAAGGCAACATTGATGTTTCGACAGGCTCACGCGGTAGTGACTACTTAGGTCAAGCAACCATCGGTGCAATCTTTTCGGAGATTAACGACATGACGGTTGTAGCTGGCCAAGCAGAGGACAACCTTGACACAATCTCCACTCGTAGGGATTCCCGATTTGGCGGTAAAGGCAAGGAAATTCTAGGACACATCATCCTTGATTCCTCTAACAAGGGCAATCGCTCATTCATTGATGCGCGCCTTGAGGAAAAGGAAAAGAAAGGCTCAACAGGACATATCGTCTTCAGCTTCTCACACTGGGAAGCAAAATGGCACTTGGGAGGATACTCAGGCAAATTCTTTCAAGTGTACGCAGGCGATGAATTTATTGACCCTTTCATCATTGATGATTCCAATTCCGACATGCTTCCAAACTTGAAGCCTAATCGGATTGTCGATGTCCCTGTTGAGCATAGGGAACAGTTTGAATTTAACATCATCAAATCATTACGTGACTTGGCTGGTGTTTCAACTTTCGGCACGGCTTCCTTTATCTCATCCAATGAGATTCTCAATCGCACGTTCATTCGGCCTAATCCTGTTACCAAGGATTTGATAGTGCTAGACTTCTTCAACGACCAGTCATTGCGCGATTACATCGACATCGGGTTGTTGAAGGCGTTATGCGACAAACCGCGCTTCATTCATATTGACTTAGGCCTAACGACTGACTCAACTGGTATTGCTTGCTCATACATTGACAGGTACGAAGAGGTGAAAGCCTATGACCCTGTCAAAGGCACTCAGACGGTAGTTGTTGAGCCAGTATTCGTCAATGAATGGCTGATGGAGATACGGAGCATACCAGGACAGGAAGTCCCAATCCACAAAATCAAGAAATTCATTCTTGACGCAAGGGCTGAGGGCTATCCAATTGCTTGCGTCTCAACAGACGGCTTCCAATCTACCAACCTGCGGCAGGATTTACTGTATGCTGGTTTTGAAGTGAAGCTGATTTCCGTTGACCGCACCAAAGACCCTTACTATCATTTGCGCTCAGCGATTCTCGAAGGCCGTGCAACAGCTGTCGCCTCAGAAAAGCTCAAGCGTGAAATCAGGGAATTGGAAGAGCATGACGACAAGTTTGACCACCCACCACCTCCAGCAGGCTCGAAAGACTTGTCTGACGCATTATGCGGTTCAATCTGGTCAGCCAAAGAGAACATGCAGCTAGCAGACAAGACGAAAGTGACCAAGCAACAGGCTGATACATTGCTCAAAGTGTTGGAAAAATCCGCTCCGAAAGAACAGGCATTCAAAGCTAAATTGATGGGCGGTTACAATTAGCTCAAAATCAGCTACCTCACCAATTTCAGGTCAGGTATTGCTTGTTGAGAACAGGGCGTTATCAGCTGGAATTTACCATTGCTGGGGGATATACCAGCGAGTTATTTCAGCCATCAGAATCCTTGTTTTTGATTGATTTTAAGATTTCAGTCTCATGGCTGTTAAATCCCTTGTTTTCAGTCTTCAGGCCTCCTGATTTCTTGATTCTTGCTTTCGGGATTCTATCCCGACTGCTTGATTCTTCTCTTCGGGATTCCGTGAGGGCTGTTTTCAAGGATTCCAGTCCCATGGATTGATAGATTCTTTTTAGACATTATATAACTTGTGTTGTGTATATTGTATCACATCTATGACATTGAAATCGTTTATTTCGTGACTAAGTTTCTGATTCTCCAGCACTATTTTTCGCCAAAATCCTGTCTTTATGTTCGGAATCCTGTTCCCTACAAGATTCATCTCCCATTAACCTGACATCTGCAAGGAATAAGCCCTATGCACTTCAATGCCCGTGTGGACTCAGATGTAAGCGGCATCTTGTCCGCTACTATGAACAGCATTATCAATCCCAAAGGCCGTCTTGTGCATAACTTCAGCGTGCAGGATACTAGGGCTGCAAGGGATTTGAACTCAAAGCTGACTGCGTTTGCTACTACTCGCATTCAGTACTACAAGACCCTCCGTCAATTCCGCCGTAACTGGGTTACAGAAGGCGTGTATGATACTATCAATAATGACGTGCTGCTTGACAACACCTCAGACGATACTGTTTCAGTCGAAGTAATAGGCGATGATGCCTTGACTCAAGAGGCCAATGACCTGTTTCGCAAACTGAAGATAGTTGAAATCTTACACTCCATCATTGATGACCTGCTTCATTACGGTTCATACGCCCTCCGACCGATTGCCTACAAGGGTGTTGGTGTGGTTGACTTGGTTGACGATTATGAACCGCATCAAGTCATTGCTTTGACCGATAGCAAAAACAATCCAGTCATGTTCTTCATCTCAGATGATTATTTGTCTAGCGATTTCAGTCAAGCTGATGCTGCTGGTACTTATGCTTATGTGCCTCAGAGCAAGAAGCCTGTATCTCAGCGTTATCACTCAATTGATGAGTTGGTTTATTTCGGCCTTGACTTGAGCTTCACCAAAATCCATATCGAAGAGGATTGGACACAAGCTATCCGCCAAGCTGCTCCGTTGTCGGTTTTCCGCGCTACTCTGCCGAAAACCTTTAAGCTGCGTGCCAGCCGTTCCTTTATCTTCAACAATCTCGACAAGCTTCAGGACATCTTGCTGATGGACAAGCTTAACACCTACCGCTCCATTGGCGACACGTTGACTCCTAACGTGTTGGGTGTTCCGTTGCCGGACAACTATGACCCGCAACAATCTACTGAAGTGACTAAACACTATGATGCTCTGTTGAATAACAACATCGACCAAATGACCGACTTCCTTGACCCTGAAACAATGTTCAGGGAATTAGCGAGAATTCGTGTTGTCCCGATAGTGGGTGACCGCTCGCAACCTGTCAAGTTAGACACAAAAGAAAATGAGAGAGTTGAAGACATCGAATCGAAGAATCAGGCCTTGCGCAATTTCTTGGATTCGATAGGCGTGCCTGCAGCCGTATTTTTCGGCGAAGGCGAGCACAAGGAAAGCTTGAAAAACTCAATCCGTTACGCCAAAAAAGTCAAGAGAATTCAGAAGAATATTTCACGCGCATTAACTCGCTTATTGATTATTCACTTCCAAAACCGTTATCCTGAGCTTTCGGGTAAACTGTCTGAGGGTGATATCAGAGTTACACTGCGCAACAATACCAACCTTGATGAGCTTGAAGACTTGGAGTCACAAGACTTGACCCTATCCTCTATCAATTCAGCATTGGAGATGTTTGAAACTATCCGACCGCTGACGGAAGGTGAGGAAAGCGAGTATAAGATTGACGACAACATGATTCTGCAAGTAATCAAAGATAGGTTGGGCACCTCAGGCTCGATATTTGCACGCGCTTTGACTAAGCTCGAAGATGAGTCAATCACGCTTGAGACTTCTGAAATCTCACCATCGAAGGATACACCTGGTGCAAACTATAAAGCAATTAAGAGGGCTATTGGAATCTCAGAAGGTCAGAAGCCTCCGAGAAAGCGGTGGTTCAGTCGCTTGTTTAACTCGTAGCTATGCAGACAACAAACAAGCAACCTATACCGTCACCAATATCTCTTCTGAGTATCAAAAACGCAGAATCCGAGAGACCTTGAGGGAGACTTGCGGCCAATGCTCAATCCGTTCAATAGACGGCGGAATCGAATTCACCGTGCCGTTGAAAGTGAAGTTGGGCGAGTTGGCTCAAGCCTTGCAGAATCTTGGACATGCCCTTGAACGGAAGCATAAATGACACCCAATACATTGCAAAGCATTTGGGAGAGCAAAACGGCTTACACAGTCAAAGAAACTGGGTCAGAAAGCGTTGTTGACGGCGTTAACATTCTGGCTCGTGTGTCTGGCCCAACTTTTTTCCCCGAAACAACAAGCAGAAATGGTGTGTATTACACGCTTGAAGCTTGGCAAAATGCCTTGAGTGACCCAGAACTTCAACAACGGTTAGATAGCCGTCTGGTTCTGGGCACTTTCGGTCATGATATTGAAATCACTGATGAAGAGGTGCGCAAAGGCTTGTTTTCTCATATCACAACCAAACTCTGGATTGAGGACGGTGTAGGATATGCGGAACATCTAGTGTTAAACACTGAGCCTGGCCGTAACTTAAACACTCTACTGCGCGCTGGAGCGCGAATCAGTACATCAACCAAAGCCAACGGTTTCTTGGCTGAATCTCAAACAGCTGACGGTTACAGTATGGTTGAGCCAGAGGGCTTTACGCTCGAAAGGATTGACTTTGTACTCGACCCTGGCTATCTTGAGGCCAAGCCTGAACTGCTGGAATCTTTTTCATCCAAAGGTAAACAAAAAATGGACAAAACTCGCACTCCGATTGAAATCATGGAAGCACATGTGAGCGACTTGCGCGCACGTGGTGAGCTTTCCGACAAACGCGCAACTGAGCTGCAAGAAGCCCTGAGCGCATCTCGTGTAGAAGTAGCTGAAGCTAAAGCAGCAATGAAGCTGTATGAAGCATTCGGCACTCCTGTTGAAATTCACGAAAAGCTGAAAAAACTCAGCGTGTACGAATCTATTGACGATGACCCAGAAGCCCTGGCCGACACCGTTGAAGCCGCAACCGAAACTATTGAAGACCTGACCGACAAGCTGGATGCAGCTACTCAGGAACTGGAACATACTCAAGAAGCTTTGGGTGACGAAACTCCTGAAACCTACAAAGCCCTGTTGGCTGAAGCTGACGCTGCTGTCGAACAACTGGCTGCCTTCAAAGAAGTCGCTGACACTCCTGAACAAGTCAAAGAGTTGATGGACGCTGCTGCCCAAGCAGAAGAAAAACTGACTCAATACCAAGAGTTGGGCACCGTTGAAGAACTCGAAGAGTTGATTGACACCGCTGAGAAAGTACAAGAGCAATTGGAAGGCGAAGAAGTCGCTGATATTGCTGACGAAGTAGGCGTTGAGCCTGAAATCGTTGAATCTCTGCGTCGCAAAGGCATGAGCCTGAAAGAAGCCCGCAAACTGCTGGTTTCCATGAAAGAAAGCTTTGGCGAAGTGGAAGGCCAACCAGAAGATGATGACCCTTACTTCGACAACGAAGAAGAGCATCAAGACGGCGAAGACGGTGACAACGAAGATGAAGACCGTTTCAGCGTTCAAGAATCCGTTGCACGCTTCAAACGTGGTCGTGGTCGCAAAGCCTTCACTGAGGCTAAAGTGAAAGCTAAAAAGAAATCTCCTGCTGCTAAAGGTAAAACCACATTGGCAGAAGCTTTGATTTCACGTAACCGTGCTGGCAACCGCAATGCTCGCACTAATGTTCGCAGCACCCGCAAGTAATCGCTTGCCTGCACCGAGTAATTTCTAATCAAGGACACACCCAATGAATCCTATGAAACAACAAGTATCTATCAATGAGTCCAATGTGGACCAAGTAGCCAGCCAATATGAACGCCGTTACGGCAACCTGTTTGAAGCCTATGTAGGCGGTTGTGCTCGTACAGCGATTGGCGAAAGCGTCAGCAACTTTGAATTGGCTGCCTTAGGCCGTCAATTGGACCAATTCCAACAATACCGCGCCTTTACTGAAGCCAACGCTTCTATCGGCTCGCTGGGCAAATTGCCTCAAGTCGCTTTGGACGTGATTACTGCAGCTGCCGCTGACTCTATCGTTCCTTTGCTGGCTTCTGTTCAACCAATGGCTGAAGAACACGGCATTGCTTACTTCCGCAACGTTGTTGCTGCTAACGCTGGTGGCGGTTATACTGCTGGCCAAGTAATCAGCGACCCTATGACCCGTGATAACCCAGGTGACGGCACCTTTGGTTCTGCCCGTCGCACTTCTGTAACTGACTTGGTTGACGGTCAAGCTGAATACGTTGTTCAACTGAATACCCAAGTCCGTCCTTATCAAACTGAAATCTTGGTTGATACCTATGGTATGGGTAAGGATGACGGTCAAGGCAATATCGCAGGCTTTGGTATCCAAGGCTCAGTAGATTACGCTACTGGCAAAGTGACTGTTAAAGTCCTGCAAACTGTAGCTGATGCTACTACTCAAAGCAAAAAATTGCGTGTAACCTACAACTTGGATGTTGACGCGCTCGAAGAAATCGACCGTATTCAATCAACCCTGTCCACTGTTGACGTGGTTGCTCAAATCACCGCCCTGTCTTCTGATATCGGTGCGTTCACCAACTTTGCGTTCACTCAACGCTTCGGCCGTTCTGCAACTGATGAAGTTGCTCAAGACTTGACCAATGAGTTGACTCGTCTGTTGAACACTCGTGCTGTTAAAGAAGTGGCTGGTAGCTACAAACAAGTTGGTACTCCACTGACCTGGTCAACTAAAGCACCAGGTGGCGTATCTTACGCAGAGCATAGAATCCACTAATTTAAGGTCAATTAGTTTGTGCTCTTTAAACTCCTATGAATTGCTGGAAACCTTACACTGGGAATACGTGCTACAACGTGGCTAGAAATGGCGAGCGTGAATGCTGAAAAATCGTATGTCCGACTGGTAATCAGCAGCCGAGAATCTAAAGGATGATACATCCCATGATTCGGGTTCAGAGACTAAAAGGAAAGCGCATTTAATAATGTGAACTTTCCGAGAGGGCTAGCAGCCGTAGCATAGGAGGCCAAGAAAATTTCTTGGTGTGATATAGTCCGTATTTGTATGAAAATACAGAGAGAAATATATGCTTGAAAAACCCAAATCCTATTATGTTTACATGTATCTGAATCCAGCAATGCCTGGTAAATATTTCTATCCTGAATTGAATAAGTCTTTCGGCTATGAGCCCATCTATGTAGGAAAAGGCTCAGGGTCACGCAAGACATATCATGTGATGCAGGCTAGAAACATGATAAAACATAATAACCCGAAAAGAGAATCTGATATAATTGAATTCACCAAAACGCTTTTGCTTCAAGGCCTTGAGCCTGTCATTTTAGTGTTGCACACT
>ERZ773027.473-NODE-473-length-25225-cov-15.350775_pt1 | contig 25225 bp, 37 predicted proteins | sample MGYA00511032_ERZ773027 | MGnify/ENA primary metagenome ERZ773027 (study PRJEB29015, sample SAMEA2738138) | human oral metagenome | biome: human oral; feature: human-associated habitat; material: saliva | place: China | collected 2190 ... | reverse complement strand
TGTGACCAATTACAAGTGTATTTATATCATTAGAAACTAATTGATTCACTATATACCTTGAAACTTTATGAAAATAATCTTCAATTTTATTATTACGTTTATAATTTAACTTTTGTATTCTTTTACTTGTTTTGCAATGATTTACAGTTTCACAAATTGATTTATATTTTGCTAATTGTTTATTATAATATTGATTTATAGATTTAACTGGTTTGCCATTTACAATAAAACTATTTATAACATTTGAACTACAACTGCATAAGTTATTGATACCTAAATCAATAGACATATATTTTTTATTATCAGTTTTATGTTGAATATCTGGAACTTCATGTACAAACTCTAAAACTATAAAACCATTTTTAGGTATCAATCTAATTTGCTTAATATTTAACTTACTTATATCTAACCCAACTTTAATTAATATTTTAGTTGTTGGAATTTGTAAATAACCTTCAGATAATTTTTTCTTTGGCCATTGATCTAAAACAATTTGATTTGCACCATTTACTTTTAAATATTGAGGCATTTGTATAGGTAAAGTATACATACCTCTATTTTTCTTCTTTAACAGTGCAAAGAAACTACTAAAATTATTATCTATTTGTCTAATAACTTGTTGTGCAATGTGGTAAGGTAGTGCCTTAAAATCTGGATTTTGAGTGGACTACATTAACCTCCAGTTTGCATAGTAATTCAGATATTTGTATTTAACAGTTGTATCATCTTTAACTTTGAAGTAGTACTATCTGACATTATATAGAGCAGCATTATAAAGATTCTTTGAAAGATGTAACATCTCCATTAAATCTTTATAAAATTCATTATTCTACTTTATTATATGTTTCTATACTAATCGCATTATAATTTATATATCTTTAGATATTTAATATCTATATTATATATTCATAATATTTTTATGTTTTAAATATAATTTTATAGTCTTTACTTAATTTATCAATAACTTAATAATCTATAGTCTTTGACATATTTTATATTTACTTTATAAAGCCCTCCTTTTTTAACATTGTTTTAACTGCAAAATATGAATCTACTATATCATCTACACATTTCATATAATGAACTTTAGTATTAAATTTACCATTACATAAGTAAGTATGAAATTGATGTGATATTGGTTCTTTTTTAAAAGCATTTATCATTGCATCTTTATCTTTCATTTTACCTTTTCCTGCACAACCGGCAATAGATTTTATTGATATAGGTGGATATGTATATAAACCTTTCAACCTGTCATTATAATGTGTATATAATTTAGTTAAAAGTACTGCTTTATAACCTGCTAAGTTTAAACCAGCATCACCCTTAGATGCAAATGATAAACCTTCTGAAGAAATAAAAATATCACATTTATTAGGTGTATTATCATCTTCTGTACATAGAGAATTCATAAATTCATCTATTGTATTTAATATTAAATCTGCAAGTTCTACTTGTCTTTTTGTATGTTCTAATACAATCTGTGAATTAACAATAGATGTACTCACAGAGCCAATATGCCTAACATTAATATTAACATTACATTCTTCATATAATTTAATAGTATTTTTTGGAATATCTGTTGGCCATATAAAGAAATGAAATTTTTTTTCATATAATATACACATGGCTGGTTTATTCATACTGAAGTCAAATCCTATAAACATGCATTTACTCATTTCTTATATTTCAATTACTATTTCTTATATTTACCGCTTTATTTAAATAAATATAAGAGATTTATATATTGTTAATTATAGATGAATACAGCAAAGAATTTTTAGTTATTAGACGATAATAATAATAATATTTCACCTATTACCAACATTGAATCATTATATTATGAAGTCAATGAGGGTGGTGTTATATATAGAAATGCATTGTATTAGCATTTCCCTGTTTATGTGAAATACAATAATAATATTGATGCTCCTATTGATGCAGGTAGTTTAAAAGCATATATTGATAATAATATATATAAAACTACAGACTCGTCATTCTATAAATCTCCTAATGTATTACTTAAAGAACAATCTAGCCCTACTGCACCAGGTGCAGATATTTTAGTAACTGCAATTAGATAGTCAAGACTTGCAAATACGCGTTATCATAAATTAGATATTTCTACATATAATTTAACAAGTATATTAAATTTATATGCCCCTAAACAATATGTAACTGATGCTGTAGCTACATTAACAGAAAAAACCGACAATATTAAATATAAATCAAATATTATAAAAAATAATGGTAGTGGTTAGTTCAAAACATTATATGATATAGGGTCATATCCAAAAGGTACAAGTATAGGTGAATTAAACGATAAAGCTATTAATGATATTATAGATAATGCATTTTTTAAAGAAACTGCGCCTTCTATAATAGATGCAGGTATTAATTTATTAAATAAAACTCCTATATATATTAATATTGATCCAACAAATATTAATACTATACATGATGTAAGTTCGTGGAGATATTCTATATATGATACTGTTAAAAATTTTATAACTACTAATTATACAGCAAATGATTCTAAATTTGTATTAACATATAAATCTCCGGGTCAGGGTGATACTATATCGGCTAATACATATTTTAATGTTAAAATTGATAAAGATGATGTGAAATTAAAAAATGATATATTAACTAATAATGCAGATATAACATCATCAATGCAATACATATATGCTGATTTAATCCCCTTAAAAATTACAGCTACTACTAATTGGGTAGATTCTAATTATACTCCATATGTTAAAACCAATTGGGGAAAAGAAGTCAGTAAAGAATTATCATATAACATAATTAAAAATACTCCTATTAATGTAATAGAACCATTAACAGAAGAAACTGATAATACTAAATATGTAAACAAAACTATATATATGTAGGACTTACCCCCTGTAAGTGATGCAGTGAATATATATAGTAATACAGTATATTTAAAATAGAAGATAGCTAAACGATATACTGCTGCATATATTTCTTATCCACGTTAGAAATCAATTAATTCTCAATATAATATTTTTGAAAGCAATAATATTAGTAAAGATGTATTTAATGCTTTATGGAATAATGCAAGTACACATAAATTCAATATTACTACAGAAACTCCAGAATGTAATGTAAATATAACACATAAGTTTACTAATATATTAGCATTAATTATTCCAGTTCCTAATAGAAATATACCATTAGACAATCTGATTAAAATAACACATGTTATAGATCATGATTGTAAAATTCCTATTATAGAAAATAATCAATTCTATGAGTGGACAAAAATTATATCTATTAATGGAGTAGAGGATTATAAGATTTTATTATTAGATACTATGTTAGCAGATAATACTGAATTAACTTTAAATATAAAAACTAATGCATTAATGTAATTAATACACATATGATATATAAGAATTTTAAACAAAGATAGCCAGGTACAACACCAATACCATATAATTTTGAAGTGCAAACTGCTGCGCCTATTGATCCTCGTACAATAGTGTAGAATAATAAAAAATTATATGATACCAGTGCATGGCTTATTAATGATAGTATTAAAACATACTTATATCCAGGTTTAGTTATTACAGATATAAATGAGGATAATACTACCTTAAAACAATATGTGTATAAAGGTGAGCCATTTGTTGCGGATTCAAGTAATCCAAGTGAACCACAAGTTCCTGGTATATGGCAATGTATTACATTTACAAATAATGAATAGCAAACAATATATCCATTAAATTGGAAAGAAAATCCTAATGATACAGGAATTAATTTGAATTAGCATGCATTATATTTCGGAGATTCTTCTAATGGTGAAATTTTAATATCTAACCTCCCTAATAATCCTAATACTACATTCCATATGAGTGATACAGGTATTAATCTTTTTTATAAAGATATGTACCATATTGAAATAGATTCTGCTAATGGTATTAGTTTATATAAAGAAAATGGGGCAAAGATTAATTTGCATGAAAACGATATATCGGTTAATACTAAACATTATAATAATGAAGTTTCTACTTATAAAATAAGTGCAAGTGAAAAAGTAGATGTGAGTTCACATACATTAGTATAGAATATTAAAAACAGATATATATTAAATAGCTTAACAGGAGATGTTAGTATTGATAATTTGACTATAAATGATGTAAGTCTTCAATTAAATTCTGATGTATTATAGGTAGCAAGTAAAGAAAGTATATATAGATTAATTAGTAATAAAATATATACATCTGATTTCACTATATATTATGCTAATCCTGATGATATAAGTAATAATACACTTACACCTACTAATACTATACCATGTATACAAATATTTAATAGGGATTCATCGGATCCTAATAATACCGCTACATCATTATAGTTAAATAATAATTCTAAAGATAATTAGGCATCATTATCATTTATGCATGATGGTAAGATACTTATGACAGCTCGTAAGAATATTAATCTTGATGTATCTGAAGGAAATATTACATTACATAATAATACATGTGACATAGCGTTATATAATACTACAGGTATATTATCATTAACTGGCAATAATGGAATAAATCTTAATGCTGGTAATTAGTAGTTAAATATAAATAGCAATAATATTGAAATATTATCAGATAATATACAATTATGGAATAATCGCTATACATTACCAGTACCAGATAGAGATAGGGTAGAATTATTAAGATTTAATAAAAATAAATTAGAATGGACTGATAGCGCATTATTAAAAACTGCAACTATCAGTAGGTTAGATATTGAATTAAATACACCTGCTGCAATTAGAATAGCACAGGCAATATATACATATAAAACAGGAAATACTCATGAATTATGGAAACCTTCTATAACATTTGCTGTTAATACAGAAGAAGGTTCTGGTATATTTAATGCTCAAGTTTTACCAGTAGCTCAGACACGGGACAAAGTAGATTATATGTTAAATATTCAATGTATTAATAATAGAAATATGTTTAATACTAATGATAATATTCCATATGTAACTGGACGTATATACTATATGAATAATGGATAGTATGTAGAACATGCATATAATAATCAAAATTCTGTTGTCATATGTGAGATATATGTAGTAACTTCATATAATACTGCAAATTGGGCCTTTTTATCTTATACACAAGATGGAGAAATTAAAAAAGATAATGCCATACGTAATATTTGGAAACTAACAGAAAGTATTACAAAAACAAATGGTGATAATACTATAACTATTCCAGAGGGTATTGATACTGGAACTACATGGGATGCTACAAAGAAAATGTATACATAGCATGAAGTATTACCACATATTGTAAAATCTATTAATTTCACCTCTGTTGGAACAACTCAATATTCATTTAATGAAATACCATACCCAGTAGAATCTGATCTTGGTAAATTTCTTCAAGTTGATTCTAATCATAACTTTGTATGGCAAGAAGCTGCAATGAAAACTTATAATGCCGAAGGTAAAAATTACATTATAGGTTCATTAAATCCTGCATAGGGCAAAACCCTTACAAAAGGAACATACCAAGAACAAGTATATTTTACTAATACTGGTGATATGTATGCTCGAAATTATTATGCTACATCTGATATTAATAAGAAAACTGATATAACTGATATAAGCATAAGCAATAATAATATACATACTGTAGCATTTAAATGGAAAGATACATCTATATAGAGTTATGGATTTATTGCACAAGAGATTGAGAAACAATACCCAGAGTTAGTGAATACAGATGAGGATGGAAGTAAAACCGTAAACTATATAGCGGCACTTTCATTATATACAGCATAGTTAGAAAACAGAATAAAAATATTAGAAGATAAATTAAAGGAAAGACAATAAAAGTCTTTCCTTTAATTTTTTTATTTTTTAACAATAAATAACCTAAAGTGTTATTCACAATTTATGAAATATTATATAACAGAAGAACTTAAAATATAGGCTAGCACACGTGATTATCAATTTACATGTGACGGTTGTCATATTGCGTTAATAGTAAATGACCAAGTTAATTTTGTATTATATAATATGGATAATACTATAGTTAAAGATATTCATACATTATTACCTATCCAAGGTACGGTATTTCCTAACATTAACAGTGAATATTATATAAATCCTGGTACATATAAATTATATATTGGTCAGGTTCAACAACTACAAGGTGTATTACAATATTAGAAACAAGTAAATAGTAATGATATTAATTATAAGTTACTAGATGACGTATCTACAGATATAAGCACAGGGTTAGCAAACAATGTATATCCTGTAAATGGTAGATTGTGTACAGTAGAAGATATGTTTGCTGAATATCATGAGAATAATAGTTATTATGATAAGGGTTATTATTTAGCAGAACATGTAAAAGATAAACTGGTTACTTATGATGATGCTATCAATGGTTTAAGTATTAAATTATTGAGTGTATATGGTTATGAAACACTTATGAATTAGTCTAATCCTGCATCTTATATATATAAAATTAATCCTAATATTTCAGAAGAAGAACAAACTCCACCAAATAGTTATTTTGATGAAATTTTAAAGGCTATTAAAGAATGGACTCTTAATTATATAGATAATGATAAAATATGGAAAATAACAAAGGATACTAATATTTATGAAATATTAACATTTACATTAACTAATAGAAAAGATGGTAAAACTCCCACATTAGAAACTTCCACTTTAAGTAGTATTAGTGACGATGTAAGATTTAATAAGACATTAACTGTATAGCACGGAGAAATATTTGATAAAGTAATAGGAAATGATAGGCAAGGTAATATACCAGGTTCATTATGGGATTTATTAAAGTATATAAGTTCAAAATACCAATTTATGTGGGGTAATCAACGGTGTACATTATTTCCAAACCAATATAATTATACATCGGATATTTCAAATAATATGAGATTTATAAATGCGTAGGGCATTATACAAAATGGGGTATTACGATATGAATTTCAGGGGCATGGACCAGTATTAGGTAAGAATAAAGTTATTCAATATGGTATTATAGATATGATAGAACAAACTGGTAATGGTGATACTACCTTTACTATAAGTCATTCATATAATCCATTTACTAACGATCATCCTATGGAGGAAACTACTTCATTCTATGATAATAAAGGTAATAGTGTTTTAACTGTACAGAAATTATATGATATAATATATGTTCGTGTATGGAAAAAGATTATTTCCGATTTAGTATATAATACTGTAACATTTTATACTACCCCTTTTAATGGTTCATAGATATATAATATACCTAATAAAACTGGAGAGGATGCTATTAGAAATGAAAAAGTTGTACGTATTTGTGATTTAGCTAATATTACTTTTAAATTATATGGTGTTTCGGAAGCAATATATCCATGGTATATCTCTACTGATAATGATATTAAAACATATATAAATAAACGATTATTTATGTTAGATATAGTTCATCCAGAAACAAATAAATTCAAAACATTATTACCTAATGCATCTCCATATACATATTATAATGCTCATACATTTTCACCTGAATGGAAAAAATTAAGAGGTAGTAATACTTTAAATATAGAATATGTACAATATTCAAAAGTTTATGATGTTAGCAGTAATACATAGGATATAAAAATATATCCTGTAGCAAGTCCTGTAACATATATAAAGGATCCCGATGCAAAAAAAGCAGAAACACAAAGTGCATTAAATGAATTGGGTTTAACACTGAACGCTGATACCTCTACTGGTATATATGGGGCTGGTAATAATAATGATAGATGGACTCCTGATGATCGTGTAGATGATGACGATAGATACCCAGGTAGAGATGATGATAATAATAGTGATGAACCTAATACAGATCCTCATAACAACGATCATAATGAAACACATAATAATCCAACAACACCTTCTAATAATCAAGGTAATGGAGGGCATACTACCCAGACTAACCCTACACAACCACCTACCAGAAATGATACTAATGAATAGCCAAATAATTCCTTTGGTAAAGCGGAACATCGTACATTGATAGATCCAGACGATTTAGATTAGTACACTTTAGAAGATACAAATAAAACAAAAGTAGGATATTATGCAGTATTACCGACAACTCATAATCTAACTCCTAATATTAAGAATATACTAGCAAGTCTATCATTATATAGTAGAGACAAAGCTATGGCACCTAATACACATAGTTTCATAATTCAACAATATCCCCGTCAATATTTAGTACTATTCATATTTTATAAGCCTCTTTCAGGTGGTAGAGATGGAGTATATGGCGATTTAACACAAGATGATGTATAGATAGATGAAAATAGTGGTAATTTTAAAATAGATTTTCTTGGTAAAGGAACTATTCCATAGGGTAAAATTGTGGACTACCATACATTCTATTAGTTATTTAATATTAAGTATGCATATAAGGATGTATATAATATGAATTTTAATATTAATATTAAAAAAACAACCGAAGAACTTAAGAGTATACACTATAAAGTTGGGGTTTATTATAAATCTATTGATGATACTGATAGTTTAAAGGATGATGCACGATATGTATATGACATAAGTACATACATTAATAATGATAATACGTTAAAGATAGATAGAAATAAATTAAGTAATTATACGATATTAGTAGACCCTACATTAGCTGAATTTGGTGAAGCTAAGTATAATAAGATTTCTATAAATGGTAATTTACCACAAGAAGCAGCTACATATAATATGGCATCATTATGGCCTAATAATAATTCAAACTCTTCTGTTACAGCTAAAGTAACTATAAAATTAACAAACAATACATAGCAACAATAAATTATATATTTCTAAATATGCCAAATACTAATCAAATGAAATCTGTTAATGATAATATTCAATATGTGAGTATTAAAAAAAATACTAAATACCCTATTAATGGTAGATCACATACATATGAAGACATATATAATATGTATAAAACTGCAAGTATAGGTGTTAATATTCCATACCATGCAATTAATAATGTAGAAGATTATAATGTAACTAATAATTCTAATACATTAGAAAATACTTCAACATATACAGATATTAAAGCATTAAATACAGTAAAACATAAATTAGCAGTTAACACTTCTATTTATACACATAATGATGCAACCAACACTGATAATGTTAGTAGTGTAATAGAGAATATTTTCCATAATAATGTAGATAATACTTTACCAAATAATACATATAATTCAGAATTATATTATGATATACGTACATTTATACATATACCAGTGGGATTAAAAGATACTATTAATGATATTAGTACTATACAAGGAAATATTACAAAAAATACATCATTATCAAAAAATTCAACTCTTACATTAACTACAACTGTACCTAATGATATATATTAGAAATTCATTAATACTCCTGAAGGTTTAAAAGAAAATGATATATTTTTAATTTCTCGCTCAAATATTAAATACCCTGAATTTAAAGTTGATATAAATGAGTTAAAATTTGTTACTAATAATATAGATATTTTACCAGGCATGAATCCTTCTACAAGTGGCGACATATTTTATTATAAAACCTTTGATAATAGGGGAGTAGAAAATCTTACTAAAAATATAGAACAACGTTTGGATAATTTAGAAGTATATAATACTATATTCAATAATCAGTATTATACTATAATGCGTTTAAATTATAGTAATGCAATGTTAGACAGAATTAGAAAATATAAAATTAATATACATGTACCTGATAATGATTATAATATTCCGTTAGAATTTATAAAGTTATCTAATATAATTTTTGTGAAATGGAAACTTTCCTATACAGTATTCTTTAATGATAATAACAAAAGTATAATTAAATAGAGTGAACATACTAGATAGCTTAGAGATAGTAATTATAATAATGGTACATCAATATTACCACCAATTACTCCAATAAGTATGGGAATCTTACCACATTCAAGAGCAAATGGAGATTTCCCAACTAATGCATATCATTATGTTTATGCAAGTACATGGGATTCGAGATTTCCAACAACCAGGACAACTGGAGCTAACCAAGAAACATTATTAGATTTAGTTAACGAAGCTATTACCCATACTACTAAATATGGATTTTTAGAATCATGTTGCCATTATAATGATGGATATAATATGCCATGGGAAATTGGACCAAAAAATAACAATTCATAGGAGGTACGTTTCTATTTTAAGAGTATGCTATATGAGTTTCCAACAAAATATTGTAATACTGGTACTGATAATAATATGGGTTGGAGCCGTTACAAAGATGGTGTTAATAATATATATAATAATAATTCTGCATATAACCATGATATAATGTTTTTTATGTCATTTGCAAGATTTATAAAAGACAATACAGGGGTTTAGATATTTTATAACCATACTGTTAAAGATATACCTGTTACATTAGAGTTAGAACTGAGTTATAGCGATAATATGTTGGATGAAGAATCATTACAAAATAATAATATAGAGACACATAGGGTAGTTAACAGAAGTATTTTTAATATTACAGGTTAGAGTAGACAACCTATATATCAGTTAAAATTAGATTTTCCAGGAGAAAACAATCAGTAGGAATATAGTAGTAAAGTAAAATATTCTCCAGCCCCTCCAGCTGTGCATATTAATACACCGTCAGGACTACCAGATCCTAATGATATTTCCGCACCTACATATAATAGGCAATATTCATCAATTAATATAACTGGTAAATATGGCGCATTTAAGTCTGGTTTACAAGACGATGTTTCACCTTCAAGTTATGCTAGTAATAGTAAATCACTTGAAGAATTTAACTGGGAACCAAATGCAGATGCTATATTATCACCGCGAGCTCAATTAGGTTGTGCAAATTTTAATAATTATATATATAAATTACCACCTAACACTAATGATAAGGGATTGATGAACTGGCTAAGAAGTACACCCATAATAGTATCCCAGTATTACACAGGATATAATAATACATTATGGAATTTGAAGCAAAACTATTATACTAAATATGTAAATACGCTTAATACTGCTAGTAAGACTTCGTATTACGATCCTTTATAGAACCATGACTATATGCCTCTATTTTATATGAATGGAAATGATAATAATTTTAAGAATGACTCTCGAAGTAGTAATAATGAATTTAAGAATATGCATCGTTTTACATTTAATGCAACTCTCTATGAATTAGCAGAGCCTGACTTATCATGGTTATTAACAATGTTTCCTGTAAAATGATAAATAAAAATATGGCAAAACTAAAGATTTTTCACCTAAATAGAATAAAGTATGATGAGTTATGGAATGATGCTTTAACTTATATTAAGTAGACGTATTCAGCAGTTAATGAATAGTTTACTTCTGCATCTCCATTTGCATAGTTATTATCAGTTATATTACATTTAGGTAGAATGATTTTCTATTATATAGAAGATTCTATTACCGGTTTAAATATTCGTACCGCATATAGACCTGATTAGATTAAGGGACTTGCTACACTTGCTGGTCATGATGCAGGTAGACCTATTTCAGCAAGAGGTGCAATCCGTATAAAATACACTGGTGATGGTAACAATAGTAATGATATTAATGGCGTATGTTATATACCAAATAAAGCACAAATAAAATCTAAATTAAATGGATTATCATATATTATATTATTAGGTGCTGATACTGGTAAAGTAACTATGCAAACTGGTAATTATTTAGATGCTACTATTATACAAGGAGAGCTAAAATTACAAGCTGCTACAGGTACTGGTGAAAAATTACAATCTTATAATTTTGCAGAAAGAAATTATCAAGAAGTAGATCAATATTATGTTAATGTATATGTAAATGATGAACCATGGGATATAGTTTCAAGCTTATTAGATTTAGGATATAATCAAAAAGGTTGTATAGTTAAAACCGGATTTAATGGTGGTATAGATATATTCTTCGGTAATGAAGATATGGGAATGTGTCCTCCAGAAGGTTCACATATTATTGTAGAATATATTAAAACTGATGGTAATACTGCAAACCTTGATAGAACATATGTAAATTCTGATAACTATTGGGAAATTGTTACTCATGGATATACTTCAGATGGTAGTACTATTAATTTAGATGAATATTTTAGCATTGAATGTTTAACAGATATTATATTTGGTTCTGCCTCTGAAGATACTGCATTAACACAAACTATTGCACCACATGTTAGCAGATCTATGGTATTAGCTAATGAAAGTAATTATCAATACTTCTTTAAGAAGATGAATATGTTTTCTGATGTTGAAATTATACAAGGCACTACTACATAGAATAATAATTCTGTGTTATAGTTAGCATATGATTAGGCAAATAATAATTATAATTTATTCACTAATACATATAAAGACATGATTAATAAGTATGGTGAACATTCAACTGAAGCCAATGATGCTTATAATGCTTTATAGAGTGCAATAAAAACAAAATTATATACAGAATAGAGATTAAAAGATTAGTCATATAAGGATAATACTGTATTCATTTATCTTGTACCGGATATTAAAAAAAGAATTTCAGGTTCATAGAATTATTTTAGTTGTGATGAAAACTTATTTAAACTAACTGATGATGAATAGAATAATATTATAAACATGATAGAGGAATCAGGTTAGAAAATAATTACAGTAGAAAATAGAATAGTTCAACCTAAAATTGCAAGATTTAGTGTTAATGTATATGCTAAGATATGGAATGGGTATAATGAACAAGATGTATATGCAAGTGGAATACAAGTTTTATCTGATTACTTATTATCTATGAAGAGAAAAGATATTATCCCTGTTTCAGATATAGTTTCTCTATTTGAAAATAAAGTAGATGGTATAGATTCTGTAAAAGTTAGTTTTGATGCAGATATACGGAATGAAAGCATATATGGTAAAGAAAACTTTTATGGTATAGATGAATATGGGGATATTATATTAAGTAGAGAAATCATGGATAATTATGGTAATATTAAAAAAGTTAAAGATATTTTACCATTAATTAGAGGAGGTTTTACATCATCTGATGGTATAGAATATTCAAGGGAACAATCATATTCACATAAATCTGCATATAATCTTATAATAACAGATGTTACAAATAAGAGAAATTCATTATTGACAAATTACTCAGCATTAACTTAAAATTATGTTACATGAAATTTACAGTATATTATCATCTGATTAGAAATATAAACCACAACTTGAAACAACAGATGAAATAACATAGATATTACAATAGATTAGAATGATACTCGGCACTAAACCAGGTGATGTTCTAGGCGATATATCATTTGGTATAGATATAAGTCAATATCTATTTAGTATGAGTTATGATAAAGAATAGATGAGGGAATTAATTACATAGGCTATAATTAGCAGACTATATTATGACCCCACAAAATATAATGTGGTTATTGATATAAAATTTGGTAAAGACCATGATAGTCATTCAGACTATGCTATATTAGATATATCAATAAATCAATAGAAAGTATTAGGAATCATGATAAATTAGTAAATTAAATTTATCATGATTCCCTTTAAATATAATCATTACTTATTCAATAAAAATTAAACTGCCAATTCCATACATGGCTTCATATCGAAACTACTTGGAGTTAATATAATTTTATGTTCGTTTCTTAGAATCATATTTTTAGATAATGATTCTGGTGGATAATTATAAGTCTTGATAGAAGAATCATTTAAGTATGGACTAAAATTAGCACCAAATGCAACATTCCTAATATCGTACTTATTAATAGTTTCTTCTAAGTACTTAAATGTTTCTGGTTTCATTTCTTCTTTAGAACGACCACTTTTCATAAGTGGAAGTAATACATGATATTGAATATTATCACCATACTTATTAATAACATTTAATAACTCATTTACTGAAGTATTATCACTAATAATATGGTGCATATTAATGTTAGTATTACCATACTTAATTAAAGCATTGATCGCTCTTTCCGCATATGGTTTCAAATCTGGGTTAGAATATGAAACTGCTACACCTCCTACATACTTACTTGTATATTCAAGAAGCTTATATGCATAATGTAGCATATTATGTAATTCAAGTTCAGAATAATCATAGTGTAAATCTGATATACTTTCACCTTTAGTAGGATCTGCCCCAGCTAATGAGAGAATAACACCATTTGTAGTATAATTAGGAATTACCCCTGTGTTATATACAGTTTCAAGAAATTTACAAAATTCAGGATGCTCAGTTGGCTCGCCCTCTGAACCTATTGCAATTTGAAATGGTTTTTCAGTATAAGTAACAGGAATTTTACCACTTTCTAAGATATGCTTTGCATTCATTACCATAAGCTCATCAGGTTCAAGTGTTTTAAATAATGAACCAGCTAAAAGAATAGCAAGTTTTTCATCATTTGGATTATAACCATGCTTATCTGTAAATCTCTTCATATAATTTTTCCATGCATCTGATGGATTCTTATATGAAATACCATTTACTTTTGCTGATGTATAGCAGAATTTACATTTACCATTACATTTTGTACCTAATGATACATCGTAAAACTCTGATTTATCAGCTGGTAATTCATCTGCTACACCTGTACCTAAACGTGCAGTTTTTAAATCATACCAAACTGCATTATAATTACGGTTCTTATCTATTCTAACTTTATATCCTAATTTTGTAAATGACTTCATAACTTTTTATTTTTGAAAATTAATGGTGAGATTCCCACCAAATTGAATTACACCTCGCATAATCATATACTTCTTCTGTATCTTCAAAATGATCTTCAATATCAACATATACTTTACCAATCAACTTATCTTCAATAAGTTCCTTGTTATCTTGGCAAAAATCATAGTACTTTTTAACGTCTTGTGTATCTAAACCATAAGTATTAGTACTATCAAACCATTCTAGGTCTTTAATCACTAATTTATTTGTATCATTTGATAAACATTCCAAGAGCATATCTACATTATTTGAAACATTGTATAAAGTACTATTAATTTCTGATAATTGATATGTTGTTAATGTAGACATATCTACAATATTAAAATCCTCTGGACATAACTCATCCCATGTTAATTCATAGCTATATAAGCAATCTTCTGGAACCATTTTATTTAGCTCTTCTGATGTATTCATATCTACAAGAAACACCGTTGAAGAACTGTTAGTAATTACATCAGAGAAACTCTGAAACTCAATTTTATACTTTTTCATTTCTATTTTTATTATTTTTTCTGTTTACAAAGTTATAAAAATAAAATGGAAATAAAAAATAAATTACTTATTTCATTTCCATTTTAACTAATTTTAACGTAATTTAATCATCTTCCTCATATATGTTATTAAGCTGTAATGCACGCCAAATGTCATAATCTTCATTTCGGTCTACATCCATTATAACTCTACCTACTACATATTTTTCAATGATTTCTTTGTTATCCTGACAAAACTTATAGTACTCGTGAGGATTTACAAAATAGTAATCATTACGTTCTGCAAAATACCAACTTGGATTTTTAATTATAAGATTAGCATCTTTTATATTCTCTAATAGTTTAAGTACATACTTACTGCAATCTTTACTGGTATTAATTGCAGGATTTTTACATGGATACATATTATCAAAGTTTTCCTGTGGTATTGTAAGTAAATCCTCTGGACATATGTTATCCCATGTGAGTTCTACACTATAAACATTATTATGAGGTTCACACTTTTGAACATCTTCAAATACATCATGTTCTACTAAAAATACAGTAGATGAACTGTTAGTTATCACATCAGAAAAACTCTGAAACTCAATTTTGTACTTTTTCATATATTTTTATTTTCTTGAAGTTTGAAAAACATTTTCATCATAATATCCTTGTTGTAAAGCATTCAAGAAGAATTCGGCATCTCTTAATGTTAATGGTGTATAATTGTGAGCATCTACCCCTACATCAAAACCATATTCTTTCATCATGTTACGTCCATGTATATGCCCAAAAATATTCCATTTATCCTTAATACAGTTTACTGGTTTATGTGTCATATGCACAGTTTCATTATTAATTTCAACTGTATTTTCTTTTGGTTTATCTTCTAAAATATCTTGGAAATATGGGTATTGCTTCTTTGTATTTCTTATATATGCTTTAACATCCTTACCTGCATCTTTGTACTCATAATTACCCATAATTAAGATTATGTTGCCATTAAGATAACGAGCCTTTGTTAAATCTCCAAAATCACCCAAATGATATACTGTTGCAAATGGAGAAACTGTATTATTCCAATTCTCAATTAAATGCTCGTCCATATCAAAAGTATCAATAAATGGTCTACGTGATAAATCTAATGTTCTTTGTTGTGAAAAATGTGTATCACTTGTAAAACATATTTTATCTACGGTATTAACAATTTTATCAATAAGAATTGTACATTGATTTATAGTTTCTTCCAATGTATATGCAAGTTCTTTACCTTGGTAATACTTAAACTTATAGTCCATATATTTTCTAAGAGGTAAAGTTTCTTCCATACCTGCAGCAATTTTCTTTTTACGTGCTAAACACTCTAAGAATTCTACTCGAGTAGTTTGTGCATAGTCTCTTCCTGGAATTTTCTCAACTTCTTCTGGAATCCAGAATAATACAATATCTGACATACGAAGATAACGAGTTTCCCAAGAAACTTGACTATTATAATCAAATGTACTTGCATCAAACTTCTTACGTTTAGGATCTATAAAAATTATTTTATCTTCATATTTCTTAAACTTTGGATGTTTAATAATAGTACTTTTATAATCTGGTGCACCTTGTATAGGCCCCGCTAAAAAGATAAAAATTTTATCCTTTTTGAAATTCTTATCATCTAAGAATATGTCATTATCTGGTTGAATTACTTGTATCATATATAATTATATATTTAAAAACTAAACAAAAGTCTTAATTTTAACTATAATTATTATATATAAATTTTGAGACATTATGGCATTTGATTTTAACATAGCAACAGAAGATAATAATAAAGAGAATATAATTGATGACATTATTATTGATAATATCATAAGTTATCTTAGTACTAAGTATAAAGGTAGTAATACTATAGAATTTGATAAAAATAGTTTAGAAAAAGTGTTATCTGTTAATATACATGATGATGAATACCATTTGGTAGGTAAGCAAGATTCAGATTATATAACATTTATATTAGATTTTGGTGTTTCTGATATTGTCATTACTTCTACTAATAATTTAAAATTTAGTTTTATTCATAATACAGTCAATACTGTATTAAAAGCACCTGGCATATTCTTTAATAATTTCATTATTCAATCATCTGGAAAGAATTTTGACTATTTTCTAAGAAGTGGTTCATGGTCTAATATAATTAAAACTAATATATTAAATTTACCACTTATTGCAGAGAAATGTAATAATCTTAAATTTGTATCATTAGATAAGGATATTAAAAATGAAAAAGTTGTATATGAATTAAATCATGGGGAACAATATAAAGTTCATAATATACCTATATATGAACAATATATTGCATTAAAAAAATTACTTAAAGGTAATGAATATAAAATAAAAGTTCCTATTGGAGTTGATACAATAAATAATTCTAATAAGGTTTCAGTAATCAGTAAAAGTATTCCATTAGCAAAAGAATATTATATTGATTATCTTAAGTTACAGAAGCAATATGTTGAAAATAACTTAATTTCTGAAACTATACCCGAAAATTTACAAATAAAATATGTTACAGAGCATATGCTTAAGAAAGTAATATGTAATCATAATTTATTTGGGTTAGAAGGCAATAGTTATTTTTCATCTTGTAATTTAGCGAAGAAAATCCAAATATTTGTTATTAACTTATTAATTGAAGGTGTACATCCAATAGCAAATGAATATAGTACAGTATGGGATCCCAATTTAGTTAATATGATAGTACATCATAAAGGGATGACACTTAAATATATGCTGCCGGTTGCACAACAAGTGTACATTAAATTATTAAATGATATTATATCAGAAAAAATTAATTTATGGTAGTATTAAAGAATGAAGGAAATACTTATATTAATTATAAGTATTTCCTTCTTTATTTCATTTATAAAATAAGTTTTTTATATGTGGGTGATTCATCATAGCAATAATCACACTTCGTTTCAAGTTCATATAATTCTTTATATAATTGGTCATATCTACTTTTATCCGTGTGCTGACATAATTTCATTTCTTCTAAGAGATTTAACATCCTTACATTAGGAGTAAAAATTCTTATTATTGCTCTTGGTTCACTTAAACATACTACTCTCATAAAAATATATTTTGTTTTAATTAATTGTTGTAAATGTAATTATAAAATTAGTTTATTAAATATAAAAAATTAAATATTTTTAGCAATGTATATTTCCATATTTAAATAATTTATTTTATCTTTGTAACGTAAATAAATTAATTAAAGATATTAAGTATTATGTTTGATTTCAATAGTATATTAGAAGATGTAAGTAATGCACCAGATGAATGTATAAACGATATAATAACATTTAATATAGATATTAGATGCTGTTTCTATGGAAAATATAAACTATTATTGGATATGTTACCTGTAGGAAATACAAGGGTTTTACAAAATCAATAATATAAATCACCAGTTTTATAAGAACCCTTATAGTATTAGTGACTTATACTTTGAGGATATTCTTAACCAGATGCCATATAGAAAATGCTCATGTTCAGTAAGAAATGATTGTATTGATGAATTTAAGGTATTTTCCTATATGATAAATTCTAATATTAACGATATAACTAAAATTAAGTTATATTCTGATGGGTATTTTATTATTATTACTATGCTTTCATATGATTCTAAGTATGGTATATTTATAAAATTAAATGAGCATAAGGATGTTAATTTTGAAAATATATATGACAATACTTTCTATGATGCATTAAATGATGTAAATAATGGAGTATTTAATTTTAAATCTTATTATAAAAATATTATAGGTGCTCCTATAAATACAGTTGATGATCTCCCAATAGAATATAGTTTTCAAAGTTTAATGAGGGGTTATGTAATAAGATTTTATCATGATATTAAAGCACCAAATAAATTTTATTTCCTGTTTAATTTTAGTGTTCTGAACAGAAAACGTGCGTATAATTATGACAGGTTAAATAGAGATATTCAAACTATTATTGGTATTAATTATAATAAAAATATACGTATTGATTTATTTAAGTCATTATATAATAAAAGTAATGATACATATACATCTCTAAAATCTTTATTAAGTAAAAAACCACGTCCAGTTACAGTTAATACTGATATGCATAAGTTAGAAGTGAAATTAACGGCAGATCTTAAAAATATTCCAGAATATGTTATTAATACTGTTAAAACTAGTTCTGAATATTGTAAAGAATATGATGAAAATGCTATCGGTATGTATGAAATAACAGTTATTAATTAAATCTTTATATTAATAATATAATTATTATGCTTTATATATTTTATATAAATAGTAATATAAAATATAATTATATTACGTTATATGTTTGATTTTAATAATGTTTTAAATAATGATACAAATAATATTTCCCAAGAAATTGCAGAAGATTTATTTATTAATAAAAATACAGATCTTATGCGAAAAGCATTTTTTGAAAAATATAATGTTATAATAGATATTAAATCAATTAAAAATTCAGGATTTTATAGAATAACAAATATATCAAATTATTCTAAAAGTTATTATAGCGACAAACGTTATATAATACCAGAATGTTATATTGATACCATAATGTAGAATACTACCATTCAAAAGACTTATTACATTGGTGAGGATATAGTTAGTACACAATATAAAGACCTTATTGATAGTAGTAAATCTATTAACACACGTTGTGATATGAGTATTGTATATGATGATATGTTTGAATTTGTAATAATATACGATAACTATATTTATTACGAAGTATTCATAAAATTTAGAGATGATGCGTCATATAAAGTAATTTCAAGTTATGTTAGTAATTCTAATTTTAAGGAGGTATTATATAATATTAAAAATAAAAATATATTAAATTATAATAATTATTATACAACAATAACAGATAGAAACTATAAAAATAGTTTACACTCCCTTAGTTTACGCTTAATAAAAAGTGGGTATGTAAGATTTTATAAGGACCCTAATATTAGTAATAAATTTTATTTTATATTTAATTATAATACTCTTCAAAATGATGCCTACTCTGCAATGCTTAAAGGTATGACTCAATATTTTAAGGATATAGTTGGTTTAGACGAGTGTGTTGATGTTGGTTACTATTTTATTAGAATACCTCAAAAAGAAGTTATGAAAATGACATTTAAATCTAAACTAGTCAATCATAAAATATTTATGAAAATATCAAAAGATTCATCTCTAATACCAAAATACATTACTAATATAATTAATTATAAGAACGGGTTGAAAGAATCACGTGAACTAAGTGTACTTGAAATAAATGTTATAGAATAAATAATTTTCAAAATAAAATAAGATTTTATATATTTTTAGTATTATAAATTTTCATAATTAATTGATTTACGTTACCTTTGTAATATAAATCAATTAATTATTATATATGTACGATTTTAACAATATTTTAAATGATATACAAGTAGAGCAAAATGCTACTACAAATAACATAGTAATGTCTAATATTGATATTAGGTGTTTATTTTATGGAAAATATAAATTGTTATTAGATATAACTCCAGTACCAAATACAAATTACTATAAAATCAATAACATAGCAGATAGTAATGTAAAAATTAAAGACTTATATATAATTCCTCGAGATAAGTTTACAAATATTCTAATAACTGATTTTATTAGTATTGACTTCATACATCATATATATGATACATTTGAAGAACGCGCATTAAAATATAAAGTTTTAATTAATAATACTAATAAAATAGTGGATAATCACAATTTTATAAGTGTCCGTAATAATAATATTTTTGAAACAGTTTTTTTGGGTATGTATGATAAAGGAAATGCCATTTCAGAAGATGCAATATTTATAAAAATTAATGATAACATTACATTCGAAGACATTAAAGATATATATGATACCAATGTATATAGAGAGTTAAATAATGCATTGAAAAATAAGGTGCAGTATAAAAATTATTTTTAATTAAAGGTATAAATTATGTTTGATTTTAATGCGTTAGAAAAAGAAATTAATAATGAAAATAATGATGTAGTTAGTGAAATATCATTAAATTTGTTAGATATAAATCCGTGCGCCTTATTTTTCTCATTATATAATATACCTATTACTGGTAATCAAGTAGGTAATTCAGATTTTTTCAAAATTGATAGTATTATAAATGAAAATATACATGATAATTTCATAGCATCAGATATATTAAGTGATAGTATATTTAAAAATGATAACTTTAAATTAGTTAATAACATAATATCTTATAATGATGGAATCGATATATTAAATTCTGATATTATAGAAAAGTATAGAAATATATTATCATTATCATTTTACCCTTATATTGAAAAATTACAAGAGTGGAAAAATGAGTTTTTCCACATTGTTTATATAGTTATAATTGATGGAGGAGGACCTAATTTTTATATAACATTAAATAAAGAAAGTATAGCTAATAAAAATTTATATAATAATGTTATTAATCACCTTGATAATTCAAGTAATTATAAAGAAATTATAAACAATATAGCTAACTCATTAAATTACTATAATTACTTTAAGTATATAATAACAGATGTTAAAAATACAAAAGGGAAAAATGTTAATAACGTATTATTAAAGAAAAACATTTTTAAATTTTATTTTAATAAAAAGAATAATACAGCATACTTTATATATAGTATTAGAAGCATATATCCAATAGAATTTAATATAAGTAATAGTTATTATACTAATGAATTCAGACATTTATTATCATTATCAAATAGACCGGCATTTCAAATGATTAAGGATAATATGTATAAAAATTATGAGTTTAATTGTAAACTAAATGATGATAAAGAACTACAAATAAAAATAACTGATGATTTACGGGATATACCTGATTATGTAAAATCTTTGTTTAACTCAGATTATAAAACGGATACTTCACGTACCGATAAATTGCGAGCTTTATCCATTAAAGTTTTATAAAATATTTAGTTATGTTTGATTTTAATGATGTAACCCAAGAAATTAATAACAAAAATAATGATATTTTTACCGATATATCGTTAGAACTATTAGATATAAACCCATGTAAATTATTTTATAAATTATATGGTATACCTATTATAGGTAAAAAAATAGAAGAAATTGAAAACTTTTATTATATAGACAATGTATGGGATACTGAATCATATTCATATGTCAACTCTGATATTTGTAATATACCCCTCCCAATATTAAACAATACTCTTACAGATCCTAAAAATAAATTTAATACTTTATATAAAGATATTGATAATTTGGGTATATATAAAAAAATACTAAACTATTTAGAAGTAAATGCAGGGTACATACCAAATTTTAGTAATGCATATATATATGAGAACAACTATTTTTCAATATTTATGATTGGCGAAATTTATCCATGTAGTAACTTTTATATAATGTTAAATAAGGATGAAATTAAAAAAGATAAAAAAATACTTAGCACTCTTTTTAATTTATATAACAATAATACTAAATGTGACTATAATAAAATTGTTAAACTACTTCCAAAGGTTTTAGACTATAAACTATATATAAATGATATAACTAACTTATATAAATATCCTATAAAAATGTATTTTGATAATCAAATACTAAAAGACGGTAATATAAGGTTTTATAAAGATATTGATAATAATAAAGTATATTTTATATATGACTTATATAGTATACGTAATGCATGTAAATTTAATGATTTAATGTATAATGAATTCATGGGACTTCTATCATTACCAAATGATACAATGTACAAAATAATTGATAACATTAAAAGTGATAATTATACATATACAACCGAAATTAACGAACATAAATTAAATATCCATATAACAAGTAATTTAAAAGATGTACCTAATTATATAAAAATATATTTTAAATATAACTATAAAACAAGAGATAGAAAGAATAAATTAAGAGCTATTGTTGTTGATTTATAAGTGTCTATAATTATTTTATAACAAAAATATATGTTTAATTTTAATGATACATTAGATGATATAGTTAAATCATCAGAAGAAAATATACAAGATATTTCACTTAAATTAATAAATCCATGTGAGATATTTTATTATATGTATGGAATTCCATTTAAGGGTATACCGATAGGTAATAATGGTTTTTACGAAATAACCAATATTAGCCCTTTTAAATACTACTTATATAATCAAACTAATAATTTTGATAAGGTGTATAGTGATATAGTATTTGAATATATTTTACATCAACATTTAAATCAAGTAGGGCTAAATACTATAAATCATGCACAGATAAAAGAACTACACCTAAGATATAGTGATTTTATGTCCTATGTATTTTCTAATGAATATTTTACAGTTTTATGGACTATACCAAGAAATGATAAAAGGTATGCCCAGTATTTTATAAAATGTAATAAATTACCACCTACTATTAAAGGGTCTGATTATTATGAAGTTTTAAATGAATTACTTAACACTTTAAATTATATAGCATCTTATAGAAAAATATTCCGACTTGATGAAAAAGGGAGTTACTCTGCAGCATGTAATAAAATGTTAAATGACCCTTTTTTGTTTTGTAAAAATAATAATAAAGCTTATTTTATATACTATATTAAACATTTAGATTATGTTAATTTTTATTCATTCTCAAATTTGGATGAAAATACATTCAATTTACTAATTTTATTAGGTACTGATTATAATAACATTAACTGGATAATAGAGAACTTATGTAATATTAATTTACCAGTAACTACATCTGCTATAATCAATGGTAAAGATACTAACATAGCTATTTCAGATAAAGTGTATGACGAAGTGCCAAGTTATGTACAGAAAATTTTTAAATCACAATTAGGCATAAATAAAGACAAGAAAACTAGTGAGTATACAATGAGAGCAATTGTTATTGATTTATAACCAGTAGTTATAAATATATAGATGTTACGTACCACTTTATATAAATAGTCATATTATAATAAATTTATCTTTTTCGAAGACGCTAATATTTAGAATTGGGCAATAACTAATTTTGATAAAGACCATGATGGGTTATTAACAAAAGAAGATTTAGCTTTAGTTACAGATGCAGAATTTAATGCATCTGGTATAGACAACTTAAAATATAATAATTTTCCAGAATTTTAGTATTTTATTAGTCTTCAGAATATTACTATATCTATTGGGGTTAGTTCTAATATATAAAATATAGTACTACCCCCAGTACCTATTACAATTAATAAGATACGTGCCTTAAATATAATTGTAAACTCTGAAGTAAAGGCATCTCTGTTTTAGTGTAATAAGTTATACTTAGAAAAATATGCGAATGTCAATAAATTAAGATTAAAAGATATATTTATATATAATACAGGTACTTATATAGTAGCTAATGATTCTATTAATTATAAAAAAATAAATAACTGCTTAATATCTAATATAGATAATACTTTATTAGGATGTGATATTATTGAAAGTCCCCTTGTAATACCTGGTATAGTTACTCAAATACCAAATATGGCTTTATTAAATAATAAATTTACTTCTATTAAAATACCAAATACGGTATCTATAAATATTGGTTCACATTTCTCATTTATAAATGCTACTACAGTAGATATTGGTGAAAATGTTAAATCTATAGGCCATTATTTTTGTTATAATTGTTCTAAATTATAGACAGTTATTTTTAGAGGTAAAGTAATACAGTTTGCAGGCCTAAAAACTGCATTTGAATGGTAGCACCGATTTAAACCATTCAGTATATATGTAAGGGATGAAGATATGGAATATTATAAAGGATTATTTAAAGCTCCATATAATACATATATAAAATCTATAACTGAATTATAGGAAAATTAAATTAATTATATAACTTACTTACTAACGCAAACCAGTAGGTAAGTTATTTTAATT
>ERZ773027.469-NODE-469-length-25344-cov-7.402388_pt1 | contig 25344 bp, 40 predicted proteins | sample MGYA00511032_ERZ773027 | MGnify/ENA primary metagenome ERZ773027 (study PRJEB29015, sample SAMEA2738138) | human oral metagenome | biome: human oral; feature: human-associated habitat; material: saliva | place: China | collected 2190 ... | reverse complement strand
AGTTTACAAAACGAGAATGGTATGAAATTAACCAAGCTGTCGATTCTCAATTAAATCAAAAAGCCGACCAGTTGAAACTAGACGGCTTAGATTTAGAAATCATTTCTAAAAGACTAGAAAAAGTTATCTAGAAACAATTTGGATGAACATTGGATGAATGCGATAGTCGGCACCACGATAATGAATGTAAATGTAATCTTGATGATACATAGTATTTGCTTCAGGTTTAGAAATTGGTGAGTAGAGTTCTGCATTTTCTTCCCACCAAATATAAGGACTAGCCATATTTGGCCCCATTACACAATCATCGTCAGCTGATAGGTTCACCCAATTCCCGCAAAGGCATGCGTGGATTTCAGTCATAACTTTACCTCCTTTCTGCTTACATTATAGCAGAAAGAAAGCAAGAAAAATAGAAAGGAGAATAATGGCAGAAAGAAGAATGTTGTCAAAGAAAATTTTTCAAAGTCGCCCTTTCCTAATGATGCCGTTTGAAGCACAAGCGCTTTATACTCACTTGGTATTATCAAGTGATGATGACGGAGTTGTAGAAGCGTTCCCAATCGTCAGGATGATAGGTGCTAATGAAGACTCATTAGGTTTGCTAGTTATTAAGAAGTTCATACTACCATTAAATGATGATATGGTTTACTTCGTTACAGACTTTGAAGAACAAAATAAAATACGAGCAGATAGGGTTCAACCCTCACGTTATCGTGATTTACTACTAGAAAAAACTAATTTAGTGATTGACGGCAAGCGTGTTACAAGTAAAAAAAAATACATTGACGGACAAGTGACAGACAAATGTCTGACAAGTGACGGACAAGTGACAGACAAATGTCCGCATAGTATAGGTAAGGATAGTATAGGTAAGGATAGTATAGGTAAGGATAATAATACTTCTATCAGTCCAAGTCTAGCTGAAAATCTAAAAAATAGTGGTATTCGTATTAATGAAAAACAACATCAACAACTACTTGAATATGTAGGACTTGATGGAATGAGTTTTGATATGTTGAACCGTGCTATTGAAATTACTTCGGGAGTTCATCAACCTAGTTTTAACTATCTAAAAGCAATTTTAGAGAAATGGAAAGAAAAAGGGTTTACTTCACTTGAACAAGTGGACGAACACGAAGAAGAAAGGCAGAGTGCCAAAAATTCAGCTTCAAAAACTAGAATTGTCGGAAACACAATCGAGCATGAATATCAAGGCGAGTTACCGTTTTAGAAAGGTGGTTGTATGGAAAAACTAAGTTTAGATCCAATATACTACGTCAACGAAAATGAGATATGCAAGAAACACTCTTGCTATATGTGGACGTTTAAAAAACCAGTCAAGGCTAAAGGACGGAAAACACCTTATCAGCCTACCTTTTGCCCTGAGTGTCAACGTGAAGATATGGCAAGGGAGCAAGAAAAGAAAATTGGTGAAGCGTATATCTCGTCTATCTTGTCAAGTACGTTTGGAGTGTTAGAAAGAAATAGCATAATGCCAAGCGACATGAAAGAAGCAAGTTTTAATACGTTCACAGTCAACAATGAAACAGACGAGAAAGCGAAAAACTACGCTTTGAGAGTAGCAAGACATTATTTTAAAGGCGGTAAAGGCAATTCAATCATTCTTGGGCAAGCTGGAGTTGGAAAAACTCATTTAGCTATTGCGATAGCTAAAAAGTTAAACATTGACTTTAAAGCTAACAACAATCCTAAAAGCGTGCTTTTTATGAACGTGCCTACAATGTTTCAAAAAATTCAAAGCGGGTTTAGTCAGAAAGACGCACGGACAACGGATGAATGGTTGGAATTACTCAAGAAAGTTGACTACTTGATTTTGGACGATTTCGGGAAAGGCGACCACGCACAATGGAAGAAAGACTTCCTTTACAACTTGTTAGATGCTAGAGATAAGACAATCATCACTACTAATTTGACAGGGCAAAATATGAAACAAGTTTTTGACTCTAGTCTAGTCAGTCGGGTAGCAAAATGGGCAAAGGATTTAACTTTTAAATATCCTGATAACTCAGAAGATAGGAGGACATTACCATTTTGACAATCGAAGAAAGAAAAAAGCTGATAGCAGATTTTGAGAAAAACCAGTATCAACTATCTACACTACTGAAAGAACGCTTACTGATTACTACGGACGATCGTTTCACTCACAAACTGCAAGAAATGGCTTACTATTCAATGAACGGTAGCGTTTATCAGTTTGCAAAATAAAAAAGTACCTACGGGAATAGGCACTTACCAAAAATTACTACTTAAATTATAACACGAGGAAAGAAAAAATGAAAGTAAATATATACGCTTTCGGACGAAAAATTGAACAAGACGAAGAAATTATTGTACCAAACGGACATCATTTTTATAACGTGATTGACGGGATTTTGAATAATTTGCTAGATCGTGAGGGTATCGCATGAAGCTATTAGATAAAATTACAAAATGGTTTTTTAATAATGAACCAAAAGAAAAAAATGTAGATTGGCGATTAGTTGCATTAGATTTAAACCGTGATAATGACGAGTTAAGAAATCAGATGAAAGAACTAATACAAGAAAATGCAGACTTGAGAAAATTTTTAAAAATGTATGAGGAAAAAGAGAAATGACAGAGCCAACTTTAACAAGTCAACTTTTAGGAGTTGCATCAGTATTCATTTTCTTGTTCGTGGCAATGCTTATTGTTGCGAATAACGAGCAGAAACGACAACGACAAGCAAAAGAACAAGAAATGTTAGATAAAGCGATTATTGAAGTTTATCAGCAAGGGCGAAACCAGTTCAACAATATTGCAAGACAAAACATTCGCAACTGCGATAGAAAATTCACGTTTGACACACAAGCGCCCGTAGGTCTCAGACCTGACTTACTAGGACTACCGCAACCAAAGGAGCAATAAACATGAACATTTATATTTGGGATTGTGGATGCTGCGACTGCGGATATGAATTTGAATGGATTGACACTTATCAGCCTAGCGAATGTGAAAAATGCGGAAGTACAGAAATTAGATGTGTATTTATCGGGAGGGAATATGACTGGTAGAGAAATGGATGAGTTAGAAAGACATGTATTTAATTACATTAACAACAATGGAACATTCGAGAAACCGGCACAATCTATTGATATTCGCAAAGACTATAATTTGTCAGAGCGAAAATTAAAGATGATTGTCGAAAGCTTAAGGGTAAATTTCGGACATCCTATCGTTGCATTTAAAACAAAACCTTATGGGTATTATATACCTAAAAACGAAGAAGAACGACAAGCGGGGCTTGCGCCGTATCGCAGACAGATTTTGACTGAGCAGAAAAATCTAGCTACGGTCATGGCCGTTGACTTAAACGAATATTGGAGCGCATAAAAATATAAATGGAGAATTAAAACATGATGACACTATACGAATTAACGGGACAATTTTTAGAAATCAACAACATGGATGCAGATGATGAAACAAAACTAGATACGCTTGATAGCATTGATTGGGAAACAAACTATGAAGAAAAAATAGAAAATTGTATCAAGGTTGTTAAAAACAGAGAAGCTAACATAGAAGCTAGAAGTAACGAAATCAAGCGACTAACTGAACTTAATAAAGCAGATGAACGTGTTAATAAACGAATAAAAGAAGCCGTAAAAGATAGTTTATTACTTACAGGGCGTGAAAGAGTTGACACTAAACTTTTCAAAGTGTCATTTCGTAAATCCGAAGCCGTTGAAGTGGATGACTTGTTATTACCCGAAGCGTACAAAGTCGCAACTTATAAACCTGATAAAAAGCGCTTGAAAGAAGATTTAAAAAACGGGCTTGAAATTTTAGGCGCTGAATTGGTTGAGCGTAAGAATTTGAGTATCAGATAGGAGTCGAGATATGAAAAAATCAGAAACACTAACAGAGTTTAGCAAGGCTTTTGCTAAAACACAAAAAGAAATGAAACAACCTTTAAAAGATGCAAACAATCCATTTTTTAAAAGTAAGTATGTCCCGCTTGAAAACGTGGTAGAAGCTATCACAGAGTCAGCAAGTAAGAACGGTTTATCATTTACACAATTCCCGTCAAGTGATGAATTAGGGAATGTAACAGTCGGAACTCTAGTGATGCATGAGTCAGGAGAATGGATTGAATATGATCCAATCAAGATGAAACCAGTCAAGAATGACCCGCAATCAATCGGGTCAGCTATCACTTACGCTAAACGCTACGCATTATCCGCTATTTTTGGGATAACAAGTGACCAAGATGATGACGGGAACGAAGCAACACAAACAAAAAAGCAACCAGCAACAAAAACGAAAAAACAAGATGAACCCGTTATCTCGGTTGAAAAAGCAAATTACTATTTGAAAGAAATTGCTAAGATTTCAACCGAAAAGAACAAAGAGGACGGCTCTATTGTGAAGTGGTTCTTGCAGCATTTAGGAGTTGCAGACTACAAACAAATCAAAGAGTCGCAAGTAGAACAAGCTGATATGCTTTTAGGAAAATTGAAAGGAAATTAAAAAAATGATGAACTCAACTTGCCTTGTTGGAAGGCTAACAAAAAACGTAGAACTAAGATATACCCCGTCAAACGTAGCCGTTGCTACGTTTACCCTTGCAGTCAATCGCACTTTCAAAAATGAAAATGGAGATCGTGAAGCTGATTTTATTAACTGCGTTATGTGGCGACAACAAGCTGAAAATCTTGCAAGCTGGGCGAAGAAAGGAGCATTGATTGGAGTTACTGGACGTATTCAGACACGAAGCTACGATAATCAGCAAGGTCAACGGATTTATGTAACTGAAGTAGTTGCTGAACAATTCCAGCTTTTAGAAAGTCGAAACAGTCAAGGTCAGAACCAAAACCAAACAAGACCAACGCAACAAGAAACGCCCGACTTTTCACGAAGTGCAACTACAAATCCGCTTGATATTTCAGATGATGATTTGCCGTTCTAAGAAAAAAGGTTAGATCATGGAAAAACTAATTTTAAAATTTGAACTTGACAGAAAACAGATGATTTCAGCGAATGACAGACTGCATTTTCAAAAGAAAGCTAAAATCACAAAGTTTTTACGACAACTAGCGCATTACGAAGGGCGAAACACTTTATTAGACTACTTTGGCTTGCCTTTTGACGAGAAAAAGCCTTGTAAAGTGATTGTTTGGGTGTTCGCCCCAACTAATCGCATATATGACCCGCCGAACTGGTCGCCAACAAGCAAAGCGCTATTAGACGGTTTGACAGATGCGAAGTTTTGGACAGATGATAATTATCACGTTATCAAGTCAACAGACTTTAGGCACGGTGGAGAGTCCGGAAGCGAAAAATACAGAATTGAATTGGAGATTATTGAATGGATAAAAGCGAACGAGTGAAAGTTAAGCTAGACTGCGCTTATTGTGGATTTAGCGGAACGGTTAGAGCGTTTACTACGCAGAATAAAAGGCAATGTCCAGTTTGTCATGAATTGCTATTTTTGAGATATGCGACTGGAGAGCGTGGAGAATTAGATAAGCAAGGATATTACTTTCACGCATTCGAGCCATACGGAATTGAAGAAATTAACGAAGAATTACTAGAGACATTTAATGAGCATCAAGAAACAAATGATTGAAGTGTTGAAGCATTCAATCGAGAAGACGGAAGCTGATATTTTGGAATACTCCAAACCTTGTGAGAAGTCAGTGGCACAAAATAGGACTGCTCACAGAGAGTATTTGAAAAAGCAGTTGAAGAAGATGAAATCACAGTTAAAGGAGTTGGAAGATGAATAAAAAAGAATTGATTGAGAAAATCGAAGCCTTACCAGCAGAAAATTATAAATATAGACCTTGGATTGATAAGAAATTAGTTTTAGGTTTAGTCAGACAACTAGACGAACCGCAGAAACCAGTAGTACCGCAGTTTGTGGCGGATTGGATTGAGGAAGTTAAACCAGCTTACACTCTATTTGCTGCGATGGAGTATGGAAATTTAAAAATTGATAAATGGCTAGGTAATAATAGCAATCAAGAAACATTCGCGCTAGCTTGGATTTTTGGCTACGAGGTCGAGAAAGAAAAGAAGTATCGGGTTGTAATGCCTAATATTTCTTCTAGCGGAGGTGTTTTGACACGTATCAAACATGATGATAGCTGGATTTGGATTGATACACTCGGGACAATCATCGAAGGGCGAACACACACCCGAAAAAAGTTAGAAGATGCCGGCTTTGGATGGGTGTTTGATTGTCCGGGTATTGAAGTTAGGGAGGTGGAAGAATGAGCTTCAGTCAACAAATTAAAACAAGCAAAAGCGACGAATATTACACGCCTAAATATGCAGTAGAAATTATCTTACCTTATATAGAAAGGTTCAATCATATTTGGTGTCCGTTTGATAAAGAACATAGCGAATTTGTAAAAGCGTTACAAGAAAAAGGAAAAAAAGTAACTTTCGGACATATTGAAACAGGACAAGATTTTTTCGATTATGAACAAGTACCGGGGGGGGTTGAGTGTATCGTAAGCAATCCGCCTTTTAGTAAACGAGATAAAATCTTTTTAAGATTGTATGAGTTAGGCTTGCCGTTTGCTATGATTATGAATAATAACGGGTTATTTGACAGTAAAGCAAGGTATGAACTTTTTAAAAATAATAATTTTGAGTTACTGATACCAAAAGGCAGAATGAGATTTTTTGACGAAACAATGGAAGTTAAAAACAGTCCGAACTTTCAAAGTATTTATGTATGTAACGGGATTTTAGATAAACAAATTGAATTTTGTGATATGGAAATAAAATAAGAGGAACGAGAAGATGAATAAACATGAAGCAATAAAAAAAGTTGAGCAGATGGGAGAATATGAGCGTTTTGTGAACGAATCAATCCCAAAATTAAGCGTTCTTAACATACTTAACCAACTAGACGAACCCGAAAAAGTCAGAATTCCACGTTTTGTTGCGGATTGGGTTTCTTACAATAAAGGATGGAATCAGACTTTGCAGTATGCACTAGCGAACGCTTCAGATGAAGTATTATCATGGCTTTGCGAAGATAAGCTAAACCGACAAAACATCTTCGCTCATGCTTGGTTGCACGGATATATACTAGAAAAAGAAAATCGGTATTTGGTGAAGTTTAAAGGACTTAATCCTAATTATATTTTTTTGAAATTTCATCAATATGATAATGATAAGACTTGGTTTGTTGGCGGGGAACAAGAATATGAATTTTTTAGAACAAAGCACACCCGAAAGCAACTAGAACAAGCTGGCTTCGGCTGGGTATTTAATTGTGAGGGGATTGAGATTGAGGAGGTTGAGGAATGAGTAAATTTGAAATCTCCCTATCTAAAGATGATCTTGAACATATCGCTAACGGTTATGACATCAAAATCAAAATCAACGGTAAAAGATTTTTGGAAACAAATGAAATCATTTTGAAACCTGCATTGATAAATGATGTTATGGCTCCGATATTGAATTATAAAAATAAAATAATTGATACCGAACAACAAAATATTGTTAATAATTTCATGGGAGGTGCAAGATGACACCAAAATTTAGAGCATGGGATAAAGAAACGCAAACAATGCTAGATGTTTCGTTGATAGATTTTAAGAAAAGCGTTTTAATCGGTGAGCATTGGGAATTTGGTGAAACAAATTTCATAAACTTTGACGAAATCGAGCTCATGCAATCAACAGGACTTAAAGACAAGAATGGTAAGGAAATCTTTGAGGGGGATATAGTTGATTACAAAGGCAGAGAAGCAGTTGTCAAATGGCACGGTTCTTACGCAAGTTTTATTTACAGATTTGTAGATGGACTGAAAGAAAGGGTTTCAGAACAGGACCCACTATTTCTAGCTTGTTATAACTTTGAAGTCATTGGCAACATCTACGAAAATCCAGAGCTTTCGGAGGTGGGAGATTGATGGATGCAAGAGATTTTATTATAGCTATCGAGAATTTAAAAATTGATATTATAACAAACTTAGATAATCTAGACAGCTATGAGCTAGGAAATATCAAGAATCATGCAAGGTATTTATACGAAACTCTTGTATGGTTGCAGTATGAGGAAGAGGTAGGAAAATGAAACGCTTCTTAATCGGCTATTGCCTATTATCAACTTGCCTACTATTCATGCAATGTGAAGCACAGAAACCCTTGCTAGTCTATCACGCTGATAGTAAGTATGCTATTACTGGCAAGGTTGCGGAAAAACGAAAAATCGGAAAACTTTTCACAATCACGGTAAACGGTAACGTGTTTGTGGTGAGTGAAGAACGATATAAAAATATTGAAGTAGGTCAAGAAATTGGGATATGAAAGAAGTCATACTTAAAATTAAAAAAAGATTTTTTGAATCAAAATCGCCATCAAAGATTTTTATGAGAACGAATATTGATGCCTATATGAATGCTTTTAAGGAACAGAAAGGAGATAGCGAAAAAATGACAACAAACATGGAACTACTAGCGCACAGAGTTGAGCAGTGGGCAAAAGAACGAGGTCTGAATAATCCTGATAACAGCACTGCGCAAGCGTTGAAATTATTTGAAGAAGCGGGCGAACTTGCACAAGCGCATTTGAAAGAGCGAGAGCAAGACGGGAAAGACGCAGTCGGTGATATTTTGGTAGTGCTAACTATCTATTGCCAACAGAAAGGCTGGTCTATTGCTGAATGCTTTGAACTAGCTTATAACGAAATCAAGAACCGTAAAGGTAAAATGGTTAACGGTTCATTTGTGAAAAGTGAGGATTTAAGATGAACTACGAGCAAAGATTAAATGACAATCAACAAAAGCGATTTGCTTTTATGCTAAGGCAAAAGCGTAAGGATAAGAAGCTATCTCAAGATGAATTAGGGGATATTTTAGGATATAGCCAAGCGAGTATTCAACGTTGGGAAGCTTGCAAGATAAGTCCTAAATTGTACCAAGTGGAAGATGTAGCGACTTACTTCAACTTACCTTTGAATATCTTGATTTGGGAGGGATGAATTGACAAGCATTGAGAAACGATTAAAACAATTACCTTATACGAACATTAAAATCAAGTCATTACATAATGAAATTATTGGTCTTAGGTCTTCAAGTATTAAGGGGCAGTCGTTTGATAATATGCCTAAGTCACCATCGAATAATAATCAGACTGAAGATATGAATATCCGTGTGATCGATAGGACAGATGAACTCTATGAAGAAATCAAAGGTCTATTTCAAAAACAACAGGAAACAATCAAATGGATTGAGAATTTAGAAGACCCTATTGAGAATATGGTTATGCGACTACTCTATATTGATGGCCTATCATGGAATGAGGTGCAGATACAACTTCGGTGTAGTCGAACGACTATTAAACGGGCAAGAAAGAATGCGATTAAAAAAATGGCACTAATGAGACCTAATGAACCCTAACTGCATGGTATTATGATATTGTCAGCAAAAGGCTGATAGACTCCTATATATTTTGCGGTGTTAGGAAAGTATTTATTGTTGATTTTCCTTTTGCGTTTTTTAATTTTATAGTTTATATATCTCTAAACTTCCTAACACCGTTTTTATTTAGTTACTCCATTTGTCAGCTTTTAGCTGGCTTTTTTGTTTGTAGAAATGAGGTGGTGGAAAGTTGAACGAAAGACAAAGACGGTTTGCAGATGAGTACATCATCACAGGAAACGTTTATCAATCGGCTATAAATGCTGGTTATAGTGAAAATTACGCTAGAGCAAGGTCACATGAACTGTTGGAAAATGTTGGCATTTCTGAATATGTCAAAAAAAGAATGGAAGAACTCCAAGATGAAAAAATTTTGACACAGAAACAAATTCTTATAATGCTATCAGAAATTGCTTCAGGGCAAGCTATGGAAACAACCGTTGTAACAACCAAAGTTGCTGAATTGAAGTTTGACCCGATTTCTAAAAAAAGCGTAAAGGTTTATAACGAAATCCCTCAACTTGTCGAATATCCGACAAAGAACAGCGATAGAAATAAAGCTTTGGAATTGTTAGGTAAGAGATATAGTATGTGGACAGATAAACAAGAAATCACTCAAAAAACAATCGACATAAAGGTTGGTGATTGGGATGCTGACGAAGAATAAGCCGAAAATCAATATCATTATTGACTATCCAAGCCGTGTTTTCAACAAACATATCTATGATAAGCTATACGACTATTCAACCTTTACCGAGGTTCACTATGGTGGTGCTTCGAGTGGTAAAAGTCATGGAGTGATACAAAAGGTTGTTTTTAAGTCTTGTCAAAATTGGAAATATCCAAGAAAAGTTTTATTTCTTAGAAAAGTAGGCGCAACAGTTTACGACTCTATCTTTGAAGACGTGAAGCAATGTTTGGATAGTTGGGGCTTACTTGATAAGTGCAAGGTTAATAATTCAGCATACCGCATAGAATTGCCAAACGGCGCACAGTTCATTTTCAAGGGCTTAGATAACCCCGAAAAAATCAAGTCAATTAAAGATATATCTGATGTTGTCATGGAAGAAGCTTCAGAGTTCACGCTAGATGATTATACACAGTTAACTTTGCGTTTGCGTGCTAAAAAGCACAAAGACAAGCAGATATTCTTAATGTTTAACCCTGTATCTAAAGTGAACTGGACGTATAACGCATTCTTTGTTAAGAAACCAAAAAATACAGTCGTTTATCACACATCATACAAGGACAATCGCTTTTTAGATCAAGTCACTATCGAGAATATCGAAGAACTAGCAAATAGGAACGAAGCGTATTATAAAATCTACGCTTTGGGCGAGTTCGCAACACTTGACAAGCTAGTCTTTCCAAAGTATGAGAAACGATTACTGAACAAAAGCGAGTGGGAACACTTACCCGCTTATTTTGGCCTTGACTATGGTTTTATTAATGACCCGTCAGCACTTCTTCATGTTCGGGTAGATGACGAAAACAAGCGCTTGTATGTCGTTGATGAGTTTGTAAGAAAAGGTTTGACGAATGACAAGATAGCCGAAGCAATAAAGGCGCTTGGGTATGCTAAAGAGCAGATACGAGCAGATAGCGCTGAAAAGAAATCCAATCAAGAATTAAGAAATCTCGGTATTCCAAGAGTGATTGATGTGCAGAAAGGTGCTGGCTCAGTTATGCAAGGAATACAATACTTGCTTCAGTATGAATGGATAGTAGACGAAAGGTGTGTCAAATTGATTGAAGAACTTGAGAACTACACTTGGAAGAAAGATAGAAAAACGAACGAGTATATCAACGAACCAGTAGATAGCTATAATCACTGCATAGATGCTATCAGATACGCATTGCAAGATAGGATTTATCAAGCTAAGAAAGAAATTGATGTTGATAGAACGATAAGTAAAATCAATAAAATGTTCAGGAGGTAGAGAGTGGACAAAGTAAACGAATTTGAACATGGTATAGATACGAACCAAAAAACAAGGTCTGACAGTCTATACTTTGGTAGTATTTCAAACGAGCAATTTAGGTATGCTTCAAGTGATGAATTACTGAATACGGATAACGGCAAGAAAGTTTTTAGGGGCATAATTGAAACATTCTTCAATAGCCAACAAAAGCGCTTGAAAGTGTTATCTTCGTATGCTAAAGGTGACAATTACAGTATCTTGTCAGGAAACAGACGACTAGACAACGAGAAAGCAGATTATCGAGTACGTCATAAATGGGGCGGTTATATTTCTAGTTTTGCAACTAATTATGTTATTGGCAATCCCGTTTCTATTGGTATTTTAGAGGGAGCGGACGAAAAGCAATTAGAAGCTATTCGAGAAATTGAGTGGAACAATGACATTAACGCATTGAACGGAGATTTAGCGCTTGATGCTTCAATCTTTGGTCGTGCTTTTGAGTATCACTTTAGAGATAAAGACGGAGCAGACAGAGTTGTTTTGATTAACCCGTTTGAAATGTTTGTTGTTCGTGATCTAACAGTAGAACAGAATATTATTCTAGCCGTTCATCTTCCAGTATTCGCTGATAAAGTGAACATGACAGTCTATACTAAAGACCAAGTTATCACTTATAAGCCATTTACGGTAGGCAATCCTAAACTTGCAGTTGATACAATCACAAAACACGAATATAAGGATGTTCCAGTTGTTGAGTGGTGGAATAATCGCTACCGTATGGGTGATTTTGAAAGTGAAATCTCTTTGATAGATGCCTATGATGCAGGACAATCTGATACAGCCAATTATATGTCAGACTTGAATGATGCAATGCTTTTAATTAAGGGTGACTTGGAAGCGTTAGGACTATCAGCAGATGATATTGCTAAAATGAAAGATGCTAACACGCTAATACTTCAAACTGGAATAAGCGCAAACGGACAACAGACAAGTGCAGATGCTGGATATATCTATAAACAGTATGATGTGCAAGGCACAGAAGCATATAAGAACCGCTTAGCAAACGATATTCACAGATTTAGCCGTATTCCTAACCTTGAAGATGATAGATTTAACGCTACATCATCAGGAATTGCACTTCTTTATAAAATGATTGGTCTTGAGCAAGTCAGAAAGAACAAAGAAACATACTTTACTAAGGCTTTGCGTAGAAGATATGAACTAATCAGTAACATTCACAAGGCTATCAATAAGCCATTGATTGAAGCTAGCAAGCTGACCTTTACTTTCCATCCAAACATTCCACAAGATGTATGGAATGAAATTAAAGCGTATATAGAAGCTGGCGGAGTGGTATCGCAAGAAACATTGATGAACAATGCAAGCTTCACAGACTACAAGACCGAACAATCACGCATTTTGAAAGAAACTGGAGCAAGCGACCATGAAATCATGCAGTTAGTAGGTGGCATGAATGAGCAAGAAAGCTGAAAATCGTTTAGCTGACAACCGACTATATAACGCCGAACGTAAAGCACAAGCTGAACTAATCAAGCGTGATTTAGACCGTGACAAACTGATAACTCAGTTATATCAAGAAAGCTATGATAGACTTCAAGCACAGATAGACAAGTTTTATCTTGGTTACGCTGGACGTGAGGGTTTGACGAAGCAAGAAGCTATGAAGCGTGCTTCTGAATTTGACGTTACGAAGTTTGCAGAAAAGGCAAGAAAAGCTGTTAAAGAGAAAGATTTCAGTCATAAGACTAATTCTTGGTTACGAGTTTATAACTTAAAAATGAAAGTCAGTCGTTTAGAACTTTTGAAAGCTGAATTGGGTCTTGAAATTAACAGTTTGACAAGTAGCCTTGATGAAGTCTTTAATAAGGCTCGTAGAAGCGAATATTTAGCCGAATTTAAGCGACAAGCTGGTATCTTGGGTATTTCATCCAAAGGAGCAACTAAGCGCTTAGAAGCAGTTTTAAACGCTGATTTCTACGGACAGAGTTTTTCTAGTCATGTTTGGGGCAAAACTGGACTTCAACCACTACTCCAAAGGGATGTTTTCGCTTCTTTAAATCGTATCTATACAGACATGAACGGTTATCAAAAAGAAATGAAATTGCTTGCTAATAAGTACGGTACAAGTGAGTATAACGCTAAAAGGTTGATAAAAACCGAAATAGCAAGAATAAACTCAGACACAGACCACGCTATGCTGAAAGATAACGGCTTTACTCACATGATTTTTGTAGCTGAAAGGGGCGCTTGTGACATTTGTAAGCCGTTAGATAATACACCCGTACCGATTGACAAAGTAGAAAAAGGCGTAAATATGTTTCCGATGCATCCTAATTGCAGGTGCTCAGCGTATGGACATATTGAAATGAAGTACAAAGACGGAAGAAGTACGCTAGATCAGTTTAATAAAGAATTTTAAAGGTTGGATTTAAAATCCAAGCTTTTTATTTTGTCCAAACCGTGCTAAAGACGTTAAAAGTTGCATGAGTTCGAGGGGGTTGCTCGTTAAAGCGTAGAGAAAGGAGCCAATATGGCAGAAGAACAAACACAGACAGTTGATACGCATACACCGGAAACAGTAGAGGAACAAGCTAGCACTCCAAAACAAGAACCGGAAAAGACGGTATCAATCGCAGAAATGCAAAGACGACTTGAACAAGCTGAGAAAAAGCACGCTCAATCAACACAAGAAGCTATTGCTAAGGCTTTAGAAAAATACAAAGCAGAAACGGAATTATCAGGTAAAGAACTTGAAGAATATCGTAGAAAAGAAGCCGAAGCTGAAAAGCAATCGCTACTTGATAAAATCGCTGGACTTGAGAAAGAACAAACCAAGCGAGAATTGACAGATGAAGCTATTAAAACTCTATCAAGTCGTAAGTTGCCTGTAAATGAACGAGTGCTTGCTTTTGTCGTAAAAGATACGGCAGACGGCACACTTCAAGCTATTTCAGATTTTGAAAGTATTATTAGTGAAATCAAGTCTGAATACACACAATCAGAACCGCCCGCAGTAAGCACTGCTTTTGGTGGTTCTAAAACACAATCAAGCGGAGAAATCTTCCGCAATTCAAGAATTATTTAATCTAAAGGAGATTTTACAATATGACAATTCAAACATTCACACCAGACAAAGTTTTAGTCTCAGAAAAGAAAGACGGAACTCTACACAAAGAATTTACTGATATTATCATGAAAGAAGTTGCCGAAAACTCTTTGGTTATGCAACTTGGTAAGTATCATGAAATGGACGGCAAACAAGAAAAGACTGTTTACGTTCAAACTGACGGAGTTTCAGCTTACTGGGTAAATGAAACAGAAAAAATCAAGACTGATAAGCCTGAGATCGTACCAGTTACACTTCGTGCTAAGAAACTTGGTATTATCCTTGTTGCATCTCGTGAAGTTCTTAACTACACTTGGGAAAAATTCTTTGAAGAAATGAAACCACAAATCGTTGAAGCGTTCTACACTAAGATTGACGAAGCTGGACTTTTGGGACATGAAACACCATTTGCTAACTCAGTAGCTAAAGCGGCCAAAACTGCTAACAACGTGGTAGGCGGTGATTTGAATTATGCAAATATCTTGAAACTTGAAGATAAACTTTTAGACAACGATATTGAGATCAATGCTTTTGTATCTCGTGTATCAAACCGTTCAGTTCTTCGTGATGCTCGTGACGCTGACAAGAAAACAATCTTTGACAAAGACACAAACAAACTTGATGGCATTACAACAGTTGACATGAAGTCTAAACAATTCAAAAAAGGCGAATTGCTAGCTGGTGACTTTGATAATCTCATCTACGGTGTTCCTTACAACATTAACTACAAGATTTCAGAAGAAGGTCAAATCTCTACTATCAAGGGAGCAGACAACGAGCCTATCAACCTATTCGAGCAAGAAATGGTCGCTATCCGTTGCACAATGGACATTGCGGTTGCAGTAACTAAAGATAATGCGTTTGCTAAGTTGACAGATGCTTCAAACGTCTAAAAGGGGGCATTAAATGGCTTATATCGTAACTACTAACATTATCGATACAAAAGACAATGGTTGGTTCTACGAAGCTGGGGAAACATATCCTAGACAAGATTTGACAGTATCAGATGCACGAATTAAAGACCTTTTGAAAAAAGGGGTTATCGCATCTGACGAAGAACCGAAAGAAGAACCAACAACAAAAACTAAAGGGGAATAAGAATGAATGATACCCAACTTGCAAAAATTAAACGTAGGTTGGGGATTGACCCCAACGACACAAAAGAAAATGACTTGTTGAATGATCTAGTTGAAGATGCAGAAAGCTATTTTAAATCACTTACTGGTTCGGTATATATCGACAGTAAGTATAATTTCATGATTGAAAACGTTGTTTATAAACTCTATGGGCGTAAAGGTTCGGAAAGTGTTTCTAGTGAAACAGTGGACGGATATTCAGTAACTTACCAAGACTACGACAATCTATTTAAGCCTTACATGGCTATCTTGAATAAAGATTTTGGTCTTGACGGTTCACAACGTCAACGAGGAAAGGCATTCTTTCTATGAAAACTCCGCACAGGATTACGCTCGTAAGAGGTAAGGGCGTTGCTAAGTACAATCCAGTAACGGATACTTACGAAAACCAAGCTGAACAATCCGAAATTGTACCATGTTTTGTGAATTTCATTCAGAAAGCCAAGGTTTTTGAATTATACGGCAATCGTTCGGATGTCGTCATGATATGCAGATTTCAGCAAGAACAAGAACCGTTCTTGTATGCAATCTATGACGGGTTTAGATATGAACAGATTGACACCGTAGAAGCTTCAAAATGCTCTGTACGGCTCAAAAGGACGGTAAGGGTATAAATGGGCGTAAATATTGAATGGCACGGCTTAGAGAAGCTAACAAGCACGATTTACAACGCACACCCTAAAGCCGTTGAGCAGTCTATACAAGTTGTTAAAAACAAAGGCGAAAAAGGAAAGAAAGTAGCAAGGGAATTGGCACCAAGAGATACTGGGTTCTTAAAAGACCATATAAACGTGACTTATCACGGTATGGAAGCATGGATAACAGGAAGTGCATCTTATACAGGTTATCAAGAATACGGTACTCGTTTCATGGCTGGTAAACCACACTTTAGACCTATGTTAGAGCAGATATTACCCGAATTTCAAAAGGATATGACGGATGTTATGAAAGGAGTTTTTAAATGACACCAAACCATGATTTGTTTAGGAAGTTATTTGCTCTTTCCGATTTAAGAGTAGATACTTACGATTATCTACCAGATGCAGATGCACAATATCCGTTTGTCTATATCGGAGAATATAACGGCTCTGACACGCCTAACAACGACTTGTACGGCACAGTAAGGCAGACAGTCCATATTTACGGCACACGGAAGAATAGAAGCAAAATAGACAATATTTCAGCCTATCTTGAAAATACAGTTAAGCATTTTAAAGACGGGTATGAGTATAATTTTAATCATTTAACAACAGACAAACAAGTTATTGCAGATAATACAGATGTCCAGCCTTTACTTCATATTGTGCTGGACTTTACTTTTAGTTATACCAAAAAGGAGAAATAATAAATGGCAGAATTGATTTTGGGGAAAGACGTAGTAGCCTTTTTCCGCCGTTACAAAGACCGTACAAAACAAGATGCGGGCAAAGTACGCTTTCAGTCTGAATTGTCTATCAACTCAGAAAAAGAAGTTGAAAGCACAAAGACTAAAGACGGAGTTGTAAACTCAATCTCAGACGGAGAAACAAGCGGAGAATTTAAATCGCTTGCTTATCGTGAAGATGGCGAAACAGTGAATATGTGGAAAGAAATGCGCAAGTGGTTCAAAGCTGGCGACAAAATCGAATGCTGGATTGTTGACCTTGGAAGCAAGAAAGAAGTCGGCGGTGAAGATAAGTATGACGTAGAATACTATCAAGGTTACTTCAAAAACTTTGAATTGTCAGCACCAGCAGATGATAAGGTTGAATTGTCTTATGAAGTAGCTATTGACGGCAACGGTATCTTGCATACTGACAAACTTACTGCTACACAAAAACAAGCAGTTGAAAGCGCACAATACAACTACCACACTCTTGAGAAAGAAACAAACGGCGAAGGTGTCGCAGTTTAATTAAAATAGTGGTATTTAGAAGGGCAATTTATTTGCCCTTTATTTTTTTATTCAAAAGGAGAAATAAAACATGATTTTAAAAATTGGAGAACGTGACTACACACTACGCTTTGGACTTGGCTTTTTGCGAGAAATGAATAAGCTACATTCTGCTGAATTGGAAGGCATGAAAACTGGCTACGGTGCTATGACATTGTTCAATGCTGGTCAAGCGCTTAATGATCCAATGGCTTTTGTTGACATTATCAAAGCTGGAACAGTCACAGAAAACCACAAACCAAGCAATGAAGCAATTGAGAAATATCTTGAAGATTTGATTTTGAATGACGAATACGACAAGACTATTAAAGAAATTGTGAACGAGTTAAAAGCATCTCCCCTACTCAAAAAAGCAATGAACCTAGTAGAGTAAGGGAAAACCAAGGTTCAGACTTTGGCTATGATGAAGCAATAGCCTTGCTTATTGCAAGACATAACATGACCTTTAAAGAAGCATCACGCACCACGCTAGAGGAATTTGAAATCTATAATACTGCTTATCTTATCCAACAAGAAGATAGACGGTATAATTCAGCAATTCAAGCGTGGTTCAATCAAACAGTTCAAGCTACTAAAGGAAAAGGCAAAAGCGCACGTTCAGCCTTTAAAACGTTTGAGGATTTTTACAATCACAAAGACGAGTTTGACAAGATTTTCAAAAAAGATGATGTCGGACAAGTCAAACAAAAGAAAATGAGCCTTGCTGATAGAAACAGAAGGCTCAATCAATCTATGAGAGAAAGGGGGTAACTAATGGGAACAAATTTTGATGTTACCGCCATACTAAAAGCCAATGTTTCTGATTTTGCTAGAGGGATGAAAGAAGCGCAAATGGCGTTTCAAAGTATGAAAAATCAAACTGGCTCAAGTTTAGACAAGATAAGTAACAGTCTTTCGGCAGTTGGTATGGCTTCTCTAAAAGTGGGTGCTGGTTTGACCGCTGGGCTTACAACTCCAGTTGTTGGCGCTGTCGGTGGTATTGTCAAATCATTTGCTGACTTAGAGCAAAGTCTAGGTGGTGTAGAAACGCTGTTTAAAGACAACGGTACAAGTGCTATTGGCCTTGCCAAAAAATACAACATCACGGCAAAAGAAGCGCAAGCAATGTATGACACAATGGAAGCAAAGGGCGCAAGCGTTCTATCCAATGCCAATAATGCGTTTAAAACCGCTGGTGTATCAGCTAACCAGTATATGCAACAAGTAACTTCATTCTCTGCAACCTTGCTACAAGGTTTAGGCGGAGATACTGAGAAAGCCGCCCAATACGCTGACAAGGCACTCGTACAAATGGCAGATAACGCCAATAAAATGGGAACGAATATGTCCGATATTCAAAACGCTTATCAGGGTTTTGCGAAGGACAATTATACAATGCTGGACAACCTAAAATTAGGCTATGGCGGGACAGCTGGCGAAATGGCACGGCTTGTTAATGAGTCAGGAGTTTTAAATGGAGAATTTGAAGCAACAGCGCAAAACGTGAAAGATATTCCATTCCATACGTTGATTGAAGCTATCGGAATTACGCAAGATCGCTTAGGAATTACTGGAACGACAGCTAAAGAAGCAAGTGAAACTGTTTCGGGTTCATTCCAAGCTATGAAAGCATCATTTGAAAACTTAGTAGCTGGTCTAGGACATGGCGAAGCTGATATATACGGCTTATTTGAAAATCTAAAAGAAACGGTATTGACATTTAAAGATAATGTCGTAAGAGTATTGCTGACAATATGGGATAACTTACCACTTGAGCCGTGGCAGAAATGGGTAGGACTTATCGCAGTATCGGCTGGCCCCGCTTTAATTGCAATAGGTGGCGTGATTTCAGTTGTAGGTAAGTTAGTAAGCACTATCAGTTTAATAGCTGGCGCAGTTTCTAAGTTTTCAGCTCTATTTTCAGCATTGCAAGGCGGAAGCGGTATTTTAGGTACTATTGCAAGTGCTTTCGGAGCAATCAGCGCACCAGTCCTTGTCGTTATCGCAGTTATAGCAAGTTTGATAGCTATTTTAGTCGGTGTATATAATACGAGTGAAGAATTTAGAAACAAGGTCAATTCAGCATTTGAAGCAGTCAAAACTGCAATTACAAGTGCTATTCAAGAAGCGGTTAGTTTCGTTCAGGAAATTTTCGGAACGTTAATTTCTTGGTGGGACGAAAACCACGCTTTGATAGAGCAGACGGCTACTACTGTTTGGAATGCTATTAAGACGGTAGTTGAAACAGTAACCAATTTCTTAGCACCATTTATTGAAGCGACATGGAATAATATCGTATCAGTTGTATCGGTTGCTTGGGATATTTTAAAAGTTGTTATTGAAACTGCTTTAAATATTATTCTTGGCATTATCAAGGCTGTTATGCAAATTATCAATGGCGATTGGTCAGGTGCTTGGGAAACAATCAAAGAAGTAGCCAATACTCTTTGGGAAGGCATCAAGTCCATTGTTCAAATCGCTATTGATGCAGTTTGGAATTTTATCCAAAATACACTAACAAGCATCAAGGGAACATGGGAAAATGCTTGGAATGGAATTTCTGAATTTTTATCAACAATTTGGGAAGCTATCAAATCAGCAATTTCTAACGCTTGGGAAGCTATTAAATCAGCTATTTCAAACGCGCTTGGAGCGACTAAAACAACAATTCAGAATATATGGAATAGCATTGTTTCATTCTTAACTGGAATACTTGAAAAAATCAAGAGTGGAATATCTAATTCTTGGGAAAATATCAAATCAAGTATTTCAAATGCTATTGATAATATTAAAAGTACAGTAACTAACGGGTGGAATAACTTAGTTAGTACGGTTACAAACACAGGAACAAGGATTATAGAAGCAGTTAAAACTGGCTTCAGGAATGCAGTTGCTGGTGCTCGTGAATTTGTCAGCAATGCCGTAAACGCTGGCCGTGATTTAATATTGGGGTTTGTGAACGGGGTTAAAAATGTTGCTGGTCGCTTGATTGACTCAGTTAAAAATGCAGTAAGTGGCGCTATCAATGGCGCTAAACGTTTGCTTGGTATTCGTTCGCCGTCACGAGTGTTTAGACAGTTTGGTGTTTACACAGACGAAGGTTTTATTATCGGTGTAAATAATAAAGCTGGCGCAGTCATGAAATCAGTTGGCAACATGGCACAAGGGGCGATAGATGCCTTTACTGGCAAAGACTTAGCTGGCAACTTGCAAAGTGAACTAGGCGCAGTAGATGGCGAATTAGGGCGCTTGTCAGGATATAATACATCTGTTGACTTTAACGGTGGCACGATCACAGTAGGACAACAATCAGCTGATATTGTACTAAAAATGGGTAACACGACTTATAGAGCATTTACTGAAGACATTACAAGCGCTCAAGAAATGGAATTGACCTTGGCGAACTATTAGAAAGGAGAAAGCTATGTATGGATATTCAAAACTAGAAAAACATAACGAAAACGTGGCTTTCGAGCCAAGCGATAACATGTTAGTAAGAGGTAGTACACTAGATGAAATAGTGGACGGATACAGACAATTAACAGTAACGGGTAGAGGTCTGATAGGGCAGTCAGTCAAAACGACCTCTATCGCTGGCCGTCATGGTGTTTGGGTTGAAGATATTTCAGAACCAGAACGGATTTTAGAAATTAAATATCAGCTAACCGCTGACTCAAGCGCTGAATTAAGAAAAAAATTCAATCTATTAAATAAAATTTTACGCTCTGTTTCAGATGAACACGGAATGTTAGAAGTTTCATTCAAAGATGAACCCAATTATATTTACTACACTATTTTTAACGGAGCAGATGCTATCGAAGAAAACGCACTAACGATTGTTAGTCGTTTTTCTTTGCTAGTTCCTGACGGGTTAAAAAAATCAGATTATAAAAAATCTACTAACGTTGTAACCTTGGAAAACTCTGTTGAAGTCGTACCAAAAAAAATCACCGTGACTACAACAAAGGCAACAGATACTATCGAAATTACGAATGAACGACAAACAATTTCATTCACTGGGTCTTATGATGCAAATCAAGATATTACAATCTTATTTGACACAAACGAGGTAAAAGCCTTGTATAAAAACCGTAGCATTTTAAGTGAACTTGATTTATTTAGTGATTTAGAAAATTTCAAAGTTAAAAATTATGATCTAATCAAGGCTAAGAATGCGACAGTAAAAGAAGTAGTTTGGAGAGATGAAATACTATGATATATTTATTTGATAAAGACGAAAAACTAATAAAAATCGTCCAAAAAGAAGCTATCAAGACTGCTCTTCAAAAATTCGCTTTGACTACTGAAAAATATGTATCTGACAGGCTCACGGTTGAGATGAAAGAGTTGAGTAAGAAAGAATTTGATGCAGTAGAGTACATGGCTATTCAGTCAATCGAAGATGCACATACTTTCCATTATTTCTATATTGCTCAAAAGTTTTCTGAAAATCTTACGACTTTAATTGGCGTTCAGTCAGGTATTGAAGAATTAAGAAAATCAGTTGTTTTAGATAAAAGACCACATAATACATTTGCTAGGCCTATTATTAACGAACTGCTTGCTGGTACAAACTGGCAAGCACGTTTTGTTAGTGAAACAAGTCAACGTTCAACAAACTTCTACTACATTTCAACATTTGAAGCTTTGAAAAAGGTTTGTCAAGTTTGGAATTTAGAAATGCAATTCTTTGTTGAAGTAAACGGCAATAAAATAGGCGCTCGTTATATCGATTTTAAACAGAAAATCGGTGAAGCGACTGGCAAACGTGTAGTTTACGGACATAACGCACTACAAATCTTGCAAGAGGTAGAGCGCACTAATCTATTTACTGCTCTAATTGGACGAGGTAAGGGCGAAGAAATCAGCGCACCAAGTGAAGAAAACAGTCACGGCACATATGGGCGCAGAATTACATTCGAGGATGTCGTTTGGGAGGTTAAAAAAGGCAATCCAGTAGATAAGCCAAAAGGTCAAAAGTATGTTGAACTTTCTGAAATGACGAAGCGTTACGGTATCAAGAATGCAGACGGTACAATGCGTGCTAAAGTAGGCTTTGCAGTCTTTGAAGATGAAGAAGATAAAAACGCATTGATTAAACGTACTTATGATGAACTTGTGAACGCATCAAGACCACAGTTGACTTTGAAAACTTCAACCGTTTATCTAAAAGGCGTTAAAATCGGAGATACTATCCGAGTTGTACGGCATGATAAGAAGTTAGATTATGATACCCGTATCTTTGAAATCACATTTAACCGTTTAAACAATAAGTCAAGCGATATTAAATTGGGCGATAGGATTTCAGAAAGCAATGAAGCTAAAATCCAAAATATCGCTAGTCAGAAAGTAGATGAACTTGTTTCAAGTGGATTTAATAATATCATTTCAAAACTTCCTGAATTTTTGCCAAGCCCTGAAGGCTTTAATAATAACTGGTACGGCAAGGATGACCCTACAAAGAAATATGTTGGGAAAGTGCTAGTCAATGATATATGGTTCAAACCAAACCCTGAACACGAAGGACAAACAATTTTGTTGCGGTGGACTGGTGAAGTTTGGGAAGAAATCATACGAAGCAATACCGATCAAGAAATTATTGATGAAATCAGCAAGCGTTTTGAAAATCTCAATCTTTCGGGAGTGGATGAAGCCAACCGCAAAACAGAAGAAGCCTTGAAGAAGGCTAATGCGAGCGCTGATTTAGCAGGGCAAGCGAAAGAGTTAATAAATACAACTAAACAAAATCTTGATGATTTTAAAAACCAAGCATACAATAGCTTCTTGACTGAAAGTAAGCTTAATCACCAATTATTATCTGCTCAGACTGAACTGAAGAAGTATGTCAAAGAAGAAACAGATGAGAAGACAAGCGTTATTCGTGAAACAATATCAAGAGATTACGTTTCAAAAAGCACTTATCTTGAAAATGTTGAGAGTACAAACCAACGTTTTGAAGCCCTAAAGCGAGATAACGAGGTTAAACTAGCTGATTACAAGCAAGGAGTGGATGGACGGTTCGCAAATTTAGCTAGTCAGATAGCTGGTAAGGTCAACCAAACAGACTTTCAGCATGTAAAAGAAACTAGTCAACTATACGAACGTATTTTGGGTGGCGCTGAAAATGACGTATCTAACAACGTTTCACGAATGGTTTTGACTAACCAAGTATTCCAAACTGAAGTCGGTAAGTACGTTACAGATGACAACAACTTGATTGTCAATTCCATGACAATGGATAAGCATACACTTGTCGGGAATAATAACCCGAACGCAAGCGTTACTCTCACAGACGGGATATTCACAATCAAGGCTAACGGCTTGACTAGCTATAATTGGTCGGGCTTCACACTTCCAATTTACGTTAAGAAAATTTATCGTGACGAAACCTACACGCTCGGTTTTAAGTATCGTATCAGAGAATATCCTGATAGCACTTTTGCTTTCAATGTTAAAAACCACGGTCTAAACAAAACCTTGCTATCGTCTGATATTGGTAAGAATAGACCACCTCTCAATGAGTGGCAAGAGTTTCAAAAAACTTTCACGGTTCAAGAGGATTTCGATTTTGGTGAAGATTATAACTATCCGTTTTATATCTTTTTAGCCAAGAATGGTTGGATTGAGTTCAAAGAGCCTATTCTTGTCAGAGGTAGCAGAACGGGAACTTATAAACCTAGCCAATTTGATGACGCTTACAAAAAATCAAACGAGGCTAAAGACTTAGCAGAAAACGCTCAAACTAAAGCAGAGAATGCCCAAAATAAAGCAGAAAACGCTCAAGCAAAAGCGATTGAAGTGGCTGAAAAGGCTGAGGAGGCAAAAAGGACAGCGGAGGCAACACGGACACAAGTCACACAGCTTGCTGGCTCGTGGTCGGTCAAAAATCTTAATAGCGCTGGGGATGTGTTAGGAGCAATTAACCTAAACCCTGACGGCTCGTTTAAAATCAATGAGGGTCTAATCTCAATCGGTGAGAAAACTTACATTAAAGACGGTGTGATTAAAAAATCTATGATTGGCAACGCTCAAATTGGTACGGCACATATCGGAGAGATTGACGCTGGTCAGGCTAGAATTATCAATATTTCTGCTAAAAACATTGTCACAGACGGATTGACAGCAAATGTTATCAGAGGTGGTAATCTATCATCCTTGAATGGCTCAACAAATTTTGATTTGCAGAGTGGATGGATTAAAATGAACGGGGAGGGTGTAGGAATTTTCAATCAATTTGCTGACAGGCCAATACAATATCTTGTATTTCATAAAGGGGCTATCAATAACAAATTAGGTTCTTATACTGCTCTAATGTCTAATTCACATGGTTGGGTAAACATGGATGATGGCTCAGCTGGTATTCAAATTTGGAATACCAACGACAACACAACAGCTATAAATCTATACGGTGATGAAATAGCAATGATGTATAATGCTACTGACCAGAGAGGTATAATATTCGATAATATCAACAATGAAATTAAAAATGTTAATAAGTTAAATATTAGTGATTTAAATGTTGTTGGTAATTTAAAAATTCATAATCGTTCACTAGTTGAGTTGATGAATGCAATTAACCAGAATTTCATATGGATTAATAATTGGTTTAAACATAATAAATTAGGAAGTCCACAGCGATATGATGTCAAAATTTAGAAAGGTGAAAAATGAACACACAAGACAAAGTTATCAATAATTTAGGTATTCAATTAGCTAATAAAACTATCTCAGAGGCTTTTACTCTTGCTGAGCGTGATGAGGCACTGGCTGAGTTGCAACAAGTTAGAGATGAGCGTGATAAGGCTCTAGCTGACTTGGAAAAT
>ERZ773027.466-NODE-466-length-25391-cov-12.578150_pt1 | contig 25391 bp, 25 predicted proteins | sample MGYA00511032_ERZ773027 | MGnify/ENA primary metagenome ERZ773027 (study PRJEB29015, sample SAMEA2738138) | human oral metagenome | biome: human oral; feature: human-associated habitat; material: saliva | place: China | collected 2190 ... | reverse complement strand
TATCATTCGATGCTGAAAAATTGGAAGGTTCATTGACTCGCTTGCCAGAACGCGACGAAATCAACCCAGAAATCAACGAAGCACTTGTCGTTGAATTCTACAACAAAATGCTTTAATTTCTATTGGAAATTTATTCAGAAGCCGTTTTTGGCTTCTTTTTTATTCGATTAATAAAAAGAGACTGGGACAAAATGTCCCAGTCTTTATTAGTTCTTGAGTTCTATAGCATCTTTAAAAGAAGATTAGCCATTTGTTCCGGGCTTTCCTTACTGCCTCGGGCGATCCACATCTGGTAGACGCCAAAGAAAGCATTAACGAGGTAGACGATGCCGTATTCCTTTTCGATTTGATTGAAAGCTTTATTGCGAAACCGTTCCTGTAGGATTTGGGAAAGTAAGGATTGGAGCTTATGGCGTAGGAAATTTTGGATTTCTCTGGTGCCGTTTTCCGTCAAGAGGGCAGCCAGAAGAGGCTCTTGGGTCAAGAACTGAAAGACCTCTGTGATAGCGACTGCAACATCTTCACGATTGTGCTCAAAGATGTATTCTAGTTGATGAAAGAGGCCTTGCTGATAGCGCTCAATCATATCATATTTATCTTTGTAGTGGGTATAAAAGCTACTGCGACTGATACCAGCAGCTCGGGCCAATTCGACTGTTGTAATGTGGTCAAAAGACTCCTGATGCAGTAAGTCAACCATAGCCTTCTCAATGATGGCCTTGGTTTTTTTACGTTTATTACTTTCCGTCATTTCAATCTTTCCTTTGTCATTGAATTATACAAAATTAGACAAGATGTACAAAAATAGATTTTTCTGCTTGCCTTAATTTTTTTATTGTGTATAATCTATTATATCAAATTTTTAGACAAGGTGTATAAAAAAGGAGAAAAGATGTTCAAAGAATGGAAAGCCATCTTCAAAAAACCGAAGATTATTGTAGTCATGCTGGGGGTTGCCTTGATTCCAGCCTTGTATAATGTGATTTTTTTGAGTTCCATGTGGGATCCGTATGGCAAGCTTTCTGATTTGCCAGTAGCGGTGGTCAATCAGGATCAAAAGGCGAGCCTGTATGGACAAGAGCTGTCCATTGGGTCAGATATGGTCCAAGATATGAAGAAAAATGCAGCGCTGGATTTTCATTTTGTGGATGAGGATCAGGCAGAGAAGGGATTGGAAAAGGGCGACTATTACATGGTGGTGACTCTTCCTAAGGATCTATCAGCCAATGCGGCTAGTATCTTGAGCAATCGGCCTAAGCAAGTTACGATCCACTACCAAACATCCAGTGGTCATAGTTTTATCGCCAGCAAAATGAGCGATTCTGCCATGACTTCGATGAAGCAATCGGTCAGTCAGAAGATTACAAACAGCTATGTGACAAGCCTTTTTGCGAGTATGGATAAGCTAAAAGGTGGACTTGGAACAGCCGCAGATGGCACTGCTAAATTGGCCGAAGGAAGTCAGGAATTAGCAAACGGCAGCCAAAAGCTCTCTACTAACTTGGAAAGTCTAGCTCAGTCCAGCCTCACTTTCTCAGATGGAGCCACAGCGCTGTCAACTGGTCTGGTAGCATACACAGATGGAGTGGCTCAGATCAATGCCGGCTTGCCAACTTTTACTAGCAAGATGACGGAATATACAGATGGAGTTGGGCAGCTTTCAGCTGGTGCCAGTCAATTAACCGCTCAGTCACAAACATTATTGAATGGAACCAACCAACTAACGGGCAATTCACAGGAATTAGTCGCTGGTGTGGAGCGCCTAAACAGCGGTTTGGCAGAACTGCAATCATCCGTTAATAGCAGTGTTACGACTAACCAAGAAAAGGTTGCTCAGTTGACGGCAGGTCTAGATCAGCTCAATACAGCTATTCAGAATGCCACATCAGGAACGAGCTTGCCAACGGAAACAATTGCGGCTTCTCTCACGACGATTGCGACCAACGCCCAGTCTTTGGCAAGTAGTGCGCAAAGTGATCGGGCTGCAGCCGTGGCCGCTTTAGAAGGCACAGCTGCTTACCAAAAACTTTCTGCCGATGAGCAAGAAGAACTAAAAGCAGCTCTAGCAGGCGGTGCTGATTCTAGCAGTAGTGCAGCGGCAACTATTGTACAGGAAGTCCAAGCTATCCAGACGAATCTGCAAGGTTTGCAAACGGCCAGTGGTCAGGCAAGTCAGCTGTCGGCAGCGGCCAACCAAGTCCTGCCAGGTGCTTCAGCTATGATTAGTGGTCTTTACGGTGGCTTGGGTCAGGTAAATGACGCCTTGTCCTCTGCCAGCACTGGTTCAGCGACCCTTTCTCAAGGCATTACGGCTTATACAGGTGGCCTTTCTCAAGTAGCTCAGGGAGTAGCGGCTTATACTACAGGTGTCGATCAGCTTTCTCAAGGAGCGGCCAATCTAGCGAACCATAATGACCAAGTGACTTCAGGAATCGGTCAAATCAGCTCAGGCCTCTCTCAATTAAATGATAAATCATCTACTTTGGTCACAGGGATGCAAACATTATCTACGGGTGCCACTCAAATGGCGGATGGTTCTCAGCAGTTAGCGACTGGTGGTCTCACTTTAACTAGTGGGCTGGGAGATTTATCAATCGGTGCTCAGACTCTAAATACAGGGTTGACGGGTGCCAAGGGGCAATTATCCGAGCTTTCAGTGACAGAGGACAATGCGGCCGCCTTGGCTGGCCCTGTCGAGCTGAAAAAGACAGATAAAGATCAGGTTGGTAAAAATGGTGTTGGTATGGCCCCCTACATGATTTCTGTTGCTCTTTTTGTAGCAGCGATTTCGACCAATGTTATTTTCGGCACGCTCCCTTCTGGTCAAGTTCCAGCTTCTCGCAAAGCTTGGCTCAAGGCTCGTCTGGAGGTCAATGGTTTGATTTCTGTTTTGGCTGGCATCTTGGTTTATGGAGCGGTTCATTTGATTGGTCTTGAGGCCAACTACGAATGGATGACGCTGGCCTTGACTGTTTTAGCCAGCATGGCCTTTATGGCAGTTGTGACGGCTCTAGTCACTTGGGATAGTAAGGTCGGGGCCTTTATCTCCTTGATCCTCTTGCTCCTGCAACTGGCTTCTAGCGCTGGTACTTATCCGCTGCCTCTAACGGCAGAAATCTTCCAAAAGCTCAACCCAATCTTACCGATGAGCTATGCGGTGTCAGGACTGCGGGAAACGATCTCGATGAATGGTCAAATCGGTGGCCAACTAGCTTTCTTGACCGCGACTTTACTGCTTTTCATGACCTTAGGCATAATGGCCTATCGTCCTGATAAGAAGAAAATCATTTAAGATAGAGAAGAGCGCAGACTATTTTCTCTTCGAAAGGAACAACTTGGTTTTGTGAACAGAACCAAGTTTTTTTGTTTCACGTGAAACAGCAGAGAATTTTATTGTATAGATTTTCTCCACAAGTCTATTTTATTCAGTATGAAAATAATAATGTTTTGTTTTCTTTAAGTTTTCTTTAGTCTTGCTTTAAGTTTTCATCCGTAAAATGGCTCTAGTTACAAGAAAGAGGAAAAACCCATGGCTAAAAAAACATTTAAAGACAAATTTCAACGATTTGAAACCAAATATATTATTTCCAAAGAAACTTTGGCTGATTTATTGACCAAGTTTGAAAGCCATCTGGTGGAGGATGAGCATGCTTACTCGACCATCAACAATCTTTACTACGACACCCCGACCTATCAAATGATTCGTGAGTCCTTGGAAAAGCCTTATTTTAAAGAAAAATTGCGCGTGCGGACCTACGATGAAAAGCCGAGAGAAGACAGTCAAGTCTTTTTGGAAATCAAGAAAAAAGTGCGCAAGATTGTCTACAAACGCCGCATTTCGACAGATTTAGTCGCTGCCGAGGCTTACTTGGAGGGCGATCACAGTAAGATTGAGGATTGTCAGATTCGTGAGGAAATCGACTGGCTGAGTCAGCGCTACGGTGGCCTGCAGCCCATGATGTATATTTACTACAATCGTTATTCTATGAAGGGGATTGAGGATCCCAATGTTCGGATTACCATTGACCACGATTTGACCTACCGCAATTATGATTTGAGCCTCTTGCATGGTCATTACGGGGAAAATCTTCTGCCGGATCATCATGTGATTATGGAAGTTAAGGTGCCAGGAGCCTATCCGCTCTGGCTGAGTGAGATTCTGGATCGCCATCAGGTCTTTCCAAGTTCCTTTTCCAAATACGGGGTTGCTTACAAGAAAACGACAGACTATAAAGGAGTTGTAAATCATGCTTAGTCACTTATTTTATGATATTTTCACCGATACGGCCGTAGATCCGGCTATGATGCTGCTGGCAATCGGAGTGTCCTTGCTTTTGGGCTTAGTCGTTGCCAAGGTTTACCAGTTTAAGACGGTTTACAGCAAATCCTTTGTGATGAGTTTGGCGCTTTTGCCGACCTTGATTGCAATTGTGATTTTCTTGGTCAATGGAAGTCTGGGAGCAGGGGTTGCCGTCATGGGGGCCTTCAGCTTGATTCGTTTCCGTTCCGCACCGGGAGGGGCCAAGGAGCTGGTGTCCATTTTCCTAGTCATGACAATCGGGATTGCCATCGGAATGGGCTATCTGGTCTTTGCGACCGTCTTTACCCTCATCATGTCGCTCGTCATGCTGCTGCTTGAGGTGGTCAATTTCGGGCAGATGAAGCATTCCATGCGCCAGCTGACTATCGTCATACCAGAAAGTCTGGACTATGAAAGCATTTTTGATGATATTTTCAACAAAGCTGCCAATCATGTCGAACTGGCTAATGTCAAAACCTCTGATATGGGAAGTTTGTTCAAGATTAAATACCTCATTCAGCTGAATGGTCAAATGACCGAAAAAGAACTCATCGATGCCCTACGTACGCGCAATGGAAATCTAGAGATTGCCATCAGCCGCTATATCACGAAAGAAAATGAATTATAACTAGGAAAGAGGCCAATCATGAAAACAGGCAAGAAAAAAATATTTCAGAAAATAAAACTAATGGTGCCCCTAGCGCTAATGAGTGTCACCTTGGGAGCTTGCAGCTTGACCAGCCAGTCCAGTACTAGTGCGAGTGCTAGTGCTGCGACCACGCAAACGGCTACTAGTACGACAAAGACAGATACATCTAGCTATTTCACGGATCGTGATCAGGATGCTTCTTATGATGAGTCGACAGCGACCAAGATTAGCTTGAGCGGCTCTACAGCCAAGACCTCTGCTGACGGAGCGAGCGTTTCTGGCTCCACGGTGACCATTACGGCAGCTGGAACCTATGTCCTCTCTGGCAGCAGTGAAAATGTTCAGATTGTTGTCAAGGCTGGCGATCAAGACAAGGTGCAAATCGTCTTGGATGGTGTAACCATGACAGGGACGGATGCAGCGATTGTGGTAGAAAATGCAGATAAGACCTTCATTACCCTAGCTGAAGGCAGCAAGAATAGCATTTTTGACTCAGCCAATCACACCAATACTGACTACGATGCGGCCATTTACAGTAAGGATGACTTGACCTTTAACGGCTCAGGCAGTCTGACCATCGAAGGAAAATACGGTAACGCGGTCGAGTCTAATGATGACCTGCGCATTACAGGCGGGACTTATACGATTAAAGGCTACAAGAATGGCTTGTCAGCCAATGATGCCATCAACATCAAGGAGGCTAGTCTGGATATTACTGCGACGGAGGATGCGATCCATGCAGATAATGACGAGGACACCTCGCTCGGAAATCTCTATATTCAGTCTGGTACCATTACGATTAATGCTGGCGATGACGGTCTTCATGCCAGCAATGCAGCAGTGATCGACGGTGGCACCATCACAGTCAAGTCCAGTGTCGAAGCTTTAGAGGGAACAAATGTCACGATTAATGGCGGTACACTTGACCTTTATGCGACGGATGATGGAATCAATGCGGCTAGTACAGCGACTGGGGCTGAGATTTTCATTAAGATTACTGGAGGTGACATCAAGGTTGAGGTCGGCCAAGGCGATACAGACGCCCTTGATTCCAACGGCGATATCATCATGACAGGCGGAAACCTAGCTATCACGTCCACTGTGTCTGCCTTTGACTTTGATGGTAAGGCTACCTATACGGGCGGGACTATCACGGTCAATGGGCAAACCCGAACCGAAATCACAGCCGATGGCCCTGGTGGCGGTGCTCCAGGCGGACAAGGTGGCGGTCCCGGTGGACATTGATTAGAAAAAAATCTAAGCAGAGATTGTGCTTAGATTTTTTTGTTTAAATCGGCATAAAATGTACAAAAATGATATACTGGTCTCAATAATGAAGAGGAGCAATACGATGAGAAAAACGGCTATTTTTGAAGATGTTGTTTCGATTATGACCCAAGATTCGGCAACTAAAAAGGATATTGTCGGTGCGGATCCGACTGGTTTTCGCGAATGTATTTCAGACGATATGAGTGAAAAGGATTTTCTTTATCAGGTTCAGACTTATCTAGCTAGCTTCGGAGTTATTGGCCACGTAGCTTTTCGGGAGAAATATGCTAAGCCAAAAGGTTTTGTTCTACGTTCAACAATCCAAGGACTTTATGTTGAGCAGGCTAATGCAGATACGAATTTGCAGGCGGGCGATCAAATTGTGAAACTGGATGGACAGCATCTAGAAGAGTTTTATAGGATGCACCGAGCGTATTTTACCAGTTCAACGCCTGAGCGAAACTACCGTGAGTGGAGCGAGTTGATTTCAAAAGCTAGGCAAGTGACTGTTTTGCGAGCAGGAGTAGAGCAAATCCTTTCAGTTGAGCCTAGCCAGAATCCTGTAGAGAGTCGATTTGAATGGAAAGAGTTAGAAAAGGGTGTTATTTATCTCCGTTTGGATGACTTTAGGAACGAGAAAGCCATCAACAAACTCTATCAGGAAGCACAAGATACTATCAAGAGGGCTGCTTGTCTGGTGATTGATGTCCGTCAAAATACTGGCGGGATGGACTCGCTGTATTTTCCCCTGCTCCACTATGCTCTTTCTGAGGGGCAAGTCTATTCTGACTTGGGCTGGACTGATGAAGGGATGGAAATTCTCTACACAGAGCGGAATGTTGACCTGCGTTTGAAAGATTTTGAAGCCTACGTGCAGCAGGAAGGGATTAATCAGGAGACGAAGGATTTGTTGGAGATAATCATGCAAGACCTGCAGGCCAATCGGGGCAAAGGCTATGTTAAATTTGGAGGCGAGGACAGGGAAATGTTTCCTAATGTGAAAGGAGGAAGCCATCCTGAGAAGATTTTTGTCTTGGCAGATGTCTACTGTGCTTCGTCGGGAGACAATTTTGTCCAGATGATGAAATGTTTTCCTAAGGTGACGGTTCTGGGGCGCCCGACTCTTGGAATACTAGATTATTCTAACTGCTGTCAGGTAGATTATGGTGACTATAGTTTGAACTTTCCAACTTCACGCGCTCTAGCACTTGATAAGGGACAGGGTATGACAGACAAGGGGATTGAACCAGACATCCTTATTCCTTGGACAGTTGAGCATCTGGAGTGGGATGTGGATTTGGAGCGCTGTTTAGAGATGATTCATGACTTTTAGATATCAAAAACGACCTTTTGTTTGGAGGTCGTCTCTTGTTTATTCATCAATTTTGATAGACATCTTCTCTGTATCCACCGTCACTTGAGCACCGATGGTGATGGTAAAGAGTGGCTGAGTATGAGCAAAGTCCAAGTCATAGAGGACAGGAATTGTCTTTAGAATAGGATGTTTATCCAAGATATAAAGGAGCAGTTCCTCTGTCATCTGACATTCTTTTGGAAAGCGGCCGATGAGAAGAGCCTGCGGGTTAGGATAGGCCTGAAGGAGGGCGGCAAGATTGCGGTCAAACTCCACATAATCATCTTCCTCTGCCTCTTCAACAAAGAGGACATAGTTTTCATCTGTTGGCGCATAAGGTGTTCCACGCAGAAGTGAGAAGGTGGAGAGATTACCGCCGATAACAGTGGCTTGGGCTTGTCCGTGATGATAGACTTTCCATTCCGTTTCATGGAAACTCAGTGGCGCATCGGGCAGATACCAAGCATTGTCGCCCCATTTTTCACTGGGAGTCAATTCATAAGAAGTCTGGCTGACGGCCTTGAGCCAGCTCTCGGTTTGATAGTCCTGTAGGGCATCCATTTTAAAGCTGGAGTAGGATGGTCCCATGTAAGTTTTCATGCCGGTCTTGCTATAGATAGCGTTGAGCAAGGCTGTCGTGTCTGAGTAGCCGCAGAAAATCTTAGGATTTCTAGCAATCAACTCAAAGTCCAGATGGGGCAAAAGCTCATTACAGTTGAAACCGCCGATGGTGGCCAGAATAGCATCAACTGAGTCATCCGAAAAGGCAGCATGAATGTCTGCCACTCGGCTTTCGATGGAGGCAGAGCCTAGTATATCATTTTCCAGATAATGCTCTGAAAAAGATACGGTAAACCCTAGCTTTTCCAAGCGCTCCTTGGCGGCTAGATTGGCTTCAAAGCCACCAAGGCGTTCGATTGACGACGAGGGACTGACGACCCGAATGTGCATACCAGGTGTGAGTTTTTTCATAGGGACCTCCTTGTGATAAATTTTATAGAGTATCATAACATAAAGGCTATGGGAAGTAAAGGTGGAGTTAGAGAATTTTTAGCAAGGCCGATAAGGAATTTACAGTAAAATCAGGTTCTTCTGACGGTGACTGGATTGGACTATATGCACTAAATCCTTGTTTGATCCAAATAGTTTTCATGCCTAATGCCTTAGCTGGCGCAATATCATTATCAAGTCTGTCACCAATCATAATAGCAGATGAAGCAGAACATGAAGCTTGTTGAAGGGCTAGTTGAAAAATTTTAGAACTAGGTTTGGAAAATCCACAGTCAGCTGACGAGATAATCAGATCAATCCATTGTCTGATAGCAAACTTTTCTAATCGCTCCTCTAAGCCAGGTAGTTGATTAGCGATAATACCTATTTTATAGCGATTATGTAGTATTTCTAAGACCGTTTTTGTATCTGGGTAAAGTGTTTCTAGTTCAGAGTTCCATTTCGGACGTTCTAGGCCAAATTCTTGTAATGCTATTAAATCTCCCTTTTGCCCCTCTTTAAATGATAGTAGCATCCGCTGATAAAATGCATCATAAGTGATATTTGTTCCTGCAATTGCTTGTTCAATCCTATCTTGATAAGCTTTCTCTTCATTGATTAAAGTAGAACCAATATCAAAAAATATCCATTTATAATTTAGCATTCGAAACCCCTCTCTATCTTATTTTACCATTTTGACCATAAAAAACGGAACCAATTAGGCTCCGTTCTATTTTAATGACTAATCTCAATGCTGCCGGTGCTGGTGCGGGCGGTCAGCTTGGCTTGGGCCTGTTCATTGGTATGAATGACCCGATCGCCTATGAAGTCCTCTTGGTCGTGGCTGGTCTGCATGTCCTTGGGCAGTTCAATGTCACCTAGATCTGTTTGCAGGTCCAGTGAGATGGCTTTGTAGGTCTCTTCGGCGAGGTGGAGATCGATGGAACCATTGCCGCTGGACATGTTGATATTGCCCTTGAGGATCAGTTTATCACTAGTGATACTACCGTTGGAGAGACTGATTTGAGTATCGGTTAGGCTGGTTTGGACTAGCTCGATGCTACCGTTAGCACTTTCAATGCTACCGCTCTTAATTTGGCTCTGACTGAGTTCGATAGAGCCATTGCTGAGATCGGCTTTTAATTTTTTGATTGTCAGGTCATTGATTGATAGGCTACCGTTAGCCAAACTGGCCTTGACCTGCTCCAAGTTCCTTCCCTTAGGTAGGCTTAGAGTGATTTGTTGAGTCCTTTCCAAATCTCCATTTATCAAGCCTAGTAAAGAGCGCAGACCGCTGTTAATGTTGATAAAAAAGCTGGATTCCTTAATGTATAAACTTCCGTTTTCAGTTTTAGTGGTTACTTTCTCAGATGTTTTGCCATCTCCTTGATAATAGGTCAAGTGAACCTTATCATCGGGTGATTCTCCAATTACAACCGAGCGATTGTTGAGTTCTAGATTTAAGGAATGGATATTGTCATAGGTTTCCTCATGCTTGGTCATTTTGGTGCTAGCGGCTGAGCTCTTCACCAGATCCTGCAGACCACCACTTGCTAGCCCTGCCAGTATGAGGCCTAGACCCAGCAGACAGGCAACAATCGCAATGCTGAACACGGTTTTTCTTACTTTAAACATGATGGCCTCCTTTCCGGGCCAAGGCTTGGGCGAGTTTGACAAAACTCAGTTTGATAAAGCGAAGGATAGGACCAATGCTGAGATAAAAGAGTCCAGCCATCCCCAAGGCTAAGAAGCTCATCCCCAAACTGAGAGCAAAAGCAGGAATCGAAGTAGCCATGCCGAGAGTCAGGCTGTCCCAAATCAGACTAGCCCCTAGGAGAAGCATAGCAAAGGTAAAGACGGCCATGACAAAAGCAAGGACACTGACGAGGAGGAAGAAAGTGAAAGTCAAAGTCAAAGCCAAAATTAATAGAGGAATTGCTAGTGGAGCCGCCAAGATGGACAGAATAGCAATCTGGACGATCTGCTTACTATTTTTGACGGAGCTAGCTTCTTGACTGTCTTCTTCTATTTTCTTGTCCAGAAGATTGATGATAATCTCGTGAGCCGCTTCCTTAGGATTGCCCAGTTCAGCTATAGCTGCTGCCTCTCCCTCTGGACCGACCTCGTCAAAGTACTCGGTGAAGTAGTCCATGGCTTCTTGATAGTCTTTTGCTGGCAACTTTTTCAAATAGTTATCTAGTTGAGCTAGATATTCAGTTCTTGTCATGACGAACACTCCCTTCGATAATGCCCTTAATCATGCTGGTATAAAGCTCCCATTCATTTTTGAGGCTGACCAGTTGTTTCTGACCTGTTGGGGTCAGAGAGTAATATTTTCGTTTTCGACCTTGATATTCTTGAGAGTAAGTCTCTAAATACTGACTCTTTTCCAATTTCTTCAGGATAGGATAAAGCGTGGACTCCTTGATATCGGCAATGAGCTTGATGGTTTGGCTAATCTCGTAGCCGTAGGAATCTTCTTTATCTAAAATCGCTAAAATCAGAAATTCTATCAGGGTAGAAGATGTAGGGAAATACATGCACTACCTCCTATATATAAAAATATTATATATAAACTTTCTACATATAGGATAATCCCTTTCGAACAAAAAGTCAAGTAATATATAGAAATTTTACTTATAGATATTGAAAAGGATTTCATTCTTGAAAAATAAGGGAAGTAACTCTTTTTCTCTTTATTTCCTTACAAGAACTTTACACAATTGATAGCTTTTATATTGAAATCTTTCTCTATAAAATGGTAAAATAATCTATGTCTATCTAAAAAAAGATAAGAGTGAATGAAATGACGAAATATAAGACGATTTATAAGTTTGTAGGGCAGACATTGCTATACTTTGTGATTTTCGTAGCCCTGCTTTATTTCTTTAGTTATCTTGGTCAAGGTCAAGGTGGCTTTATCTACAATGAATTTTAATGTAAGAGAGTACTATACACATGTCAAATACAGCAATTACAGATATGATTGAAGCAATTGAGCACTTTGCTCAGACGCAGCCAGATTTCCCTGTCTACAATGTCCTCGGACAAGTTCATACTTACGGAGATCTAAAGGCCGACTCCGATGCACTGGCAGCTAAGATTGATAGCTTGGGGCTGGCTCCCAAATCACCAGTCGTGGTCTACGGTGGTCAGGAGTATGAAATGCTGGCTACTTTTGTGGCCTTGACCAAAGCTGGTCATGCTTATATTCCTATTGATAGTCATTCAGCTTTGGAGCGTGTGACTGCTATTTTGGAAGTAGCTGAACCAAGCTTGATTATCGCCATTGCGGATTTTCCGCTGGCTGATACAGATGCAGCCATTCTCAGTCTGGATCAGGTTCGAGCGGCTTACGCAGAAAAGACTGCCTATGAGATGAGCCATCCTGTCAAGGGCGATGATAATTACTACATCATATTTACTTCTGGTACGACTGGCAAACCTAAGGGTGTGCAAATCTCTCATGATAACCTGCTCAGCTTTACCAACTGGATGATTACAGACAAGGAATTTGCGACACCGAGCCGTCCGCAAATGCTGGCGCAACCGCCTTATTCTTTTGACTTGTCAGTTATGTACTGGGCACCGACTTTGGCGCTGGGGGGCACTCTCTATGCCTTGCCTTCTAGTCTGACTCAGGACTTCAAGCAGCTATTTGAAGCGATTCTCAGCCTGCCTGTAGCAATCTGGACTTCTACACCGTCCTTTGCGGATATGGCCATGCTTTCGGAAGATTTTAATAGCCAAAAGATGCCAGGCATTACGCATTTTTACTTTGATGGGGAGGAGTTGACGGTCAAGACAGCTCAGAAATTGCGGGAGCGTTTCCCTGAGGCTCGTATTATCAATGCCTATGGCCCGACCGAAGCAACTGTGGCTCTGTCTGCAGTTGCCATCACGGATGACATGCTAGCGACCCTCAAGCGTCTACCAATCGGCTATACCAAGGCGGATTCACCAACCTTTGTCATCGATGAGAATGGGCAAAAATTGCCGAATGGTCAGCAGGGAGAAATCATTGTCTGCGGACCAGCCGTATCCAAGGGTTATCTCAACAATCCTGAAAAGACAGCTGAAGCTTTCTTTGAATTTGAAGGGCTACCAGCCTATCATACAGGCGATGTGGGTACGATGACGGATGAAGGTCTCTTGCTCTACGGCGGTCGTATGGACTTCCAGATTAAGTTTAACGGCTATCGCATCGAGCTAGAGGACGTATCTCAAAACCTCAACAAATCTAAGTATATCGAGGCGGCAGTGGCAGTGCCACGTTATAATAAGGACCACAAGGTTCAAAACTTATTGGCCTACGTTATTTTGAAAGAGGGTGTTGCAGAGCAATTTGACCGCGAAATCGATATCACCAAGGCTATCAAGGAGGATCTACAGGATATCATGATGTCTTATATGATGCCGTCTAAGTTCCTCTATCGGGAATCTCTGCCCCTAACACCAAACGGTAAGATTGATATCAAGGGGCTGATTAGTGAGGTCAACAAGTCATGATGGATTTCTTGAAACAGCTTCCTCATCTGGAGCCTTACGGAGACCCACAGTATTTCCTTTATCTTATCTTGGCTGTTTTGCCAATCTTTATCGGACTTTTCTTTAAAAAACGCTTCCCAGTCTACGAAGCCTTGGTCAGCTTGGCCTTTATCGTCTTGATGCTGACGGGCCCTAGTCTGGCGCAGCTTTATGCCCTGCTCTTTTATGTCGTCTGGCAGACGGTCTGGGTTTATTCTTATAAATTCTACCGCAAAAAGCGGGATAGCAAGTGGATATTTTATTTGCATACAGCATTGGCGGTTCTGCCCCTATTCTGGGTTAAGGTCGAGCCAGCTATCAGTGGCCATCAATCACTCTTTGGCTTTCTGGGAATTTCCTATCTGACCTTCCGCTCAGTTGGTATGATTATTGAGCTGAGGGATGGCGTGCTGACTGATTTCAGTCTCTGGGAATTCCTCCGCTTTATGCTCTTTATGCCCACTTTTTCGAGTGGCCCCATTGATCGTTTTAAGCGTTTCAATGAAAATTATCTCCAAATTCCAGAGCGCGATGAGCTTCTAGATATGCTGGAGCAGTCGGTCAAATATATCATGCTGGGCTTTCTTTATAAGTTTGTCCTGGCTCATATCTTTGGCCACATGATTTTAGGGCATCTTAAGACCTATGCCCTCTATACTGGCGGTTTCTTCAACCTAGGAACGCTAGGCGTCATGTATGTCTTTGGTCTGGATCTCTTCTTTGACTTTGCCGGTTATTCGATGTTTGCGCTAGCTATTTCCAATCTCATGGGCATCAAGAGCCCTATCAACTTTGACAAGCCTTTTGTTTCACGTGATTTGAAGGAATTTTGGAATCGCTGGCACATGAGCCTGTCCTTCTGGTTCCGAGACTTTGTCTTTATGCGGCTGGTCATGGTGCTCATGCGCAACAAGGTCTTTAAAAACCGCAATACGACTTCCAGTGTGGCCTATCTGATCAATATGTTGGTCATGGGCTTCTGGCATGGTGTGACCTGGTACTATATTGCCTATGGTCTTTTCCACGGTCTGGGCTTGGTGGTCAATGACGCTTGGCTTCGTAAGAAAAAGACCATCAATAAAGAGCGTAAAAGCAAGGGACTGCCAGCCCTACCTGACAACAAGTGGACCCAAGCGTTGGGGGTTGTGATCACTTTCCATGTTGTCATGTTCTCATTCTTGATCTTCTCAGGATTTTTGAATGACCTTTGGTTTAAAAAATAAAATGTAAACGAGGAAACTATAATGGATGTAAAAGCAGAAGTAATTGAAATTATTGACGAATTATTTATGGAAGATGTTTCGGACATGATGGACGAGGATTTGTTTGATGCTGGTGTTTTGGACAGTATGGGAACAGTAGAGCTGATTGTTGAGCTGGAAAACCGTTTTGACATCCGTGTGCCAGTATCAGAATTTGGCCGCGATGACTGGAATACAGCCAATAAAATTGTTGAAGGCGTAACGGAGCTTCGTAATGCTTAAACGACTCTGGCTGATTCTGGGGCCTGTCTTCTGCGCCTTGATCATGGTCGCCCTGCTCTTTTTCTTCTATCCGCTTGAGAAAAAGCATGATGTGGAAGCAGAGAAGCGGGCAGCTGTGACTCTCACAGCAGAAACGTTCAAAAGCCGTAGCAAAAAAATGACGGCCCTGACAGATCAAGATACCCGTTTTGTGCCCTACTTTGGCTCCAGCGAATGGCTGCGTTTTGACAGTATGCACCCAGCTGTTTTGGCCGAGAAGTATGACCGCAATTACCGACCTTATTTTCTAGGGCAGCGGGGGGCAGCTTCGCTCAACCAATATTTTGGAATGCAGCAGATGACCTCTGAGCTGGAAAATAAGACGGCTGTCTATGTCGTTTCTCCCCAATGGTTTACCAAAAAGGGCTATGATGCGGCGGCTTTTCAGCAGTATTTCAATAGCGACCAGCTAGCTGGATTTCTTAGCTGGCAGGACGGTGGCGTAGGCGCTCAGTATGCAGCCCAGCGACTTTTGCAGCTCTATCCCAACATTGCAATGGGGGATATTGTCAGGAAAGTAGCCGATGGAAGCCAACTGACTTCTTTTGAGCAGCAGTATATCAACACTATGAGCCGGATTTATCAGCGGGAGGATGCTTTTTTCAGCACGTTTGCTGCTGGTAATAATGGCAACTATGACACGAAGGTTTTACCTCAGCTTTCCCGTCTTCCAGATGAATTCTCCTATGAAGAATTGGAAAAACTGGCTACGGCAGATGCTGTCAAGCAGACCAATAACAATGATTTAGGCATCGATAATGACTTTTATAAGAAGCGTTTGGCTAGAAAAATCAAGAAGTTCAAAGGATTCCAATCCAAACAGTCTTACGAAAAGTCTCCCGAGTACAATGATTTGCAGCTGGTTTTGGAGCAATTTGCCAAATCCCATACCAATGTTATCTTTGTCATTCCACCGGTCAATGCCAAATGGATGGCCTATACTGGACTGAGTGAAGAGATGTACCAGCGGACAGTTGAGAAGATCAAGTTCCAGCTGGAAAGTCAAGGCTTTACGAATATTGCTGACTTTTCTAAGGACGGCGACAAGCCTTACTTTATGCAGGACACGATCCACATGGGCTGGAATGGCTGGCTGGCCTTCGACAAGGCTGTAGATCCTTTTGTGTCTAATCCCCAACCTGCTCCGAATTATCAGATCAATGAAAAATTCTTCAGTAAGGAGTGGGCTAATTACACGGGTAACTACGAGGAGTTTGTCAAATAAGAATGCAAGCTGGAAGGAGAAGACATGATTCGCTTGGCGGAAATGCAAGATATCCCAGCAATTTTAGCAATTTTTGAGCAGGCTAGAGAGTTTATGCGGACTATGGGAAATCCAAGTCAGTGGCCGGCTTCCTATCCGAATCGTCAGTTGGTAGAGGAAGATATTCGGGCGGGTCACTGCTATGTCTTCGAGGAGGCTGGTCAAGTTGTTGGAACTTTTGCGTTCATCATCGGACCAGATCCGACCTACCAAGAGATTGAAGGTGCTTGGCGTTTTTCAGAGCCTTACGGTACAATCCACCGTATCGCTTCAAATGGACAAGTAAAGGGTCTGGCTCACCAGTGTTTTGACTTTTGCCTGCAGAAAATTTCCTATCTCCGTATCGATACGCATGCGGATAACCATCCGATGCAGGCAGTCATTCGCCGCTACGGTTTTAGCCAGTGTGGCACGATTTATTTGCCAGATGGCAGCCCTCGCCTTGCCTACGATTATCATCAATAAAAAAATCTGCTTATTGGGATTATCGAGGATTCTTAATGAATTAATTAGTTCCATATGATTCTTTTTAATGTGTTATAGTCACAATTAGACTATAATTCGTATAGGATCTTTTGTTTATACTAAAATACTCCACAATACCTCTATGTTATAGAGATGATAGGTTCTATAGCTATAGCGCTTGATAGAAATGCAAAAATAGATGTGGATAAAATTGTGATTCATTTAATGAGAGTAGTGACAATAGACGACAGTTTAAATGGATTGTATAGTCTTTATAAGAATAAGTAATTTCTCATATGGAATTATCTCCTGATAATTGTTGCAATAAGTATTTATAATTCAAATATGCTGAATAGTTGGACAAATATGCTATTTACGTTAGCTTAGAAGGCGCCTAATATGTAAAGATTTTATAGGATACCATAAGGATGTTGATTTATGAGAAAAGGTAGGATGTGGCGTACTATTGCCTTAATGCCTTATATAAAATGAAAAGAAAGTTTCTACTGGAAGTATAAAGTGGTAAATAGATTCTACTATCTAAGGATAGCTACGAAAAGAGACTTAAGAAATAATAGATATAGTTTAATTATTTAATAAGTAACATGGGAATCTGTTTTTAGCAGTACTTTGTACTTCAAAATTGACAAACTCTTATAAATATGATAAATTAAAGAAGTAATAAAAACACAAAAGGAGACACCTATGTCAGTTATTAGTTTAACCCCAGAACAGCTAAAAGAACAAGCACGTATTTATACTAGTGCTAAAGATCAGATTGAACAAGCAATTCAAACTGTTAATAAAACAAACGGTGAAATTGCATCACAGTGGAAAGGTCAAGCTTTTAATGCTTACCTCGAACAATATAATCAATTGTATACTCATGTTCAAAAATTTGAAGAACTTTTAGTAAGTATTAATCAACAATTGAACAACTATGCTCAAACTGTTGCTGAACGCGACCAACATGATGCGCAAAGTTTTGGTTTGTAAAAAGAATTGAGGGGCGTCAGGGAAACTTGACGCTTATTTTTGTTATGAAAAAAAAAGCAAAATTACAGATTCTATTTATATGTTGTTTGTTACTACCTCAATTAGTGTTTGCAGATGATGGGAAGTTAAAGCTAGACACAGATATTATTACAAATGGTACTCAGGAAAATAATAATGCCAATCTAATCGAATCAAAGTATGCACCTAACCTGTTCTTGAATCGAACAAAAAAAGCGGTGGATGAAAGAAATCGGACAACTAAAGAGTTACTGCAAGAAGCAGAAATAAATATTTTTAAGCAAGAGAAAAGTTTTTCTATTTATGGATTAGATACACTTCAATTAAAAAAATCACTATTTACAGACTATAAATTAGCTGAAGGTTTTTCTGTAACTAAACATAATAATAAAAAAATTGGAAAAGGAATATTTAATATATTGATTGCTATTTTTTTAATTTTTATGACTACTGCAGGAATATTTTTAGGAAGGAAATGGCATGGACTTAGGAAAAGTAGAGATAACAATAGCATATAAACAGAGAGAATTAGATATTAGAGTTTCAAAGTCTCTAACTTGGATAAATTTTAAGAAGATATTGAATAATAGAGTGATTAGAACAAAACTGGGGTTGCCAGTTGATGATCAATTTTGGTTTAAAGTAAAAAATAAACATATTCATATAGAAGGAAATGATATTTTAGCCAATTATCCTATTAGTAATGGAGATATACTAGAAATTATCGGTTAGAAAGAAGAATTAGGAAGGGTAGTAATATATGTTTGACGGGGATAAGCTAATTTTTTTGAAGGCGGAGAATAAAGTTACTGTTCAAGTTTCCTCTTCAGGATATGACAGAGAACGGCTAGATGCTATCAAAGAATACTGTCGTGTTGCGATAAGACAAGAAGATGGTTCGCTGTGTTTAGATTATGAAATACCTGCATATTTTAAAACAGTTACAGAGGAGTTGTTCTCATTAAAGACAGAATTGGAGCGATTTGCTCTAGCCCAAAAAATGACTTCTATAGAATTAGGAGAAAATAATTTTAAAATTCCTTATATACATCCAGAAAATATTGTTATTTTAGGTGGGAAAGTGAAGATGCTTCATCGAGGGATTGAGAAGTTATTGTCTCCACGGATATATGATGAAGAATTTTGTCTAGCATCCTACAAAGCATTGATGGTATCTATTTTAGTGCCAAAAGTAGATTTTAAGTTGGCTGTTAGTGGGTTAGATGCTGTTAAAGATAAAATTGCTCAGGATATTATTCCCTTAAGGACTTTGGAAGAAATCAATCAGTATGTTTCTGAAAAATATTATACATTGTCAAAAAAGAGTTCGATAGAGAATATTTTGGTCAATACTAAAAAATGGAAAGGTCTATTGATTGCTACGTCGGTTCTAGCTGTTGTTTCTGCGGTTCTTAGTTTCACAACTTATCAATCTATGTTCAAGGATGGACCTTTAAAATCTGCAGTCATCATGGCACAATCAAACTTTATGAGAAAAGATTTTTCTGAGACAGTCGAATCGCTAAAGGCTTATAGTGTAGATTCATTACCTAAAGAGGCGAAATACATTCTAGCAGCTAGTTATGTTCGTTTAGATAGTTTGAGTGATAAGCAAAAAGAAACAGTATTAAATACGATTACGGAATCTAGTGATGATACTATTTTGAATTATTGGATTTATTTGGGTCGTGGAAAATTTGAAAAGGCACTGGATGTAGCCCAGAATATTGGAGATACCCAACTTATTCTGCATGCTTATACAAATCTTTATGAATCAGTCAGGTCAAATGTAAATATGAATGGTTCAGAGAAACAGAAAAAATTGAGTGAATATGAGAAAAAAATAAAGGAATTATCCTCAGAAATTGGTGAAAAAAGTACGGATGACAGTAGTCACTCTAAAGATACTTCTTCATCAAAAGGAAATGGTGAGTAGTTGATGGAAGAAAATAAGAACGTATACTATCACCAGCTAGGTGATCAACTTTTCGAAGAGTATCATCCCCTCTACACGTTACTAATAGAAACGAGAGAACTCTTAACTGCTAATCTAGTAGATTCACAGTCTATTTTACTGAATGGTAGTGCATATAAATTGGAGAACCAGACTGTTTATCGAAATGGAGATATCTTAAAGTTAGGAGAGACAGTTTTTGGTGGGGAAAAAGTCACTTTATTAGAGTCTGAAAAAGAAATCTTTACGACCTATATTTTTCCTCCGACAGAGCTTTTCATGTGCAGTAGTCAGGAAGAAGCTGATTTGAAGATTAGTTCTTCAACAGTTTTGATTTTCTCCGATAAACAAGTACAGATTGAAATTGGTGATAAGCCAGTTTATCTTAATTATAAACTAATTGAAGAAAGTGGGTTATTTCCATTTGAAATAGGAGATATGATTGCTACTGCTCAGCATTTCATTGAAAAGCGAAAGTTACAATGGAAAATTTCTTCTCTCTACTCAATTCCTATTTTTAATCTAGAGAAAATATTAGTTGAAGAGTGTGCAAGCGAATATCCTCAAGATTTTCCAGCATATCGCAGAAGCCCTCGGATTAATCCCTCCATTTATAGTTCAAAAATTCATATTAATCAACCTCCTTTGCCGATAAAACCAGCCAAAAATTCATTAGTAAGAGCGATTGTCCCTGCACTTGGGATGTTCGCAATTACAGCTTTTAGTAGTTTTGTTTTCAAAGGTAACCCGTTGATGATGATTGGTATGGGTGGGTTTAGCCTGCTAACTGCTGGTACAACCATGAGCCAGTATTTTGAAGAAAGAAAAGATAATAAAGAGCAGGAGCGTATTCGGGTAGAAGATTATGAAAAATACTTGCTTAAGCAAGTTTCAGAATTAAATCGATATTATCAAGAAGAGGCAGCGATTCTAAGGTATAATCAACCAGAAATTCAAGTTTTAGCAGATATGATTGCTCGGTATGATTCTCGTATTTACGAACGCTTAGATTACAATGAGGATTTTTTGCAACTTTCTCTTGGGCTTGGTAATAAAGTAAGTCAGCTCCAATTGCAAACGAATTTTGATATTCAAAGTAAAGATGAGTCATCTAAATTTGCACAAAAGGTTCTTCAAAAATATCAGATGCAAAGACAGGTTCCTATTACTGTCAATATTGCACAAGCGACGGTCGGATTGATTGGTAATCAAGAAGTTACCAAGACAGCTATTTATAATTTGCTCTTGCAGTTGGCAATTTTTCATAGTTATTTAGATGTGAACTTTATTAATTTGGTTCATGAGCATGATTATGAGAAAGATTGGTCAGAATGGCGTTTTTTACCTCATTTCAAAATGCAGGAACGAAATATTCGAGGTTTTGTGCATGATGCTCGAAGTCGTGATGCAGTTTTAAATTCTTTTTATCGTATTATCCAAAAGCGCTCTCAGCTAAAAAAAGAGATGGGTGAGAAAGATGCACGATTTAAGCCTCACTATGTTTTAACCATTTTAGATGACTCACATCTTTTAGGGCATAGTTTAAACGAATATCTTGCAAAAGATTTGACAGAACTTGGTGTTACTGTTATTTGGGTAAAAGAAGCTCAGCGTTTATTGCCTGAAACAGTCACAACATTGATTGAATATAAAAATCAGAATGCTGGGCAGATTATCAATGACGGTCGAAATTACAGCGCTCAGACATTTTGTCCATATTCAGCTTTGCCGACTTACGAACAATGCGTTCGGACATTGGCAAATTTAGAACACCTTGAAGTTGAAAAAAATACGATTCCTAAGTCTGTTTCTTTCTTAGAGCTGTATAAGGTTAAAACAGTAGAAGAAATAGATTTAGGTTCGAATTGGCGAAGGGCTGATACTTCAAAGACATTGGCAGTTCCTTTAGGACTGCGTGGGAAAGATGATGTTGTTGAGTTGAACCTTCATGAGCGAGCTCATGGGCCGCACGGACTCGTGGCCGGAACCACGGGTTCAGGGAAATCAGAAATTCTTCAATCCTATATTCTATCTTTAGCAGTAAATTTCAGTCCAGAGGATGTTGGCTTCCTTACCATTGACTTTAAAGGTGGAGGAATGGCCAATCTTTTCAACAATCTTCCTCATATGCTTGGGGCAATTACGAATTTAGATGGGGCTTCAAGTGCACGTGCTTTAGCCTCTATTAAGGCGGAACTGCAAAAGCGTCAAAGATTGTTTAGTCAATTTGGAGTGAACCATATCAATGGTTATACTAAATTGTATAAAGAAGGACAGTTAGCTGCTGATAAGGATTCTTTTCCAAGCAAGCCTTTACCACATCTATTTCTTATCAGTGATGAATTTGCAGAGTTGAAACAGCATGAGCCAGAATTTATGACAGAACTTGTATCAACTGCTCGTATTGGACGCTCTCTTGGGGTTCACCTTATCCTCGCGACTCAAAAACCGTCAGGTGTTGTTAATGACCAAATATGGTCTAACTCGCGTTTTAAATTAGCCTTAAAAGTTTCAGATGCATCAGATTCGTCTGAAATTATAAAAACACCAGATGCAGCAAGTATCAAAGAACCAGGACGTGCTTATCTACAAGTTGGAAATAATGAAATATACGAATTATTCCAATCCGCTTGGAGTGGTGCAGCCTATGCTCCGCAGGGAGATGATAAAAAAGAGACGGTTGATGAACGGATTTGGCTGATTAATGATTTAGGACAATATGAGCTGCTATCTGAGGATTTATCAATTGATGAGGATTATACAACTACAGAGTCTGAAGAAATCACTGAGCTTGATGCACTTGTGAATTATATTTCTGAATTTACTAGTCATTTTTCTATTACTATGCCAGATAGACCTTGGCTGGAGCCATTGGAGACAAGGATTATATCACCAGAAACGGATGTGCATTGGACAGATAAAAAAGTTTTGGCGGTTCCTTTTGCTAAGATGGATATACCTACTGAGCAGAGACAAACTAATTTTAACTTTGACATAGAAAAGATGGGTCATACTGTCTTTTACGGTTCCCCTGGTTTTGGTAAGTCTGTTGCACTCCAAACCTTGGTGATGAATCTTGCTCGACTAAATACTCCAGAACAAGTCCATGTTAATTTGTTTGATTTTGGTACGAATGGTCTGCTACCGCTTAAGGAGTTACCGCATATAGTTGATTTGACAAGATTTGATGAAGAAGAAAAACTAGTTAAATTCTTAAAGAGAATTGATCATGAATTGAAAGCTCGCAAGGAGAAATTTGCGGCTTACAATGTAGCAAGTCTTTCTCAATATGAGCAGAAATCTGGTGAAAAGCTTCCGATAATTTTAACCATTTTTGATGGATTTGATTCTATAAAGGATACACCTTTAGAAGAGTCAATTGAAAATTTGGTTAATCGAATTCTACGTGAGGGAGCTAGTTTAGGCTGTTATGTGATTTTAACAGTTCTTCGTTCGAATAGTCTTAAAATTAGTATGTCAAGCAATATAACTTCACGGATGGCCTTCTTCATGGTAGATGAAGGGGCTGCTAAAGAAATAGTAGGTCGCGAGGCCCTCATTCAGCAAGAAATTTTCGGACGTGCTCAAATTAAAGAAGATATCCCTTATGCTATTCAGGTCTATTTACCTACGGGTGGTGACAATGATATTGAGCGCCTCTATCAGTTAGAAGAGGAAATTAAGACGATATCAAATATGTGGACGGGGGTACGTCCAGAGCCAATTCCAATGTTGCCAAATGAGATTACAATGGAAGATTTTGAGCAGGCAAAGGAAACACAGACTATGCTGCATCAAGTACAAGTTCCAATAGGTTATGATAAAGAAACAACAAAGATTGTTGGCTTTAATCCAGAAGAGCACGGCTACTTTGTGATTATGGATGATACGCCTCAGCAGACAGAAATGCTTGAAGTCATTATCATGAAGGCCCTTAAACAATTGGAAGGAAAAGCTCAACGCATCGTTTTTGATCTAGAGGGTCGATTTGCTAATCAGGCTGATTGTGACTCAGTTATCACATCAGAAGAATTTAGTGCAGTCATTACGGATATCGTTGGTGAAATAGAGCGCAGACTTCATGGAGGACATAAGATCCCAATGATTGTGTATATGCCAGATATACATATTCTTAACGAGAAAATGTTAATCTCATTTAATACTTTAGAATCTATTCTGAAAAATGCAGCTAAAGCAGGAGTTTATTTCATTTTCCACGGTCATCAAAAGACTATTGAAAATAAATTTGATGAGTTCAGTAAGCGATTGCGGTCAAATATGCCGGCAGGTATCTTTGGAACTAGATTTATAGATCAAGGGATGATCAAAGGGAAAACGAATTATAATGAGCCACTTCTGGAAGTAGATGAAGTTCATTTCTTTGTCGGAAGAGAAGTTTATCGGATCAAGTTGCCTAATAGATGATTATGTAAACATACCCATTAGCTTTTTAAAAGCGGGTATGTTTTTTGTATTACCTAACCTTACTAGCTATTCTATTTTAAATATGATAAAATAAAAGCGATATTTTATATTGATAGCAAAAGGAGAAATGAGATGAGCTCGTATTATAGAGATGTAGCTGCAAGATTTCGCAGGAGAGCCGCAGAAGCTCAAGCCGCTAAAACTGAAATTGATGGTAAAATCGCTAAGTTAAAAAATGCTAGTAGTAAATTATCAACAGAAATTCAATCTATAGGCAATAAAAGTAGATCACTTGGTCAGATAATTCCGTTGGATTCTACAAGTTTTAAGGGAAGTCGTCAAGAAGATTTTGAAGCACAATTTTATGCTCTAGGAACTCATATCTCTAATTTCTGTATTAGTCATAGCAATAATAAGACAGCTATTGATGACAAGATTCGCTCTCTTAAGTCAGAGTCGGAAGGTTTGCAGTCTACGATTAATTCTTATTATCGGCAGGCTCGTATTTATGATTGTATGGAATAGGAGGTAGACATGAAACCGATAGGTGTAGATAAAGCTAGATGGAATAGTATTACTAAGGGTGTATCGTCCTCAACGACAAATATTGGTCGTATAAAGGATTTGACTTTCAAAAAAACAGATCTCACCCCTTTTACAACGTTTAATGAGGTGTTAGAGCACTTTAATAAATCAATCGTTAAACTGAAAGATTTTACCCGTACTGATGCTTCTAAGATGGAGCAAGCTGCGAATAATAAAGTTCAGGATGACGCTCGAGAAGCAGGTGCTATTCAAGCTGGAGGGACGATGCAATGAAAGAAGAACAGCTATCTTTATTTAAGCAAGCTCTTAGTCGCATAGAGGTGACTGAACAGGCTAAAGAATTTTTATTTGCGGTTTCTATGACTCTCTCAGGACATACGGAAGTCTTTCGCAAGTGTTATTTGGCTTTTATGAATGGAGAGGACTCTTATCACTACCATCCGATGATTGGTGCTCCACTAGATTTTTTCTTTGAGGGTTCCGAAGTTCGAGTGAAGCGTCTCAAAGAAGAGGTTGTTCTTTCGCGAGGTCACTTTATCCAATATGCTTCTTATGTTGATCTTTGTTTTAGTCGTATTTATCCTTTAGGTAGTGTTGTAGAGTTGGATCGAGACCTTCTTCCACAAGATTTGGTTGCAGCCTTTGAGAGTGAGCAGATGGACTTTTTTGTCGTTCTTTCTGGTCGTAGAGTAGTGATGGAAACGGGAAGCTACATAGATTACATAGGGTACACATGGCCTTTTGGTCTGCGATTTGATACGGCTCCCTTATTCGTAAGCAATCTCTTCATCAAGCGAGTCGTATCGGAAGGATATACAGATATGACAGATGAGCGCTATTGTCAAGAAGCCTTTCGCAGGGAATATTTCAATGAGGGCATTGTTTCTAGCGTATATGTAGAGGAGATAGTGAATGAAGATTGATTTATCTGAGGTACAAGCTCAGAAATCGGCCTTGAGTACATCTGTGGGTAGTATCAAGGGCGAGATAACAAAAGCCAGAAGCAGTTTGTCCCAAGTTGTCTCTACAGATAGTCTCAAAGGTGGAGTTAAGGACACAATCAACCAAAAGGTTTCTAATTACCAGATTCCCTTGCTAGATAACTATACCA
>ERZ773027.465-NODE-465-length-25394-cov-6.593946_pt1 | contig 25394 bp, 23 predicted proteins | sample MGYA00511032_ERZ773027 | MGnify/ENA primary metagenome ERZ773027 (study PRJEB29015, sample SAMEA2738138) | human oral metagenome | biome: human oral; feature: human-associated habitat; material: saliva | place: China | collected 2190 ... | reverse complement strand
CGCTTTTACCGTGCAAAACCTACGCTTTTGCAATGCAAAACAATAGGTTTTGTAATACGTTGGTAGCGAGTGGGTTATGGAATAGATGTGCTGCTGAAAAATATTTACATACTTATTGCCTTCTTTTTGCCTGTTTACACTTTCAGTGCAGGGGCATTTGCACCGACTTTCACTGCGCCAAATGAAAGTTATTCTTGCTTTTGAAAAACCTTTATCTTGTGTTCTTTTGTTGCCGAAATGCGCAATAAGTAAGCTAAAATGTAAAAGAAAAGTGTAAGAAAGTTTGCAAATTAACGAAATAAACGTTATTTTTGCGACACACTACGACGCTTAAATCATTTATTCACTAATATCATTGTGTTATGAAACAAAAACTATTTACCAACGGAAACTTTAGGGGTTTCATCGCATTAGTATGTATGTTGCTATCGGCATCGGTAGCTTTTGCACAGAAAACGGTGCACGTAGAAGAAGCAGGAACATTGAAAGACAAGCTGACGGAAGAGGAAATGCTTTCTCTTACGGAACTTACACTGACAGGAAACCTAAACGGCACGGACATTCTCTTTATTCGTGCGATGGGTGGAAGCACCATTGCGGACGGAAAGACCGACGGAAAACTGCAGGTGCTCGACCTTTCGGGGGCGAACATTGTGGCAGGTGGCGACAATTATTATTACGTCAATGACGATTTGGAATATGGCACAAAGGATAACACCCTCTCGATTAATATGTTTTGCAAGTGCGAGCAGTTGCGCAAGATAACGGTGCCCAATAGCGTTACAACTATTGAGAAAAACGCTTTCTTGCTCTGCGACAATCTTACAGAAATTATTGCAAAGCCCGAAAACAAGAACTTTAAGACGGCAGAGGGTGTGCTTTTCGACAAGGATATGACTATCTTGATGAAGTGTCCCGACGGAAAGACGGGCACGTACACCATTCCTGAAGGCACGGTAAAACTCTTAGGCGATGCTTTTTCGAACACAGAAAAGCTTGAGAAACTTGTTATTCCTGCGTCGCTCGACGATATCGGCAGCAGCGGTTCGGTGCCTTTCTACATCTGCAACGCTATGAAAGCGTTTGAGGTTCATAAGGATAATAATACCTTTGCGTCTGTAGACGGCGTGCTCTTCGATAAGAACATAGAAACGCTTTTGAAGTATCCGAAGGGCAGAAGCGGCGAGTATGTGGTGCCCGAAACGGTGAAGAAGATTGACAAATATTCGTTCTATGAGGTTTACGAGCTTACGAAGGTAACCTTGCCGAAGTCGCTCACTGAGATAGCAAGCTCGGCATTTGCACACATAAAGCAATTAACGACCATTACTTTGCCCGAAAATCTTGAACAGATAGGCTTTGGCGTGTTTATGAATTGTACGGGACTGACCGAAGTTCACGCCCTTGCGGCTGCGCCTCCCTATTGTGGTTCGATGGCATTCTATAATGTGGATTTCGACCAATGCAAGCTGTTTGTTCCTCACGGAAAGCTGAACGTTTACAAAATATCTACGCCTTGGTCGTCGTTCAAGCATATCGAAGAGGCTGCAGAGAAGCCTTATGTAACCTTTACGACAAGCCAGAAAGTTGGCAGCGAGGTTGTTTTCCATATTGTCGGCGAGGATATGACGTTCGACGGAATTAAGTTCTTGAAGACGGAAGATGTATTGGGCGAGAAGTTTGACTACTATCAGGTTACGAAGAAAGATGTAAGAATAGAAGGCAGAATTACGGATATGAGCGTCGATAACTTTGAAGTGGAAGCCCTTGATGTAAGCCATTGTCCTATGCTGAAGGTGCTAAGCTGTAAGAACGGCAAGTTGGAGAAGTTGGAATTGTCTAATAACAAAGACCTCGACACTTTGAATTGCAGCTACTGCGGACTGAAGAAATTGGATATTACGCAGTGCGGAAAGCTTGTTTTCGTGGATTGCGACGAAAACGAACTTACGAAACTCGATGTCAGCAAGAACCTTCTTCTGAACTTCCTTTCAGCAAACAAGAACAAGATTGGCAGCATCGACGTGAGTGCGCAGAAGTATCTTGAAACGCTTTCGCTGAACGGTACAGACATAGAGAAGCTGAACGTAACGAACAATCCGTATTTGCAGAACCTGTTTGCGAACGAGAATAAACTCTCCGAACTCAATCTTACGAAGAATACCAACATACAGGAATTGCAGTTGGCAAAGAACAATTTCGCATCGTTCTCGCTCAATTCGCCTACGCTGAAGAAACTTTATATCAACGACAACAAGCTGAAGGCGATGACACTCGACCTTCCTGAACTGGAATTGCTCTGTGCTTACAACAACGAGATGGCAGAACTCGACTTGTCGAAGCTGAAGAACGTGAACACGCTTTCGCTTCACCACAACCTGCTGACCGATGTAAATATGAAGGCACTCGAAGAGTTGGAGTACATCTGGATAGACAACAACAAGCTGAAATCGCTGGATTTGTCGCAAAACCAAATGATTTTAACTGTAGTATGCTATTCAAATGAGCTTTCTGCTAATGCCTGCAAATCGCTTATGGAGGGACTTCCACAACGCAACGAAAGCGACATTGCCGAAATAATCATCGTCGATACGAAGGGAACAGAGGGCAATGTCTGCACGAAATCGGCTGTGGCGATTGCAAAGGCAAAGCAGTGGAACGTGATAGACTATGTTGGCGGTACGGAAGGTTATCCCGGTTTGCCTTACGAGGGCGTTGATGACCCAACGGGTGTGCAGGGCATCGAGGCTGACGGCAGCACAGCAGGGTTTGTCGTTACCGATGGAAAGATACTGTTCAATGGCAATTGCGGACGGGTTGTGCTCTACAATGCACAAGGCGCGGCGGTGCGTTCGCTCGACAATCCTACAGTGATAGACCTCGGCGATATGCCGCGCGGTGTCTACATCGTAACCTTCAATGGAGCTTCAACGAAGTTTGTTCATTAACATAAATATCTATTACTATTAACAATGGCGGAACAACGCAATGCCGTTCCGTCATTTACAGATACAAAAACGCCCCTTGCAACCGATAAGGCTTGCAAGGGGCGTTTGTTCAAAGCTTAATTTCTCTCGGTTATTAGCATCGGCATATAAAGGCGGATTTGAACTTCCGCGAGCCAAGAAGAATGTTTTGCCAAGCTCTCGATTTGTTTTTTGGAAAGCCCAGTTAGGTTGGTAAGTGCGCTTCGTGCCAATTGTTCACTCTCTTGCTGAGGTATTTTCTTTTCTAATTCAGACCAATTGATAGCTTTCTTTACTTTCTCGACAATTACTTTCTTCGCTGCTTCCTTCTCCGGACCCTCCAGTTTGGCAATGTCTTCTTCCGTTATGGCGTGAGCCTTCCATACATCGGGGTGGACGTTTCCATCTTTCAGGTTGTTTACAAAACCTTGAATAAGCCTTGTACTGCATTCCCATTCCAATGGAACATACGCAAAATGCTCTTTGCCTGCATACGTTTCATAGAGGTTGTTGGCTCTTTGCATTTTCTTTATCCTCTCCATCATCAGGTTTATGGTGTTCATCGTCTGGTTGAATATATTCGTTGTTCCAGAAGCCGAGACAGTATTGTTGCCTGCGTCGCTCACGATGATGAAGTCTGTATGAAACCTGCTTTTTCTATGGCAGAGCTTATGAGTTCCTTGGTTGTCGTAAGTTCCTCCGTCTATCAGTTTCGGTGGTTCGGGCTTGTTGGGGCAGTTGCCGTATTCCTCTATCAGACGTTTCTTGTCAATGGTAATTGGCGTAAAGCCCGGAACACACGTCGATGCCATAACGGCACTTGCTATCGGGAAGTGGTCTGCATTGAAGATTGACCTTCCGCCAACGCGGTAGGCATATTCTCCCATTGCCGTTTTCGAGAAATAGAAAGGCACTTGTGTGGCGATGTTCGTGGAATTGATGCACAATAACGGACTGTCGGGCAAGTCGGAAAGAGTCTTTTTCTTGAAGAAAATCTTATCGTATAAGCGTGAGGCGAATTTACTTGTCGGCAACGTAACAAACGAATACTTCAGGAAAAGAATGAGTAAGAAGAAAAAGGTGATGACACCGCCCAACGCCGCACAGACACCCGAGACTATGGGGCGGTACGGGAAAAAGTATCCCGTGAGGCTGGCTGTCAGATGTCCCATTGCCACCGACGTAGCCAACAGCAGGAAAAGGACGATGCCAAGATACAGGTAAGACGACCACAGGACGCCTTTTGATAGACTTTTTATAAATCCCCTCTCAAATTCTTCATAGTCATCTTTGTTCAACGCATAGTATGCTGCCGTTATCGAACCACCCGAAGCCGAAGATATTACATCTACTTTGTCTAATACACCAAGCCGATGAAGCGCACGCAGCGTACCAATGTGATACGCCGCTCCTTTGTAACCTCCTCCCGATAAGGCAACCCCTATTTTCTTTCCAAAGATACTCATTGCAAAAAACTTTATTAGTGAATTTCAAGTTACAGCTTAGGGCAACTATTTACCTATGTACCAATATGCAATATCCGTTCCAAAATGCAAAGTTAAGAAAAGAAGAATAATTAATGCTGAAATATTGAATATATGCGACACATTGTCATATTTCGCTTCAACGAAATAAATAGATATGGGTTATCAAGACTTCATGAAAGTTGGAAAGTACTGTCGTTTTTCTCTATTCTTATATAGCTTTAAAAAAGAACGTTATTACCTTTCAGAAAAAACGATAGTACTTTTCGCCCAAAAAGTACTATCGTTTTAGGCAAAAAGTACTATCGTTTTGCCCAAAAAGTACTATCGTTTTTTAGCGAAAGTTTATTGGTTTTGTATCTTGTTAATTACCAATGAGTTACGAAGAGTGCTGTTTTGAGGTGAAAACGGAGTGTATTTGGGCATTTTTTGGAGTGAAAAATGTCTGGTTTTGAACCGATGAAACTGTCGTTATTTGTAGATGAGTGTAGTGAGTTTTTCTTTCGTAAACAAGTCTTTTGCTACGTTCTGAATGTCGGCTGCCGTAACTTTGTCTATCTGCGCATAAAGGTTTGTTATGTCTTTCTCCCAGCTGTAGTGTAGAAAACTCTTTCCGAAGTCGAGGGCAAAGCTTTCGCGACTGTCGCAGGCAATGCCTATTTGTCCCTTAATCTGACGCTTCGCCGTGTCGAGTTCTTCATCGGAAAGTGGTTGTTGCATCATGTTTTCAAGCTCTTCGTGCACCAACGCTATGCAGCGGGCGATGTCTTGCGGGTCGCAGCCGAAGTAGGTGCTCCACATTCCTGTGGCACTGAACGATGCAAAGGTGCTTTCGACAGTGTAGACCAAGCCGTTCCGTTCGCGTAACGAAAGGTTCAGGCGGGCACTCATGCCAGGTCCGCCCAGAATGTTGTTGAGCAGGTAGAGGGCTATGCGTCGGCTGTCGTGAACCGAATAACCGCGCGTGCCTATCATCACATGGGCTTGATGCGTCTTTTTATGTACGACGATGTTCGATGCCCGATACGTTTCCGCACCTTTTACGATGGTTGCCGTAGCGTCTTCGGTATAGTCGAGTTGTAGCGGTTCGGTCGGTACGATATCGCCTGTGTGCTGCTGCAAGAGTGCAACGATTTGGTTGAAATCTACATTGCCATAGACGAAGAAGACGGAATTGTCGGGGCGGTAGTATCTGCTTGTAAACCGTTTCGCGTCTTCCGAAGTGAACTGCCGCACCGTTTTGGCGGTTCCGAGAATGCTGTGCCCTAATGGGAAGTTCTTGAAAAGAAGGTTCTCGAACTCGTCGTAGATAAGTTCGGCAGGGCTGTCGTTGTACGATTCTATCTCATCGCATATTACTTCCACTTCTTTTTCAATCTCCTTTTGCGGATAAACGCTCCGAAAAACAATGTCGGAAAGTAGGTCTACCGCTAACGGAAAATGCTCGCGGAGAATGGCAGAGTGGTAAACCGTAGACGTTTTTGTGGTGTAGGCATTCAGGTCGCCACCCACATTTTCGAGGCAGCGGATAATGTCCAAGCTGTCCCGACACGCTGTTCCCTTGAACGTAGCGTGCTCGCAGAAGTGGGCAATGCCCTCTTCCGTTGCCGTTTCGCTTGCTGCCCCCGCATTGATTTCGTAGCCGCAATAAACCACGGACGAAGTGGAAGGCAGGTGAATGACGCGCAAACCGTTTGCTAACCTTGTTGTGTTATATTTCATTATGGCTGCAAAATTACTGATTTTCTTTTTGAAATATGCCTAATTTGTGGTACATTTGCACAGCAAAAACCCAATAAACATTATGATAGAAATAACAAATAAGCTCTACTATGTAGGCGTAAACGACCGCAACAAGCAGCTTTTCGAAGGCTTGTGGCCATTGCCTGATGGAGTAAGCTATAACTCTTACCTCATCGACGACGAGAAAGTTGTACTGATAGACACAGTAGAAGTAGACTTCTTCGTGCAATTCATCGAGAACATCAGAGAAGTAATTGGCGACAGAAAGATTGACTATCTTGTTATCCATCACATGGAACCCGACCATTCGGGCGGCTTGGCACTCTTGAAGCAGTATTATCCCGATATTAAAGTAATTGGAAACAAGAAAACATTCGACCTTATGTCGGGCTTTTATGGCATAAAGGAAAACACCGTAGAAGTGAAGAACGGCGAAGTAATGGAGTTTGGAAACCACTCGCTTCAGTTCTTTATGACACCTATGGTGCACTGGCCCGAAACGATGATGACGTTGTATAAAGGCGATGAGTCGGTGCTTTTTTCTGGCGACGGATTCGGTTGCTTCGGCGCATTGAACGGTGGTATCAGCGACAAAGACATCAATCCGGAACCTTACTGGCTCGAAATGGTGCGCTACTATTCAAACATCGTTGGCAAGTACGGCACACCAGTGCAGAACGCATTGAAGAAACTCGCTGGCGTTAAGTTCGATTACATCTGCTCTACACACGGTCCTGTATGGCACGACAACGTGGAAAAGGTGGTTTCACTGTACGATAAGATGTCGAAATACGAAACCGAACCAGGTCTTGTTATCTGTTACGGCACGATGTACGGCAACACCGAACGAGTAGCCGAGCAGATTGCACGTGCCGCTTCGGCTGAAGGCGTGAAGAACATTGTGATGTACAACATATCGAAAACGCCACACAGCTATATCCTTCGCGATATTTTCCGCTACAAAGGACTCATCGTGGGTGCGCCAACCTACAACAACGGCTTGTACCACGAAATGGAAGTGCTGCTCTCAGAGATAGCCAACCACGACATAAAGAACCACTATATCGGTTGGTTTGGCTCTTACGGCTGGGCAAGCAGAGCCGTTACAGCCATCGGCGAATGGAACGAGACACGCGGACACTTCGAGAAAGTGGGCGAGCCTGTCGAGATGCGACAAGCCCTGACCGAAGAGGTGAAAGCCGAATGCTGGCGATTAGGCCGCGAAATGGCAGTAAAATTGTTGGCTGACGAGGCTTAAACGTATGCGCATAAGTATGGACACCGCCGACATTCAGTCGCAAGTTATCAACTTCTTGCGATTGCTTCTGGTGGTGTTGGTGCTCTTTGTTCACTCCAATTTTCGTGGCGTCAGTGCCGATTGGGACGTGTTTTGGACGACCGAATCAACGGGAATAGGTCCGCAACTTCCATCTCTCGGTGCCGTCATAGACTTTATATCGGGTTCGTTGGCATTGCTGGCGAACCCGTTTTTCTTTTTCATCAGCGGCGTATTGTTCTTTCGCGAAGGCACATTCTCTAAAGAATTGTACTTGCAGAAGCTGTTGAGGCGTTCATTCTCGCTGCTCTTGCCTTATGTTCTTTGGATTTTCACGTTTCTCTTTCTCTTGTCCGTTGCCGAAAGTCTGTTGCCAAACTGGACAGCCATAGTGCATAAACCTATCGAGAATTTTAGTTTTTCCGACTGGTTGCTGTGTTTTTGGGACATCAGCAAGATAGGCTCGCAGGGCGGAATAGCTGCCCCTTTGGTGATTCCGTTTTGGTTTCTTCGCGACTTAATGGTGCTTTGCCTTTTTACACCTATTATATATAAGGTGCTGCGCTGGCTTGCCAGTATGCGAAAAGAAGTGCCCATATTGCTCTTTGTTGCCTTGCTTTATGCCTCACGTTGGGTAGAAAACGTGCCAGGACTTAGCTTTCAGGGCTTGCTGTTTTTCTCTTTCGGTGCATTCTTCAGCATTAAGCAAGTAAAGTTTGTCGATGTTATGCGCCCGTTGAAGTGGGGCGGACTGTTCTTTGCCATATTTTCGTGGCAAATAAATAGTGCAAACTTAATGTATGCAGGTTTGATTGTCTTCACGGTTTCGACTGCAACACGTTTTTTAGAACGTCGCAAACAGCAGAATAAGCTTGGCTTTCCACTGCCTACATTCTTAACCGATGCCGTTTTCTTCGTATTTGCTTATCATACCATTGTGCAAGGCGGCATACTTTTCCTACTCAAACGTGGCATAATAGTTCCTCACAATGCGCTCGAAGCCTTCACCATCTATTTGCTCAGTCCACTCGTAATGCTCGTCATTGGCGTGGCTTTGTATCAGTTGCTCAGTAAAATCGCTCCACGAATACTATCTATTTATTGCGGTGGCAGATAGGAACAATTACCCAAACTCCCCCTTTATAGAGCCTTGCAACGACTTTGCCAAAACAGTGTAAGCATCGTTACAACGCAGCAGAATTTTATCGAAACAACTTGTTTTATGAGCGAAAAGAAATCAATAAAGCTGTAAATATTTTTCATAAACATAACTATTACTTAACTCCCTTACTATCAACGTATTATAAAACCTATTGTTTTGCATTCCCAAAGCGTAGGTTTTGCACGGTAAAAGCGGCTCTTTTGCATCGCAAAACCTACGCTTTCGCAATGCCAAATCGAAATTACCGTTTTTCTTCGGAATATTCTTTACAAAATCAAACTAATTTCTAAGTTCTGTGTTAGAATTCATAGGAACCTATAGAAGAAATAGATTCTTAAATGAAGTACGCTGTTTCTTCGGTGTCAGGAATACGATGAACCGTTTTCTGTTGGTATTGTACAATGTTGAAGTGCTATTTATTTGGAAGTCAGCTTCTTGCCTTTTGGCGAGATAAAGAACCAATCGTCTGATGCCCAAATCCAATAACCATCGCCGTTAGGTGATGCAGGAACCATCTTTCCTGTATAGGTTACCTCTGCTTTTCCGCCTTTGAAAGGACCTGCGAACTTATATTGAGGCTTTATAACGACGTTGCCAAGACTGTCGGCAAAGCCGAAAAGACCATTGTGGTCAAGTATTCTGAAGTAGCCTTCTTCGATATAGTCCGGTCCGTTATCGAAGTTAAATACATAGAAAAGGAACTTTCCCTTATTGTTGAAACACTCTATTTTTCCCTTCTTATTAACAACAAATCCAATCTGTTCGATAGTATCAGTATAGCTCAATGGGTACTTACAGTCTATAACAGTGTCGCCTTTCGCATTCACATAGCCATACAAATCGTGCTTTTCCACTACATAAAGTCTGCTGTCCGTATCGCCACAGCCTGCAAACAGCAGTGCGATGCAAAGCAAAGAGAGGTGAAAGAGTTTGTTTGAAATGTTCATTTTCTTATGCTTTTTACTTCTTCTAATTAGTAAAACAAGATATTTTTGACGCTGACTTGCTAAGACTTACAACCCATAACAGCTATGAGTATCGAAACAAAGTTACTGAAATATTTTGTATGGAAGACGATTTCAGCAAGTTTTTTTGAAGTTATTGTGGTTTAAAACTGCTGCGCACGCCATCTGCCGAAACGCTTCCCATTTACTTGTTTCTTTCTTTTTCCCAATCGTTCGCTATATTTAGGTTTATAATGGATAAAACTAAAATATTCCATAATTTCATCTTTTATAAAAGATAAAATAAGTATATTTGCAGTGTTTGTAGATTATAAAAGATATGAAAGAGATAGTTAGACAAAGTTATTTGGACAAAATAGAGAAGTATCTTGGCAAAGATACCATCATAATTTTGACTGGTCAGCGTCGTGTTGGCAAGAGTTCTATTCTGCGTCTGTTTAAAAACAAGGTTGAAGTATCAGACAATGCCAACATCATTTATATTAATAAGGAGAAGAAAGAGTTTGATGACATCAAGACGTACAAGGAACTGAATGCCTATATTGATGAACGTCTTGATGCGGAAAAGACGAACTATATCCTTGTAGATGAGATACAAGATGTTGCTGAATTTGAGAGAAGCGTTCGCAGTTACTACGAGGAACCGAATATAGAAATAGTAATTACGGGCTCCAACTCAAAGATGCTGAGTGGCGATTTAAGTACGCTCATAGGTGGACGCTATAAGGAAATCTATGTTCAGGCATTAAGTTACACGGAGTTTATGCAGTTCCACCAATTGCCCGATACGGACGACACCTTGTCAAAGTATATTCAGTTGGGGGGATTACCCGGACTTTTGAAGATGGGACTTGATGAATGCGATGCCCGAGAGTATCAGACAGACGTTTATCATACGGTATTGTTGAAAGATGTAATTATGCGTAATCAAATACGCAATGTAGCGTTTCTCGAAAACCTTGTGCGTTTCTTGGCAGATAACACTGGCAAGATAGTTTCAGCCAACAGTATTGTAAAATATATGAAATCGCAGGGCGAGAAAGTAACTTCTACTGTTATTATCAACTATCTGAAGTTTCTTTGCGATGCCTATATCGTTCATAAGGTGAACCGATACGACATTCACGGGAAACGGTTGTTTGAGAGTAACGACAAATTCTACTTTGAAGATAATGGCATTCGTAATGCGCTCGGTGGCGAGTCAAGAGAAGGAGATATAGAAAAGGTGATAGAAAACATCGTTTATAATCATTTGGTACGATTAGGATACGAAGTAACCGTCGGACAGTTGCAGGCTGGCGAAATCGATTTTGTATGCAACAAGCCTGGTGGTTGTAGGGTATATGTGCAAGCCTCGTATATTGTTGCTGATGCAACAACCCGTGAGCGTGAGTTCGGCAATCTTCATTCAATAAAGGACAACTATCCAAAGTACGTCATTTCAATGACACCATTGGTAAACAAAACAGACGATAACGGTGTAACCCATCTTCACTTGCGAAAGTTCCTGACGGAAGGATTGTAGACGCCGTTATAGGGGTTTATTCAGAAACAACAATGCAAGATTAAGGTCATAATAGTGTAAAGATTTTTTACAAACATATCTATCGCATAACTCGCTTGCTGTCAGCGTATTGCAAAACCTATTGTTTCGCATTCTAAAAGCGTAGGTTTTGCACGGTAAAAGCGGCTGTTTTGCCGTCCAAAACAACCGCTTTCGCAATGCCAAACCGAAATTACCGTTTTTCTTCGGAATAATCTTTACAAAATTAAGGTTATGGTCAAATTCTATGATAGAGATTCTAGAGGATTCTAGTTTATCTAGATTTTCTAGATGAACACACCTTATACTTGGTGCCAAAAACGCAATGAGCCGCACCCCTACCCTACATTGCGCATTGTAGAAACTAAGGCTTTGCAATGCCAAAAATGCTTTCTGCATCTGCTGTAAACAACAAGAAGGAAAACAAACTACCGAATAGAAACCTGCTGAAACTAAAAAAGGGATACGGCACAAAGCCATATCCCTCATTTTTTTACCTTAATATTCTCTTTATTGAATTAGTCTTCTACTACAAAGAAGTCGTCTTTTGTTACTCCGCAGAGTGGGCATACCCAATCGTCTGGAATATCTTCAAAAGCTGTACCTGGAGCAATGCCTCCGTCTGAGTCGCCTACTTCTGGGTCGTAAACGTAACCACAAGTTTCACATTCGTATTTCTTCATAATGTTTTCTTTTTTATTTGTTTTTGTAAATATCGTAGGCAAAATTACCGTAAATATGCAATTATTACAAATTTAAGACGTTAAAAAGTCTTATTTGTCGCATTTTATTAGAACTCTACCGATATTTTGGCGTTGATTTGGCGACCTGTGAGATAGTTTGGCACGGCATACTGCTGTCCTGAAATGTCGGTTATCCAGTAGTATGAATTTACGTTGTTGATGCCGAAAAGGTTCAAACAGTCTAAGCCCAACCACACGTTTCGGAAGATAGAACTGCGCGAGCCGTCTTGGTTATCGAAGAGTCGGTAGCTCATTCCAATGTCGGCACGCTTGTAGGCAGGCGCACGGAACGGGGTGCTGGTTAGTTCTTTGTGGGGTGCGGAGAAGGGCAAACCGTCGGCATATGCCAGTTTCAGCGACATTCGCCAGCGTGTAGAGCCTGGGAAATAGTCGGTGAAGAAGAGGTTTAGGGCAAAACGCTGGTCGGTTGGCAGCGGTACGTTCTTTCCATTCAGCTTCATACTAGTGTTCATAACGCTGAGCGTGAGCCACGAATCTGCCCCTGGTACGAACTCGCCAAAGAGTTTCAAGTCTAATCCAGCAGCATGTCCAGACGTTTCATTGTCGCCATAGTAGGTTACTTTCACGTTGTCTACCGAGTACGGAACAAGGCGTGAGATGGCTTTGTAGTAGGCTTCTGCCGTGAATTTGAAGGGTCGGTTCATCATCGAAAAGCGATAGCTCATCGATGCCAATGCGTGAATAGAACGCTGCGAGCGTATTTTCTTGTTCAGCAATGCGTAGGTTACGCCGTTTATCATTGTGGTATCGCGCAACTCTTTGTAGAACGGTGCCTGATAATAGAGCCCCGCTGCCACACGGAACGAGAGGTTTCGGTTCCAGCCTGGCGTGATGTTGAGTGATGCGCGTGGCGATACGATGCTCTCGCCGTTGAAGTCCCAATGTGCATAACGCACACCGTAGTTCAGACGATACAGCGTTGGAACAGAGTCGTTGCTCTTGAAGTTCCACGTATCTTGCAGGTATGCTTCTATGCGTTTGGCGTCCAAGTTGTTGCGTGCACGCATCGAATATATCATATCGAGGGTTTCGCCAGTGTGCGGAATGTTGTAGCCTGCCGAGTCGCGGTATTCGTATTCTGCCGAATTTTCTTCAATTTTCTCTATCTTATACGTCAGTGCGCCCTCTACTCTGTGGTTTCCTGCACGCTGTTGCATCATCAGTTTAAGGCTTCGCACGTTTGCTTTCAGGTAGTCGCGCGAATGTTGCATATACGTTCCTACGCCCAGGTTCTCCGAAGTTTCGGTCTGTGTGAGCCAGTATTGTCCCTGAATGTCGTACCGTTGCTGCTCTTTGGTCGAGAAAGCCGACGCTATGAGCGATATGTCGGTGCGTGGCGTCAGGTGGTTGGTGATGCTTAACGAACCGAAGAAGGTGCGGAAGAGGTCTTTTTCCTTGCCATCGAAGTAGACTTTGAACGACTTTACGTTCTTCAGCGTACCGAATTTCGTTTCTCGGTCTTTGGGTTCAAAGTTGTAATTGTTCTCCGATATGTTTCCGATAAAGTCCACTTGCCAGCGTTTCGACGGCTGCCACGAGAGGTAAGTCTGGTAGTCTAAGAACGAAGGATTGTATTCGCCCTTCGTTTCGAGCGAACCTAAAAGGTACTTGTTGGTCTTGTATCGCAGACCGTTTGTCCACGTCAGCTTCTTTGTAGCAATACCTAAATAGCCATTTGCGCCGAGCATTGAGGCTGTTATCGAACCTTCGGTGCGCTTCGGACGCTTGTAGGTGATGTCCAAAGCCGAGCTCATCTTGTCGCCATACTTCGCCTCAAAGCCACCCGTAGAAAAGCCCACGCTTTCCACAAGGTCGGCATTTATCACCGAAAGACCCTCCTGCTGTCCGCTGCGCACGAGGAACGGACGATACACTTCCACATTATTTATATATACAGAGTTCTCGTCGAAGGTACCACCACGCACGTTATACTGCGACGAAAGTTCGGAATGGGTAGACACACCCGCCTGTGTCTGCAGTATTTCTTCGACGACATTGCCCGAAACCGATGGGTTTCGCTTGGTCGCCTCTACCTTTATTTCTTCCGTGGTACCGTGTTGCTGAACCTTAGCCTGCACTACAACCTCCTGCATTTCGTTGTCGCTGCTCAGTTGAATCTGAAGTGTTTGCTTGCCTTGGGGGCGACGCAGCACGCGCACCTTGCTCTTATAGCCAAGCATAGAGAAGCGCACCTTCACCGAATCTTCGCTTTGCAACTGCATACTGAATTCTCCTTTCAGGTTGCTCATCGTTATTTTACCTTGCGAAGCAACCATGATAGAAGCCAGCTCGATGGGGTTTCCGTCTTGGTCGGATACCTTCCCTTGCAGCGTAAACGACTGTCCCATAGCGTTGCCAGCATACAGCAAGCATAGGAACAATAATATAATGTTCAGTAGTTTTGCCTTATTCATACTATGAATAACGCTTGTTCAGAAAGTTTATTGCATTATAATGAAAGAGAAAACAAAAACCGCCGACACCCGCAAAATACAGAAACAAACGGCAAAATAGGGGACTATGGCACCCTCTCTTGAATCAATTCAGAGAAAAAACTTAACGGATAATTTGGTCAGAACGAATAAAAGCAGTAATTTTGCACGCAAATTCAGCGGTTCCGTAGCTCAGTTGGATTAGAGCAACAGCCTTCTAAGCTGTGGGTCTTGGGTTCGAGTCCCAACGGAATCACGAATAAAACAAAACGAATAAAGCACCATTTGAGCAATCATTTGGTGCTTTTTTCATTTTATTCAATTGAAAAATCTATAAGCAATGAAAGTTTTAGATTTACTCATACCAACATTCGTTATCTTCTATACTAAATATTATCTTCCTTCTCTTTAGTTAAAAATAAACTGTAAAACATACTTTTCTAATCCTACAAGATAGCTAAAACTGAATAGAAAACTAATTTTTCTTTATTTTTCTTTTCAAAATATGGCTGTTTGTAGTAAAATTCATAATCTGAAACGGTGGTTTTCAGCAGATACTTCATTATCCATTTCCACTACCCCTACTCCGCCTGCACCCCTCGTTTCATAGGCGGAAAGAATTCGTCCCACAGACGGAAAGTAGATAGTAGAAGTGTAAATATTTTTCACAAGCGTTACCATTACATAACTACCTCGTTTTCAAAGCTTTGTAAAAGCTATTGTTTTACATTCCAAAAGCGTAGGTTTTGCACGGTAAAAGCGTATGTTTTGCGTTGCAAAACAGCCGCTTTCGCAACGCCAAATCGAAATTAGCGTTTTTCAAAGAAATTATCTTTACAAAATTAAGGCTGTTTCTATTTGTTGGCTTAAAGTTCTATGGATTATAGGGAAACTAGAATTTCTATATGACACTTTATTCTTTCCACTGTGTTAGCAGCGTAATAAACCGCACCCCCACCAACATTGCGCCTTACAAATACCTATGCGCTATTGCTGGTTTTCTGCCTGTGCTTCCCACTCTTTCATTGCTTCTTTCCAGTCCGTAACCTCTCCGCTGGCAATGGCTTCTGCCTCTTGGCGTGCTTGGTCGCGCGCCTTGTCGCGTGCCCGCTTTGCTTTCATATCGGCAATGGTCTGCTCGTCGAGTATGACGATAGTACCACGACGTATTGCATCGTGCAGTTCCTCTTCGCCAAAGGCTTTGCCTGGTTGGTTGAAATCGGAGATGTTGAACTCGTAATCCACACGCAAGTCGTGGCGCACGAGCTTCTGTTGGTGGCGGTTGCCCGCATTTTTTAGTCGTAAGAGCTTTGCTATTTCCTTTATTTCGCTTTCCGAAAACTTGTTTCTTCCCATCGGTTACTGTTTGAATAATGCTTATTGGTGTTTGCGTTTCTACTGCAAATATACCACTTTTCGTTCACAACACCAAATATCCAGTGCAGTTTCACCTTCCCCAACGCAGCAATTATCCGCACGAAAACAAGGGGTTTTCGGAATTAAATTCATATATTTGCAGTGTTGAAACAACTACGATAAATAAACAAAAAATGCTTCGGAAAACATGGAAATAACAACCCAAGAACAGTACCAGACCACGATGTGGAAGGGCGGAACTACACGACAGATATTCATCAGCCCTGCTGACGGCGACTTGGCGGCACGCCGCTTCGACCTGCGCATATCGTCTGCCATCATCGAACTGACGGAAAGCGACTTCTCCGACTTCACGGGCTTCACACGCTACATACTCCCCTTGGAGGGCGAAATAACATTGTTGAAAGACGGACGCCGCATACCGCTATCGCACAACGAGTTATATAAGTTTGAAGGCGACGAGGTTGTAAGCTCTGAAAACACAAAGGGGGCTATCGACTTCAACATTATCGTGCGGCACGGCATAGACGTTGAAGTGGGCATCGTACAGGACGAATGCTTCAGCGACAGCCGAAAAACGGTGGTATTTGCGCTCGAAGACATCTCCATAGACGGCGAACGCATCAGCAAACACGACACTGCCACCCTCGCAAAACCATTCTGCTTGAAGGGCAAGGCTGCTATTGCAAGATTCACCGAATAGGCTTCTGTCAGCAGCGAACAAACTTTCGACTGGCTTTGCGCAGACTTCCACATAGTCTTGCGTAAGTTTTATGTTGTACAACGGCTTCTGCACTTTCAGTGCAACGCCTTTGCAGCGTCAGTGCAGCATATTCTGCACCAGTGCTGCAAAGGCGTTGCACTGCCTGACAGTATTGTTAATGTATCTTAATTGTTGCAGAAACATTTGGCAAAACCAAAATTAAAAGCATATCTTTGTGCTATCAAAATGATATTACTTTTAAGATAACATTCAAAAACAATAGAACTATGGAAAAGAAAGAATTTGCATTTAAAGGAAGTGTAATAAACGGTTTTGTTATGCTCGTACTCGTTCTTGCAGCCTTTATAGGTGGTGTGGCAAGTGCGATTTATGGTTTTATATTGCTCGACGACGACCAAAACGGCGGAATCTGGCTTGCTCTTGCTGCGGTGTTGCTGCTTAGTTTCCTCTTTTGTGCCTGCGGTTTCGTAAAGATAGAACCCAACGAGGCGCGCGTTATGATGTTCTTCGGACAATACAAGGGTACCTTCACCGAGGTGGGTTTCCACTGGGTAAACCCTTTCATCAACACCAAAAAGCTGTCGTTCCGTGCACGCAACATCGACGCTGAGCCTATCAAAGTGAACGACAAGACGGGTAACCCCGTTATGATTGGTATGATGTTGGTGTGGCGACTCAAAGATACGTACAAGGCAATCTTCGAGATTGACTCTGAAACAATGGCTGGTTCAAGCGAAGAGATGAGCACAAAAGCAGCTGTAGGCAACATTATGGAGGCGTTCGAACGCTTCGTACGCATACAGGGCGATGCAGCCTTGCGCCACGTGGCAGGTCAATACGCCTACGACAACCTCGACGACGACGGCGAGGCACAGACCCTCCGAGACAACAGCGAAGAGATAAACAAACTGTTGGAACAGACTCTCGATGAGCGTTTAGAGATGGCTGGCATCGAGATTATAGAGGCTCGCATCAACTATCTTGCATACGCTCCAGAGATTGCCGCTGTAATGTTGCGCCGCCAACAGGCAAGTGCTATCATCTCTGCACGCGAGAAAATCGTAGAAGGAGCAGTGTCAATGGTGGATATGGCACTGAAAAAGCTCGATAAGGAAAACATTGTAGAGCTTGACGAAGACAAGAAAGCAGCCATGGTGAGCAACCTTATGGTGGTGTTGTGCAGCGAAAGCGCAACCCAACCTGTTGTAAACTCGGGCACGCTGAATATGTAAAAACAAACTCGTTGGGGCGGAATTACCCCAACGATACATTCTGTATATAGGGCGTTTTCATCAAGCCAAACGAGCAATGTGCTACTTCTTTGAGTATTGCCACGGCAAGAAAACGACGCTTTGACGAACGGAAAAAGAACCAATGGCTTTGTAGCCGTAAGCGAAAAAGTACATGGCAAAGAAAGACAACAACACCAAGAGCTTCATTCTTCGGGTCGATGCGGACACGATGAGTGCCATAGAGAAGTGGGCAGCCGACGAGTTTCGGTCTACCAACGGACAGCTGCAGTGGATTATAACCGAAGCACTGCGCAAGGCACGCCGCCTTCCGAAGCAGAAAACGAAGGGCGAAGCTACAATAAAAACAAACAATGAAGATGGCAACAACACCGATTGAAAAACTCCGACTACGCCGTACGCAGCAATCTACTATCTACGAAGTCGTGTCGGCAGCTATCCTCCTCGTTATGTGGATAATAGGCATTATGGCTATTGCAAGGCACAAAGCCGAAACCGATATACTCATAGCACTGACCATTATCAGTATTGGCGTTGTGCTATTGCACCTCGCCTCCTATCGTCCCACGCAGCGTTGGGTACGCAACGACTTTGAAATAAAGACTGTACGTCAAGCCGTTGTGGCAAGCAAATTCTACCGCATCTTCGCCATAGAGGTTGCCATGTTTGGCTTGTTCATTGCCATCAACGGTTTAATACACTTCAAAGACAAGGTACCCGAGGTTATAAAGGGCGGTACAATCGTTTCCGTCGTACTCGTAACGCACATCGCTGCAAACAGAAAGCTAAAGAAGGTGCGCGAAGCAGAGAAGCTGGAACAACAGCAGAAAAACGCAAAGGCATAACTCGCCATACTCCGTTTATCCGCTTGATGTTCAATACTATACAACGCAAGATGCGAGGAAGGCGATGAACAACGCCTTTACAAGCAGAAAAAAGAATGGGAAGCCCAACACGGCTTCCCATCTTTTGTTATCGTTTCGTTATCTTTTTTACTGTTGCGACACCTTCACTATCTTCGTAGGGTCTTGCTCCTTGTTGCGTCGGTTCACCACCGTAACCACGGCTTGTGCAAGGTTTATGAATGCCTGACCCGTTACGCTGTCGATGTTTACTGCCGATGGCTCGCCCTTGTCGCCGTTCTCGCAGATGCTCTGCACCAACGGAATCTGTGCCAAAAGCGGACAGTTCATTTCCTTGGCGAGGTTCTTTGCGCCGTCTTTGCCGAAGATGTAGTACTTGTTGTTGGGCAGTTCGGCAGGCGTGAAGTACGCCATATTCTCCACCAAACCAAGAATTGGCACATTCACTTTTTCGTTTCGGTACATATCTATGCCCTTACGCGCATCGGCAAGTGCCACGTTTTGCGGGGTAGAAACGATGACTGCGCCCGTGATAGCCAAAGTTTGGAGAAGCGTGAGGTGAATGTCGCTCGTGCCCGGAGGCGTATCGAGAATGAAATAGTCCAGCTCGCCCCAGTCGGCATCGGCAATCAGCTGCTTCAAAGCGTTGCAAGCCATACTGCCACGCCACAGCGTTGCGGTGTCGGGGTTTACGAAAAAGCCGATGGAAAGCAACTTCACGCCATACTTTTCGATGGGTTCGATGAGCTGCCTACCGTCTTTCTCTACGGCGAAAGGGCGTTCTTGCTCTACACCAAACATCTTTGGCATACTCGGACCGAACACGTCGGTGTCCAACAAGCCCACCTTATAGCCCAAGCGAGCCAAGGCAATGGCGAGGTTGGCAGATACGGTGCTCTTGCCCACGCCGCCTTTTCCCGAACTGACGGCGATTACATTCTTCACCTGCGGCAGCATTTTGCCCACCTCGGGGCGTGGCGCAGACTTGAATTCGGTGTTTATTTCTACTTCCACATCTTTGCCCACCGAGTAGTGTATCTGCGCTTCGGCAGCCTTGATGGTAGACTTCATAAAGGGGTCTGTCTCGCGCGGAAACACCAAAGTGAAGCTCACTTTGTTTCCATCGATGCGTATATCGTCGGCAAGCATTTCGCTTTCTATGAGGTTCTTCTTTGTTCCGGGGTACATTACCTGCTCCAACGCATCGGTAATGAGTTTTGGATATAGTGCCATATTTACCTTGTTTATATTGTATAGTGCTTGCAAAGTTACTGAAAAAACTCGAAGTTGCAAAGGAATAAGGTAGCCGATATTTTCGGGGAGTGGTTTTTCTGTGCGCCGTTAAAAGTAGATTTATATAGAAATTATAGGAAAACTAGAAATTCTAGAACCTCCTATTGCATAGCCTAAAAATATCTTTGGCTTTGTAAAAATAATTCGTAGAGAAAACAGCAATTTCGATTTGGCATTGCGAAAGTGGCTCTTTTACAACGCAAAACCTACGCTTTTACCGTGTAAAACAGCCGCTTTTGCAACGCAAAACAATAGGTTTTGCAAAGCATTGATAACAAGATAGTTACACAATATATACGCCTGCGAAAAATATTTACAGCTTTACGGCATTCCTTTCGTTCCTAAAGAAGGCTGTTCCCATTAAGTTTCTGCAGTGTCAAAAAAAGGGACTACTCTTGCGGACAGTCCCCTAAAAACAAAAAATTGCTTATGATAGCCTTGCTTATTCGCGCTCGCCAACCTTGCGGTCGATGTGTGCGAGTGTGTGCATTGGCATTTGCTTGAAGAGCAAGAGAATGTCTCGTACGTTCTTCTCTTCCTCTACCTGTTCGTCGATATACTTCGCTACGAAGTTCTGCGATGCACGGTCCTTCTCCTCGTCGGCAACATCTGCCAGCTTGTTGATAAGGTCGGTAACGTGCTGTTCGTGCTTCAACACAGCCTCGAACACTTCCTTGGCGTTATCCCAATCGTTCTTTACAGCAGGAATTGCACTCATTGTAGGCACACCGCCACGAGTTAGCAGATAGTTTGCCATATCGAGTGCGTGCTCTCTTTCTTCGTCTGCCTGCTTGAACAACCAGTTTGCAAAACCGTTCCAGCCCTCTTTCTTGAACCAAAAAGCCATACCTAAATAGAGATTAGACGACCAAAGTTCTGCTTCAATCTGCTTGTTGAATGCATCTTGCATTGTTTTGTTAATGTCCATAATTACAAATCTTGTTTACTATTGCCGACGTTATTGTCGGATTTTTCATATTGCAAATATAGTTATTTATTGCGAACACGCCAAACAATAAATAGAATTTTTACAACTTTTTCTGTCTACCCCACTGTTTCCTTTACAATTCTTTTCGTTAAATAAAATGAAGAAATAACGGCAGAACGAATGTTTTTTGCTAATTTAGCGAACTAAAACAATAAAACTAATAGAATTATGATGAAGAAACATCTTAACACAACCAATGCATTTTCGCCATTCATCAGTTCGTTAATGGCGCACCGAAAGATAACAGGAACATTCCGTCTGCTGCTGCCTCTACTGGCTTTGCTCTTCACTGCCGTAGGTGCATCGTGCAGCAATAACACCAAGTCGGCCACCCAAGAAAGTGGCGACTCTATCATCAATAAAAGCAATATGACAACAAGAACATTCACACGACCCGACGACGCAACGCTGCGCCGCCAGCTCACAGCCGAACAGTATGCCGTTACACAGCAAGCGGCTACGGAGCGACCGTTTACCAACCAGTACGACAACGAGTTTCGCCCAGGCATCTATGTAGACATTACCACGGGCGAGCCGCTGTTCTCGTCTACCGACAAATACGACTCTGGCTGCGGCTGGCCTGCATTCTCGAAGCCTATCGACAAACGTCTCGTGGTAGAGAAAGCCGACAATTCGCACGGTATGCAGCGCACCGAAGTGAAGAGCCGAACGGGCAATGCCCACCTCGGACACGTGTTCGACGACGGTCCTTCCGACAAGGGCGGACTGCGCTACTGCATCAACAGTGCGTCGCTGCGTTTCGTTCCGCTTGCCGAAATGGAAAAGGAAGGCTACGGAGAATACACCAAATTGGTGCGCCGAGAGAAGGAAATATATGTGGCTGGCGGCTGTTTCTGGGGCACAGAGCACTACATAAAGCAGGTGAAAGGCGTGCTGTCTACCGAAGTGGGCTATGCCAACGGCAACACAAAGAACCCTACCTACAAGGAAGTATGCACCGATGCCACGGGCTTTGCCGAAGCCGTACACATAAAATACGACCCCGACGTGGTTTCGTTAGACTTCCTTGTGAAGCTCTACTTCGTGTCTATCGACCCTACAAGCCACAATCAGCAGGGCAACGACCGCGGCTCGCAATACCGCACAGGGGTCTACTACACCGACCCTGCCGACCGTGCTGTTATTAAAAAGGTGTTCGATGCCGAAGAGCGCAAGCACTCTGTGCCCCTCGAAGTGGAACTCCTTCCGCTCAAGAACTTCTACCCTGCCGAGGAATACCACCAAGACTATCTCGAGAAAAATCCCACGGGGTATTGCCACCTGCCCTCTTCGCTCTTTGAATATGCAAGAAAGGCAAAGCAGCGGTAAATGCTTTAAGGCTTCTAGAATTCCTAGTCTTTCTAGGAGTTCTAAAGCCTCTATAAACCCCTATCAGCCCTAAAGCAACCTCCCCCTACCGCTTCGCCAACTCTGCCTTCAACCTTTCCACTTCCGCTTTCAGCTGCACATTCTCTGCCTGCAACCTTTTCAGCAGTTCCTCTTGCGCTTTTCTATACCCCGTGCGGGCAGCATACATACGCTCCTTAATGCCTCCCTGCTCCACAAACTGCTTCTCTAAACGAGCAAGATAGCTGCACATCATCTTGTCTGTTATGTGGCAGAGCGTAAGCAACGTATTGCAAAACTCCTCGGCTGTCCACTTATTGGCGTACAACAGATAATCTCCCGCCTTGTTGTGCCGCTTGCAGAAACCGAGCATAGCATTGTAGCGCGAATGTTCAGACGTCCATCGTGTAAGGCAACGCGTGTGCAGATAGTCGTCATAATCTTCGCGCAACTCCTGCAGCGAACTGCGAGCCACGTTGAGCAGCTTAAGTTCCATCTCTGTCGAAGTGCTGCCGTCTTCTATTCCTTCCACAATGTTTTGCTTGCCCGAACGTGCAGCCTGCACCATTTGGTCTACTGTACGGTCGCCATATTTGGGCAGAAAACGCTGACAAAATACGTACGTCAGCTGGTATATGGCATCTGCCTTTTGATAGAAAAATAGTTTGTTGTAGGGCATACTCTGCCGCAAAACGCCTTTCTGTACCCCTTGTTTATCATCTTGTTGTTCTTTCATAGTAATTGCAAAATATGGCTTTACTTTCATTTTCAGCCCACTCCTGCAAAGATAAGCATTAAAGTTTACATGGCAAAAATATAAGCGAAAAGTTTTAACAAACACCTTACTATAAGCCTTCCAATAAAGAAGAGAAGAGGGGAAAGTGTGTAAACATTTTTCACAGGCATTCCTATTGTGTAACTCATTTATTATCAACGCTTTCCGAAACCTATTGTTTTGCATTCCAAAAGCGTAGGTTTTGCAAGGTAAAAGCGGCTGTTTTGCATCGCAAAACCTACGCTTTCGCAATGCCAAATCGAAATTACTATTTTTCTTATGAACTATCTTTACAAAACCGAAGCGTTTTTCAAGTTCTGTGTTAGAGTTTCTAGAAAATTCTAGTTCTTCTATATTCTCTAGATGAATCTACTTTTTCTTCGGTATCAGCAGCTTGATAAACCACGCCCATACATACAGAAAGCTATGTTTATAAATGTGCGCCAATATAGGCTTTATGCTGTATACGGCATTCTGTTTTTAGTCTCATCGGTGGCATTACAAATAAAAACGCGGAACGTATAGATATTCTATCGAAGATTAATCACATCAAATATTAATATGAAGAAAATTAGATTTTTATTGTTGGCATTGCTGCTTGTGGCGATACCAAAAAGCCTTTGGGCTTACACAAAGGATCAGATTGTTACATTCGACAATATGACCTACAAAGTTCTAGTTGCAGAAGGCAACACTCCCACCTTGATGTTTTTAGGGACAACGAAAATGGGAGCGTTAGTAATTCCTGATAAGATAAACGATAATCAGGGAACAACTTTCACCGTAACAGAGGTGGGTGGCGATACTCGCTATACATGTAAAGATGTTACATCGGTTAAATTGCCAGAAACAATCGTGAAATTAGGAAACATATGTTTTTATGATGCCAAACTTACGGAAATCAATATTCCTAAAAGCGTATCGGAAATAGACCATGTCGTATGGGCAGGTGTGAAAGTTGTTCCCGAGTGCAAAGTTGATGCAGCAAATACTCATTTTGACTCAGATGACAATGGAGTGCTCTACACGGAAGGTAAGGTAGAGTTGCGTTCTGTTCCGTCAAACATAGCGACTAAGACGGGCAGCAATACTTATACGGTAAACCAGAGCGTAACGTCAATTGCTAAAGGCGCTTTTTTCTCTAATCCTGGTCTGAAGAAAGTAATATTGCCTCCCAATTTGCAGGAGGTGGAAGAAGGGTGGCCTTCTATTGCTTCAACAAGTCAATTAGAGGAGTTTGAGATGACTCCCAGCAGTACGGCACAGTATGAGGTCAAAGATGGAGTTCTCTTCACCAAGGGACCTAATAAGTTGGTTCTTTATCCACACGCAAAGAATGTGGCGAATTATACAGTTCTGCAGGCGTGAAAGAAATGGCATCTTATGGTATTGCCGGTAACGGAAACATGACTTCTATTAATTTGGATGAAGTAACAAAAGTGGAGACCTCTGCTATTGTTGATATTGCTAAGCTTAAGAAAATCAAACTTTCAAAGGATATCAAAAAGACCGGATTGAGACAAGGTGCTTTTGAGAGCTGTAATGCACTTGAAGCTTACAAGGTGGCAGAAGGCAATACAGACTTCTCTGCTGTGGATGGCGTTCTCTTCTCTGCAAATAAAGAAATACTCTATTTCTATCCGCTTGCAAAGCCTAATACTTCTTATACTATCCCTTCTACTGTTAAGGAAATCGCTGCAAAGTCTTTTCAGGGTGCAACCAAGCTGACTTCTTTGGTGATTCCTACTAGCGTTGAGCAAATCCACGAACAGGCTTTTCGTCAAAATTACAAACTTGCCTCTGTTACGTTCTGCGAACCATCTAAGATTACAAACCTTAGTGCATATTCGTTTTGGCAATGTACAAGTCTGACGGAGGTAACCTTGCCTTCTTCTATCACAGAGATTGGGAAAGTATTTCTCCTGTGCGAGAACTTGGAAACTGTAAACGTTCCTGCTAATGCGCAGCTGAAGACAATTAGCGAAAACGCATTTGCAACAAATAAGAAACTCAAGAAATTCAATTTCCAAGGTAACTGCAATTTGGAAGCTATTGAAGCCAATGCTGAGAGTCTTGAGTCATTCAACTTCCCCAAGACGGTAACGGAAATCGGCCATAATGCTTTCACTGGTTGTAAGAGTATGGCTACTGCGACGTTCGCTGATGATGCAGATATTCAAGTAATTGGCGAAGGTGCCTTTGCTGATTGTGGATTGACAAGTATCAGCATACCTAAGAAGGTGCAGACTATCGAACGTGAAGCTTTCCGTAACTGTAAGGTTCTCAACAAGATTGATGTAACTGAGTTCACAACTCAGATATCTCCTGAAGCGTTTAAGTATTGCGACAACCTGAGAGATATCAATGTAAGCAAGAAGAATACAGTCTACTCAAGCGTAGACGGCTACTTGCTGTCAAAAGACAAGAAAGAACTTCGTATCT
>ERZ773027.464-NODE-464-length-25407-cov-4.347941_pt1 | contig 25407 bp, 30 predicted proteins | sample MGYA00511032_ERZ773027 | MGnify/ENA primary metagenome ERZ773027 (study PRJEB29015, sample SAMEA2738138) | human oral metagenome | biome: human oral; feature: human-associated habitat; material: saliva | place: China | collected 2190 ... | reverse complement strand
AGAGTTCTTAGCTCCTTTGTTTAAAGAAGAGCAAGAATTGGTATTACATCATACACTCGCTTACTCAACAACTCCACAGAACATTGTAGTGGTATCCTCAGAAGATCATGAGTGTTTATCTGAGGGTAAAGCACCACTTCAATGTATTACTACTAAGTCTATGCTTGAAACCGATGAGCCTTTAACTAAGGAATACGAACAAGAACCTAACTACAAGTGGTGTCCGAGGGTGTTTTCTGCAGATGCAAAAGGTGATTTGTGTGGGGTTGTTCTCGTAACTGACCGTGGCTTTGAGATTGAAGATGTTGAAACAGGTGAAGTTCTTTATGCTAATAACTTTGAGGTATATAAGCGTTTTGATTTAAGTCATGGTCTTGTGATTACCTTCAGTATTTCAGGTTCTTATCTATACAATGTTTCTTATGAGTCTAGTTTAGAACCTAAGGATGGTATGGTTTATATTGAGAATTGTCCTTTAGAGCGTGATGAAATTGGTTATTATGTGCCTTCTGACTCTATGGGTAATTCTCTCAGAGAACATGGTTCTCGATGTGGGGTTTATAATATAAGTGATTTCATTGTAAAGAAATATCGTTTAAGTAGTGCTAGTTCGGTAGACTTAGTGATAAAAGAGGGAGAGATTCCTCGTATTGCTTGGGTGCATCATAATAATAGCTTTAAATCCAAGCCTATTTCTCGTAGTAAGGATAGTTCAACTATTATTAAGAAGACTTTTGAGAAATATGACTTTGATTTACGAGGTAAAAAGGTTGCTATTATTGGTTTACCTAAATCTCAAGTAGAGCGTTTTAAGTCTCTTGTACTAGATGAAAAGGGAGCAGATGAACTTGAGATTATTGATTCTAGTTCACACAATGACACGGAGTTGGTTCCGGATAAGTTAAAAGACTTCGATATTGTAGTAGTCGTCAAACGCTTTGTTGGTCACGGTACGGTTTACCACTTAAAAACGCTTTTAACGGACTCGTCTGCGCAGTTAGTAAGCTCATCTTCTCATGGTTTAGATGGACTTGAGAGAGCTTTGTATAGAGGTCTCAAGGGGTATCCATCAGAAGAAGGCGCAACTGTGGTAGATTATCCTTTAGTAAAGACTAAATAAGATTAAGTAAGAGAGAGAAGTTAAATATCTTCTCTTTTCTTATTTTCTTGCCAATTACAGAAAGTGGGGTTTTCAAGTCTTGACTTTTAGTAAAATTTATGATATAATTAAACAGAAAAATAATAGAAAGAAGGGTTTCTATGGGTGAAAAAGGGTTGACTCGAAGTGAATATCGGGTTAAGTATCAAATTCAAGATTCATCATTTAACTATCAACTACAAGCAGGTAGAATTGGGGTTTTTCATGTACCGGAGAGTAAAGAATCGGCTTCTAGAGTACGTGGTGTGACTTACGTAGATAAGTCCCCGTTGACGAATGAAGAGATTATTGCTAGTCCTAAGTACAGTAAGGATGGTCTTTTGCTAGATAATAATAAGCTTATTTCTTTACATGAATTGGCTGATATTTTAGGTGTTGGTCGTTTATCGAAGTTGTCTTCTTTACTGCATGCTTTCAGTCAAGAAGAAGGCATTGATTTGATTCATTTTAGTTGTTTTGAAGGTTCTCAGCAAACGGTTTGGTTAGTGGGCATCCTTCGAGATTATGAAGATGCGTTTAAGAAGTGGTATCACGAACATACTGAACCGAAGAGTCAATCTCGTAAAAGCAGAGCTAGTGGTATTGTTGCTTATCAAGAAGTTAGCTTTGAGATTTTAACTAGCTTGTATCCATACAATGTAGTTGCTGATTTGTTTAAAGAAAATCAGGATGATTTATATAGAGTAAATCCGTTGAAGTTGAAAGCTTACATTTCAGATAAGTTCACGAAACAACAACGTGAAGACACGTCTGCGATTTATTTCAAAGGTATCCCAGTTATTCAGTGGGCTAAAAAGCAGGGTATTACGAAGGCAGCTATGTATTTACGCTTAGAGCGTAATCGTGAACAACTCTTAGCGGATAAAGACCAATTTATGTACAGTGATGATTAGAGAGGGTTGGTAGTGTGTGAAGAGAAAAGCAGCAGATTTAGATTTAGTTAGATTTCCAGCAACTCCATTTGTGGAAGTTACTAAAGAAATTAAGTCTTATTGGGAAAAAATGATTTTAAACAATGTATTAAAACAGTTGTATCCTAATAAGGACTTTAACTTAAATACGAAATTATGGTTGGATTTAGAGTTTGTACAGAATGCTCTAGAGTTACATATTCGTATCAATAGAGTAGTTCATTTAAAATTAGAACAACATGAAGTTCCAGTTCAGCTTCATATTTGGTTCGATAAGGATATAGACCCTCTGTTGAAACCTTACACTTTAAAGAATATTCCTTTTGCTACTTTAGGTTCTGAATTTATTCTAACTGAGCGAAATTATCACATACCTTTAGGTTACACAACGAAAACTGAAAAAGTATTTAAAGAACAATTTAATCGTATTTATCAACGTTTATTGAAAATTCGCAAAGAGAATGACTTAGTTGGTGAGGTTAAGATTGTTCGTAAAGGTACTTATCAGATAGTTACCGGGTATCTCTCTAGTGGTGAGGAAGTTGAGCTTATCTACTCGCAAGCAGGTATTTTGAGAGAGAAAAAGGTTTCAGGTGAGACAGTTGACCTATATAAGAAAGCAAAAGAGGTAGACAAACCTAAAGTTATACGTAAGGCTTCTTCAAAAAGATAGAAGGTGAGGTAAGATTTTGGGTTTTAAAGAAAGTGCTATTTCGTCGAGTTCTTATAAGTCGGTAGAGACAGTATACAATCACACTTGTGTAGATAAGTCTTGTTCTGAGTTAAATTTAGATTTAGAGCTAAAATCTGAATTAAAAGGTGCTTCTCATGTCTCTTAAATTGAGTGTTACGGTATATGATAGGCAGTCCATGATGTCGAACTTAAAAGAATTAGGTTTTACGTGGATTGAGAGTGAGGGGTTACTAGATAAAGTACTGATTGCTCTACATCCTAACCATTTAGTACCTATTAAGGATACCTATATATTATCTTCTACTTTAACTGAGCACTTCCAAGGTTGGATCAGAAATTTAGGTTTAGAGGATGAGTTATTTTATCTAGGGTATTCACAGTTAGGGCGTAGGTTAGATACGGAGTTCTTTCAAACAATTTATCCTCAGTTTGATTTGGATAGATATATTGAAGATAGTGAGTATCACGTTAGTCGCTATGCAGTAAAAGAAGTACTAAGGTTTTTTGAACAATTTACTTATAAAGACGTAGTCTTTGTTGATGTTAAGGAGTTTTAGAGGTTAGAAAGTATGCGTGTTTATGTTGATTTAGATAATACTTTTCTTGATTCAGCTAGTCGCTTAGTTGATTTTGAAGAGACTTATCAACCAGAGAAACAGTTGTCTTATGAGTTGAAAAAGGGGTTACTTAAACACTTTTCAAACCCACAATTTTACGAAGCAGGTGAAATTGAGGTAAATAAGGAAGTGGAACGGTATCTTCAAGCTCTTATAGGCACTAACTTGGACGATATTTGTTTTATTAGTTTGAGTCCAAGTAAGGAAATTGCAGATAAGAAGAGAGAACTGCTTGATAAACTAGGTTACGGAAGTTCAGCTTTTATGTCTTTCTATAACTTAGGACAAGAAGAAAAGGTTTTAGATCGTCTTTTACAGTCTGCTAAAGATAGTTCAGATTCAGTAGTTTTTGTGGATGATAATCCTTATCGTATCCTTAAGTTCCAAGACAAACAAGTAAATTACAAGGTTGTATCTCATCCTTATACTGTGGGTCGCTATCCTAGTTATGTTTATGTAGCTAAAGCAAACTATTACGATTCATTCCGTTAGTTGAAATTTTAAGGTAAGTATGCTAGAATTATCAAAAATTAAGAAATCTTTACGTACGTTAGGCTTTAAAGGTGAAGTTAGTATTAATCAAGACGTGTTAAGACGAGCCTATAAAGGACTTTCTAAGAAAGTACACCCAGATGTTGAGGGTGGTTCGCATGATGCTTTTAAGCAAGTTCAAGATGCTTATGAGTATTTGTTAGAGTTTGGGCTGGGTTTAACTGTGGATTTATCAGAGCATAAAGTTTTGGTAAAACAAGGCGATGACTTACTAACTTATCTTTTAGCTGGGCGTGAGTATAGATATAAGATTTAAAGAGGTTTTTATTATGAAATTTGTAAATAAATGGAATCTTCCGATTTTAACTTTGATTGCTACAGTGTTGTTAACTGCACTAGCAGTTTTTGTAGTTTTCGTTTTGCGTTTACTAGGTTTAACTAGTATTGATATTATTGCAGTTACTATTCCATTAGGTGTAGTAGTTCCAATTGTGTTTGTTTGGGCTATCGGTTTATTTATCTATTCCAAGGTAACTCATACAAGTTTCTCAGATACAGAGTCAACTGATTACAGTGCCACAATTGAGTCTGATGATGGTTGGGAATAAGTATTAATTTAGATTTATTGAAGAAACAGTTAAATAAGTAGCTGTTTCTTTTCTTTTTGCTTAAAACTCACCAGATTGCCCCAGATTTAATTTTAGTTTCTTTAGGTACAATTACATTAAAAAGAAATTAAAATCGATTCTGAGCCAATCTGAGAGGTCAGAAATTGATATTTGGTTCTTGTACAGATTACTTTTTATCTAACAGAAGAATTTACTAACAGTTAGGAGCAGGGTATCTTTTTCATATTTGGTTGTAGTTTTTATCTTTTATGGGTTTTAAAGGGTTGTTTAAGTTATATGTAGGTACTTTTAGGAATTGTTGTCTTATGTTGAGTTTAGTTTGTCTTACTTATACACTATTATGTCTCATTTTTAGATTATTTTGTCTTAACTTCAATTAAATTTGTCTTAATTATTTTGTTTCTTGTCTTGTTCCGTTGTATTTTTGTCCTATAACTTTATAAAGTTGTCTTATATCTTATAGTTAGTGTCTTATATTATTAGGAAATTGTCCTAACTATAAGTTTGATTGTCCTAACTTTATACTTTTTATGTCCTAACTTTGAGTAAATCTGTCCTAAATTAACTATTATGTGTCATAACTTAGGTTATTTCTGTCTTAGTTATCTTTTAAATGTAGGTTTGTGGTTTATTGTATTCATAGCTAAGTGTTTTTGATTTTGGTTTATAGGTAATTAGAGTTTTTAAAATTTTAAATACGGTCTTTTAATTTATTTTGATTCTTGAAATTGGTCTTAAGATTTTGATTAAAATTTAAGCAGCTACAATCACAGTTTTTACTTCAGATTAGAAATGATAATTTTTCTATTTTTAATTACTTTGTTATAATTAGTCCTAATTTAATAAAGATAAATTTTAAATTTAAAACATTAGTCTTTAAACTAGCATTTTATGTAAAATATTTTACTTGATTTTTAGCAGAAAGTAGTGTATAATAAACAATATAAAATCTGTTCTTAGAAAATCCTAAGAATAGGGTTCAATTTCAGACTTATTATTTTTAAAGAAGGGTAAAGTACATAAAAATAATTTACATTATTTTGTAAATAAATATTAAACTAAGTTATTGGTTACTTTTATGTACTTTGGATATTTTATGGGTAAAAAAGTTCCTATTTTTAATACATTAAACCAAATTTATTCCGATATTAGTTTATTTCAAGTTCGATTGGAGCATAATAAACATATACCTTCAAACTCGGTTCTGCAGACACTTGATGATTTGAAGTTTGCACGTACTTTAGTCAAATTTTTAAAAAGTGGTTCTTACTTAAATTTGAGTAAGTCTACTAAAGAAGAAACTTTGAACTTGCTATCGTTATACCGAAGTGGTTTAACCAGAGAGCAGTTGATGTCTCTATCTAATTTAACTTCTCGTCAGATTTATTATGCAAGTATGAAGGTTGAAGAGAGTTTAAATTTAAGGTTCCCGACGGGTCTGTTAAGTCTTTGGAAAAATAGACAATTTGAAGTGATTGAGGAGTATTTGACCTTGGATTCAGATGAAGTTTCTTCTATAAAAGATACACTTGAGAATCAAACTTTGGTTAAATATCTACCGAAGTTAATAGGTAAAAGTGCAAGAGAGCTTTATGTTTCTGAAACAATTAACGATTTAACACCTGAAGAGGTTGTGAGTGCCTTAGCTAAAGTTCTTGAAGTAGATGCTTTAATAACTCAAACACTTGAGTCTTATCTTCCTCACTTGATTGTTTGGGGTTCTTTAAATCGGTACATTACTTTAAATAAGTCTTTACCAGCAGATTTGTTACTGAGTTTGAGAGAAAGTGATTTATCTACATTAGCAAGTCCAAAAGAGTTTGAGAAAGTTGAGGGTATTGAATGATAGATAAATACGCTATCGATTCTCCTTACAAAGCAGTATATTGGGCTTTCTATAATATTGCTTATAGTGAGATTTATAAGACTAAACCAGAGTTTATCCCAGAAGTACCTTTTGAAACTAAGGCTTTAAGTAAACTAGATGGTTATCCTTATGTAAGTATGGCTTCTGCACGTGGTCTTTTACAGTTAAGAGAGACAGTTGCAGCAGTTCCCTCAGGTTATGATTTTAGAGCTTTACTTAGTCATTTTGAGAAAGTTGTTGAGCAATTTCAGATTTCGGATAACTATTTTGTAGTCACAGAAGAAAATTATCCGTATCTTAAGCCTACAAATTATCCTTATCAGATTTCTTATAGCTTAGTTATTCTTTGGTTCTCTATTTTTCTTGAAGTTGTTGTTGGAGATTACACTCTAAAAGTAAAAGGGTTGTCTTCTGAATTAGCTGAGTCTAGCTTACTGTATTACTTTAAGTTATTTGAGTATTTAGCTCTTGATTATACAATTAGTGATAAGGATATTGATACTATCAACAGTCAATTATATGTTGAAATGGCTCGTTTTCATGGGTATATGACTAAAGAAATCTTACCTTTATCTAAAAAGCGTGAGTTATTTTCTGAGCAAGGTTTTCAAGAGGGTTCTATTGTTTTCTTATATGAAAAGAATTACATAGCGAATGAAGAAGTACGTAGTAACAAAGGGTCTAATAAGTTCTTAAATAAAGTTCATTTAGCTAAGATAACTAAAGTGACTCAGAAAGAAGTTCAGTTTTTAACATATAACTTCCATAAAACACCAGAGTCAATGTTAGAGGATTTTGAGTATTTACCCGAAAGTATTCAGACTTTATACGGTAGTTATGTTGAGTTTTTAGAGCCAACTCTTTCAGTAAATAGAGTTGAGGTTGGTTGGGACACTTTGGGTATCAACTATGCACAAAACAATGATTCAACTTACGCAGAACATTACTTTATAACTGCAATAGAGTCTGTATACTCAGTACCTTTGACGGTTGTAGTTGATAATTTGAAATTTGAGACTTTGAATTTACCAATAGAGGTAGCAACTGCATTTTTACTGTATAGTTACGGTGTTTCATTTGATGAAGAGCTTTATAAAGAAAGATATTCAGTTGATTTAGAGTCTATTAAAGAGAGAGTTTCATTCTTTCGTTCTAATTTGGAGGAGCGCTTAGGTTATGATTTCTCTGATTTATGCGTAGTTAAGGATATTTAAGGGTAAATTTAGGTACTTACATGAAAGATAGTTATAAATACAATGTTGAAATTGCAGATGATGGTTTTGAGCGTATTGTGTCTTGTGTAAACTTATACAAGCATAAGTTATATAGAGGGGTAGTTCAAACGTTAGGTAAAGGTCAGTATGCTTGTTTATTTGAGATTTTAGAATATCCTTTACCGTATATAAAATATGGTGGTTTAAATACTTTTTCTAGTAGATACGTTATTGAACGCTTAGATTTTGAAATACCCTCTTGTACTACTCAATTTCTAAATGAATTACGTGAAAAAATACCATTAGAACTGTTACATCAAGCATTTAAAATAGCTATACCTGAACTGTACTTATATAATAAGAGAGTAACCTCAGATAAGTACAAGTATTTAGTTGCGAATTACAGTGAGTTAGAGGACTCGTACTTGCGCAATTTAGAAGATTGTTTATATAGTAAAATAGAAAGATAGGTAAAAAATGTACAAATCAGCATTAGACAATTTAGGAGATAGTATGTTTTCTCAAAAAGCAGAGGTTACCAATACTGAAGGGGTATCTAAAGTTGACTTTTATGAAGAAAACATGAAGAAGTACTTAGAGTTAGTTTCATCTAAAGGTTATAATTTAGAGGAATTGGAGCCGATTATTCGTTCAGATGGTCGAACAGAACTCTTTGCTACGGCAGGTTCAGGGAAATCTACTTCTATTTCTTTGATTTTAGCTAAGGATAAGTTATTTGGACGGTTAGCACCGGGAAATCGTGGTGATAAAGTAGCTTGGGTTACGACTTTCCTTCGTAAAGGTGCAGAAGAAATCAAGCAAAATGTAGAGCGTACAGTGGCTCGTTTAGGGTTAACTAGTATCTCTACTAATGATATTACTTTTAGCACATTACAATCAGAGTTTTTTGAGCTTTTACGACTTAGAGGGTTTAATTTAACAGATAAAACAAAATCTGACTATATTCGTATGTTGGATGGTACTTCTGATGATGGAGAAACACGTAATAGCTATAATGCTATATTTGATAGACTGTTTCGTAAATATCAATTAGGAGAAGACGGAAGTAACTACATTTCTTTACAAGACAGAAGAGATTTACAAGCTATTATTTCTAACTATCGAAACTGTGTACTATCTAAATATGAATTTGGTGAAGCAGCAGAAACGGCAAAACGTTTGAATTTGACCTTATCTATTTTGCCTTTGGTTGTTGAAACTTATCAAGAACTTAAAGCTCGTTATAGTGTTATGGACTATGATGACCTTATGAGTTATGTTTATGACTATATGGTTGTTGAAAAAGAAGACGACCCAGTTCAAACGGCTTGGGTTAACTTCTATAAAAACCGTTATGAATACTTTATGTTGGATGAAGCACAAGATATGTCTGAGTTGCAATATCTTGTATTGAAACCTATTTTTGAGAATTGCCCTAGGGTAGTTATTGTAGGCGATCCAGACCAATCTATTTATGGTTTCCGTGGCTCTAACCCTAAAGTTATGGAGTGGTTTGATAAAGAGTTCCAACCTAGTAAGTACCCACTTTCTGTATCTTACCGTTGTCCTTCAAACATTTTAAATCCAATTGCCAAGTCTATTGCACACAACTCTAATAGATATGAACATTCTTTGCGTTCCTATAAAGAGGGTGGTTCTATTGAAGCTTTCCGATTTGATTCCGTAAAGGATATGGCAGATGCTTCTTTGCAGTTAATTGATAAATATTTAGCAGAGGGTAAGACTATTGTTGTCCAGTCACGTGTAAACTTCACGTATTCTCCGTCATCAATTCTTTATGCAACTAAGCGACAAGGGGAGTTTAACCTTTTAGGTGATGTACGTGACTTAAACACTGCTCGGTATCGTAAGGTTTGGAATTTGATTGAATTGGTAAGAGGTAGAGGTCTTACAGATATTAAGAACAACCTCAAAGTACTTGCTCCAGAAATTAAACCTTGGGATGCTAAGAGACTTGCAGAGCGTTTGATGAATATTGTTCAAGAAAATGAAAATGTTCTATACTCTAACAATTATGCTTACTTTGACTTTATTGCTAATGATTGTGGCTTGAAGTCCTTAGCAACTTTGGTTGATAAATTGCGAAACAAGTTTGGAGCAGAATATCCGGGGGATATGCGTTTATTTAGAGAATTGTTAGCTCACGTTCTTTATTGGGGGGATTCTGCAAATGCAGAAGTTGTTGGTACTATTTCTACTTTAGCAGAAGAGTGTGATACTGTTTCTGAGTTCTTTACTGCTAAAGATTTTGTCAACAATAAAGTAAGAGAAGCTATGCGAGGGGGTACTTCCTTGTTAACTTTCGCTACTCCATTTGGATTTAAAGGGAGAGAAGCTAACATCAATATTATTTTTGATGATTCAGATAATGTATTCCCTTATGCTCTTAGCAGTGATATAGGTTATGAAGAAGAGCGCAGAATTCACTTCGTGGCAGGAACACGTGGCGATGAGAAAACAATTTACTTAACTCGCACGGGCAAAGTCTCACCGTTCTTAAAAGAGATGGGTATTCCAATTAAAGGTTGGGTTCCACTTGACGGAATGGTCTTAGATGGAGTAAAATTGAAAACAGAAGGCAGTTTGAAAGAACGTATGCAGAAAGCTCAAGTTGAGGATAGCTTGGGTGCCTTTAAAAATTTCAAATTTTAAAGTTGCAGTATAAATTAAAAGATTGAGTGGTATCAAACGTGAGTAATAACACATATTTAGGCTTATCGTTTTACGATATACAGAAACTAGATGTTGACCAAAACGTGAAAGATGAGTTAACCTTAGGGTTCTTACATAATTTGAACTTAACCTCGTTCATTACAAGTGATGCAGTAGATTTTAAGCTTTTAAGAGCAATTCGTCTGTGTTTGGAACATGAGGTTCCGTTGTATTTAGTTGAAGCTAATTTGAGAGAGGATGTCCTAACTCCTCTCTATGAGCTTTATAGTTCTCATAGAACGTTGAGTTCAAGTGGTTTAGAGTCCTATTTCCATAATACTACGTATGAATTGTTAGTTGAACCAAAGACTTTAGGTATTCTAGTAGGGTTAGCTTTAGAAAATGTTGATTTTTCGAATATTGACTTTACATTAATTCCTTTAGCAACGATTGAGGTTTTTGCATCAGCCTTGGCGCAAGGTGTAGAGGTCTCAGACTTACAAAATAGCCGAGCGGTATCTGATAAAGATTATTTAGATTTCTTGATTTCTCTACGTATGGCAGGGGTGGACATTGACCCTTTCTTAGAAGGTTCATGGTCTGAGGAGCAAATTTTAGCTATTTTAAGAGGTCGATTAAAGGTCTCTATTGTGGATTTCATCACTCACTATATCAATGAGAATTTCACTGCAGGTCAGATTGAACAATGTTGGAGAGCTTCTGACTTTGGTTGTTTAAGTTTAATTTGTAGTACGGATAAAGATGATTATCCAATTTACAATGAGTATCAGATGTACCAAATCGTTGAAGGTGCTCGCTTTAATTTGGACTATCGTTTGTATGCAGACCCATCTCTCAATGACTCTGAGATGGCTTTGCAGCGTACAGAGTTGTTTAAGAAGGCAGATGAGACTAAGCGAGGGGCTTTATCAAGTAAGATTAAGTCCTATAAACCTAAAGGAGCTTTTTGGTAAAATGATACAAGAATTCTCTTTGGTACTGTATACGTTGTTTGTGTTTAATTTACTATTTTTACTGCGAGTAGGGTTTTCTTTCGTAACTAAAGAACTTACGTTAGAAGTAAATACAAGTAGAAAAGTTAAAATGCGAAAACAACATTTTGTGGTATCGTGTATAGGTTTAACAACTTTAGTAGCACTAGTAGTTAGTGCTATACAAATAGGGTAATTAGAATAAGGGTATCTCTAAGAGAACCCTTATTTTTATTTGACAAATTTCATATTTTATGTTATAATAAATTAATTATAAAGAACTAAGGAGAATTGAAACATGGTAGAGTTTCAAAGTACAATAGATACAGTAGTAGATAGTCTTCAACGGACTCATCATATTGAGCTGGCGGGCGATTTTGAGGTTAAGGTTGAGGGTGATTATATTCAGTTTTATTACCATTCTCCGTTCAAAGCGGTTGGGGTAGTATTTTCTAAATTATTTTCTAAAAGTCAGTATAAGCTGGGTTTGTTGAGTTTTATGGAATGTTTAGCTACTCTTGAGGGTATTGTCTCATAAATTGTTTTTATAGAGTTATTTGAGGTTTTAAATGTTAAAGTTAATTTTTAAAGGGTTACTAATTTTAGTAGGGTTCTTTTTTGTAATTTTTCACCCTTGGGTTTCTATCCTTTCTTTTTTGTGTATAGCACTTTCGTTTTATGTTTATAATAAAGGGAAAGAAGAAGATGAGAAGTTAGGGAAGATTGAGAAGAATTTTTTCAATCATATCAACTATATTCCTATCAAAACTCGTAAGTTATTTCATAACTCTTTAACGGGTTTGGACTTTGTAGGGCATAAAAGTGCTTATATATTAGCCGATAAAGACGAACTAGGTCGTATTGTAGGGGGTTTCATGGTTTTTGATGGATATTTATTAGATACCCAAAATAAAGCTATTAAGCTCGGTCTTTATAAACGTAGCGATAATATTCGTAAGAATGCAGACGTACCGGGTTTCGACATTGTGAAACAAGAGTGGGCGACTATTCAAGGAAAAGAGAGACCTTTATACCATAGAACTCACTTAGTTCCTTACCGTTTGTGTTTGAATGATGGAGAATATGGACACGTTATGTTTACGGGAACGGCTCGACTGAATAGTGGTATGCGTGTTAAAGAAAATTATTTACCAACTGAGGAAGAGCATAACAAAAATGCAGAGGTTATTTTCAAGACTGCATTAAAGAATCCTATGTATTATATGAACCCAAAACGAACATCTCAGTTATCTTTGGATGATTTTGAGCGTTCTATTAGTCACTTTGTGCATCAGAGTGCACAGGCTTATAAGCATACTTATAGATATGGTGTTGAGTGTTTTTATGATAATAACGGTTTGATTCCATCTTATGTAGAGGTTACTTTAGTTGATTGTACGAAGTATAAAGTTTTAATGAGAGCAACTTTGTTGAATATTGTTTAGAGGGAGTTTATTATGCCATTGTTAGATATTGAAGTTTATACTTCAGTTAAAGAAGAAGCAGATAGGGTATCTGCTATTATGTCAGATTTAATTGCAGGGAAAATTACTGCACAAGCAGCAGAAAGTTTGTTGGGTTCTAAATATTCTAGTTTTTCAAGGAAGAAAATGAATAAGAGTGCTTGGACAGTAAGTAAAGTAGTTCAACCCTTGCAGAATACTTTAGTTTATAATCAAGACTTAATGGATCATTTAGATGAAACGGCTTTCGGTTCATTTTGTCAGTTGGTATTTGGTTCTGAGCTTACAGAACTATCTGATGGTTTTTTCTCTGCTTTTCTACCTTTTCTAGATACAGTAGTTAAAAGTGTTGGTGAGACGGAACAGAAGTGGTTTGAAAAATATTTTAAAGGATCAACTTGGTTAAGTTCACAAAATACAGGTGAGTTTTTACTAGGGGTATCTTCCACACAAGAGGTTTCTAAGACACGTAAAGAGTTTGTACGTAAGTCAATTGCAACTATCATTAAGGTTGTAAGTAAAACTTGGTATATTTCAAGAGGTAAACTACATCGGTATTTAGAGTATTTCGATGTAGCTGAACGTTTGTCATTTGAAGGGCAAGCTCTGTTAGAAGTTGATGGTGTTGTGAGTTATAGACCTATGCACAGAGGTTCACGAATTGAACCTTATCTAACTGTTGATTTATTTAACTCTAAGATTAGAGGTATATTAAAGCGTAAGAAGATTCTATACTTAGCAGATTTAGAGAAATTTACTCAAATTGGAGTCAAGAGTTTTGAGGGGTTGGGTATTTCTTCCTTTTGGAAGATTGAAGACGTCATGAATAGTTTAGGGTACCAATTTAAAGTGGTTGAGGTTTAGACTATGGTATTGGTGAAGAGAAAGAAACCTGTGAACAAAGTAAAGTTATTTAGAGGTTTTACGGGTTTGAATAGAGTTCGAAACTACGTAGGTCAGATAGAAGTAGAAAATTTGATTTGGAAAGTTAGGGAAACTGACACGGGTATCATGTTTATGTTCTCTGATGGCGTTATAAATACTTTGAAATTTGAAGAGCATGGAGTAGTTTGGAAACCACATGAAAAACATACTAGTGTAGTGTCTAACTCTGGGCATCTTAAAAAGTATTTGAAGAAAAAGGTACTTTCGTGCTATTATAAGGAAGTGGGTAAACGAAAATGAGATTAAAGTATGAGGATTACACAGATAACACAGATTTGGTAATTGAACTAAGTGAAGTTTTAGCTAGTTACACTGTTTTTACTACGGATAGTGAGTCTAGCTTTAAACATCGTTTAAATTTAGTTCGCTCAGTGCATCTATCTCGCCTTTGCATTCAGTTTGTTTTTACAGATGATACAACTAAGGTTTTAATTCTAGGTGAGTGTGAACCCTATTGGTCAGAAAATGAGACTAAACCAGACTTTGGTTCTAGTTATCTTAGTCCTACTCGTTTATTGGAGAAGATTAAGCAAGTTGTGGTGGGTTATCTTTATGACGATGTAAAGGGTGAGGTTTAATTGATGAGATTAAAATACGAAGATTATACAGAAAGAGCTGATATTCTTAATAAATTAGGTGAGTGTATTGGTGCTGCTTGCGTTTCTGCAAGAGATAAGAAAACAGGTTTGTGGACAAGAGCTAACTTGGTACACTCAGTTACATTTTCTAAGTCTTTCGTTCTTATTCGATTGAATGATGATTCTGACTTGGTTCTAAACTTGTTAGAAGATGGAGTTGAGTGGGATAAAACTAAGGTTCAATTGGATTTCAGCGACCTCATCTCGAAGTTAGAATTGTTCGATTTATTTGAAAAAGTAATCATTAACTATCTATATGTGTGAGGTTTAAATTGATGAATGTCTTAGAATTATTCGCAGGAGTGGGTGGTTTTCGAGTAGGTCTTGAGAAAGCAAGTCCTACGTTTAAAACGATATGGTCAAATCAATTTGAACCGTCGAGAAAGTCGCAAGATGCCTTTGAGGTTTATAATTATCATTTCCCAGATAGTGAGAATTGGAACGAAGATATTTCTTTGATTTCTGATGAGCGATTTTCTGCTCTAAGGGGTAAAGTGGATTTAATTGTAGGGGGTTTCCCTTGCCAAGATTACTCTGTAGCAAGAACTAAGAGGAATGAGCAGGGTATCGAAGGGAAGAAAGGAGTATTATTTTGGGAAATCATTAGAGCTACTAAACTAAGTAATCCTAAGTATTTGCTCCTTGAAAACGTAGACCGTTTGTTAAAAGCACCCTCTAAGCAAAGAGGGAGAGACTTTGCTGTTATGTTGAGAGCTTTTGCAGATTTAGGTTATGGTGTCGATTGGAGAGTTATTAACCCTGCTGATTATGGTTGGTGTCAGAGAAGAAAGAGAGTCTTTCTCTTTGTTTATCGAAAAGATACAAATTATTTCAAGCACCAACTAAGTTTAGAGGATTTCGGAGTAGGTGTCAGCGGTATCTTTGAGGAAACTTATCCAACAAGAACTGAAGTTTTGAAAGATAGAAACAATTCTTTTAGTTTACCAAAAGATATCATAGAGGTCTCAGATTCGTTCTCTACGCAGTTTTGGAACTCCGGGAGTATGATAGAGGGGCAAGTGGTTACACAGGAACTGGAGCCAAACTATGAGGGTTCTCGTAAGGTTCTAGGGGATATTTTAGAAAGTCCTTTGGACTTGTCTGATACTATGTATCTATCTGAGGATAAAGTAGATAAGTTCCGGTATCTAAGAGGTGCTAAGAAGTTTGAGCGCACTAATTCAGATGGGTATACTTATACTTATTCAGAGGGTGCTATGGCTTTAGTAGATAGTGCAGACTTACCGTCTCGTACTTTGTTGACTTCTGAGGGTTCTATAAGTCGTACCACTCATTTAATTGAAGATAGTAAAGGGTATCGACTAGTAACTGCTTTGGAGACAGAGCGTTTACAAGGTTTTCCGGACAACTGGACTAAGGTTAAATTGAGTAATGGTAAGGAAGTAATGGTCTCCGATACTCGTAGAAAATTTTTTATGGGAAATGCCTTGGTTGTTGAGGTTGTTGAAAGTTTAGGGAAATATATTGCTTATAGCTTAAATTAGTGAGGTTAAATTATGGCAAAGCGAGTTTATGAGCGAAGAAAAGAAGTATATCTCATTGAGTTCTATGGTGATTGTCACTACTTAGCAACTGCAAAGCGTTTGCAAAATCTTTTGAAGTCAGGTGAGTTATTAGGTGAGAGAGTTGTGATTGAATTAGAGAAGTTCGATAGGAATTTGATTGTACCTACTTCTGTATTAGATGATTTACACACTCGATTTGAAAAAGTAGGTCTCGGTATCTCTCCTTTGCAGTTGGAATTTTGAGGTTGAATTATGGAAACAAAAGAACATTTCAATAAACGCATGGTTGCAAGAGTCCGTAAGATTTTAAAGGAAACGGAACAGTACAAAACAGAATTGCTACATACTTTGTGTGAGCAAGAGGGTTTTAGAGTTCTATATCAAAATAACAGAGTTTTAAATGTTGATTATTTACTTAATCGTATTGAAGTGGAAGACATTCCATTTACTTTTAAGTACAATGCTTATAAAACTTATGTTTTTGGAGATTTATTAGTTTCTCTGAGGGAATCTTGGGGCGAAACTTATTACGTAGTATCTCTAAAACCTCCAGTATTTGATTTAGATGGTTGGGATTCTCACTATGAGTCTTTATCTTCATATTTAAAAGAATTTGAAAGTGGGTATTAGTGCTATGACTTGGTACGACTTTATGATAAGCGCAGCCGAACAATCTCGACATAATGCTCGGCATTGGTTTCGCTACCTAAGAAAAGTGATTTTTGAAGACTACACTTATTTAACTGATGAGGATATTGAAAAGTTGCTTACTTCTAATGAGTTGACTGCTTTTCAAAAGGTAAGTTTAGAGTTTGCAGTACAACAAGGAACACCAACCCATGAGCATGTGGTATCCTTGAACAAATCAGCTAAACTAGATGATGTCAGAAATTTGATGGAGCAATATAAACATGGACAAACGACAAATTGCGATTGAGTTTTTTAGAGTGAGTTAGTAAAAGGAGGGTTTTAAACTTTTGGACAAAGTAAGTACAAATTTAAGATTATTAGGCAGCACCACAGTAGTAGGTGCAGATAGGGAGCAACATGATTTTTATGCAACTGAGCCGAAAGCAGTAGAGTTATTGCTTGATGAGGAACGATTTCAAAAGGATATTTTAGAGCCTTGTTGTGGTATGAATCATATAGCTAATGTATTGAAGAGCAGAGGGTATCGAGTTACGACATCTGACCTTGTGGATAGGGGTGTAGGTGCAGAAATTAAAGATTTCTTTGAGTATGACTTATGGGGTGGGGATATTATTACCAATCCTCCTTACTCTAAAGCTTTAGAGTTTGTGCAACATAGCTTAAATATAACACAACAAGGTTCTAAAGTAGCTATGTTCTTAAAAATTCAGTTCTTAGAGGGTAAGAAACGTAAGGAATTTTTCAAAAAGTACCCACCGAAGTACATTTATGTTGCTAGTGGTAGACTACGTTGTGCGAAAAATGGAGAATTTGAGTCTTATACAAGCTCTCCAGTATGTTACGCTTGGTTTGTTTGGGAGAATGGGTATCAAGGCGAACCTACAATTCGTTGGATTAATTAGAAAATTAGTAGGTAGACAAAATGAAAGATAAAAGTACAGATTTTTTAGTAGATATTACTGAGTTTATTAAAAAGAACTTCAAAGATAGGACTATTTTAGATATGGAAATCAAGTTTCCTAGAACATATAGGGAGACAGGGTTAGGTTTTTATACTCATGGTAGAGTTACAATTACTGCAACTGATAGTCAGGTAGATTGGAGTTTGCATGAGTTTGTTTTCAACTCACCAGAAAACGTAGATGAAGAAACAAAAAGACACTTTACTAATCACACGTTTCCTTTATTTGTAAATACTGCAAACACGCTTTTGTGGGAAGAGTAGAGCACATAGGGTATCTTCAATTCTGAGGGTACTTTTTCTTTGTCTCAATCTAAGTAGTTTTCGTCTTAGTTTCATTCTATTTAGTCTTAGTTGAACTGTATTAAGTCTTATTCTCAAATAAGTTTGTCGTACTTTTATTTTTAGTTGTCTTAGTTCTTAATTTCTTGTCTTACACTTGTCATAACATTTGCAAAACCCTTGAAGTTTTGCTATAATGGACTTACTAACTAGTGAAAGGAGCAATTTGGACGATTGAACTTACAAGATTACACATTGCAAGGTGTGGACTTAGCTAAACAAGTACTAGCAAATGGGTTAGCAAGAGGGTATCCAATAGTTTTAAAAGGTGACCCGGACGTGGATGGTCTCATGGCTTGGTTCGTAGGTGCTAAGATGTTGCAGGAAGCGGGGTACTCATTTCATTCTTGTGTCAACAAAGATAGAAGACACGGTATTGTAGAAGAAGAACTTGTTAAAAAAGAACGTAGTTGGGATATATACGACTACTACATCCCTACGGAGTACCACCAAAATGAGATTATCATTAATGTGGACTCATCCCTTTCGGCTGAGGAGATGTTGCAGTTAACTCAACAAGGAAACTTTGTCATTAGCTTAGATCACCATGAAGTTGAAAGTAATCCTATGTTTCCAAATCAACAGTATTGGTCTACACAACAAGAGACCAGTGAGGGTATGGAGCTTGTGGGGGAAGCGGTGTTGATTAACAATCAGTACTCCTTTGAACCCGAAGAATTAAGATTTTGGTCGGGTACAGGTGTTGTTCTCAATGCTTTATCTAAAATTTTAGAGGTTGAAATTAAAACTGAGTGGATAGCCATGCATGGTGTTACTTTGCTTTCCGATGTTCGAGATATTGAAAATCCTTTAGCAAGAGAAATACTGAAAGTTACGTATGAGACTCCACTTGTAGAAATGCCAACTTTACGTAAGTTAGCGCAAGTATGTCAAGCTGAGGTGCCAGATGTATTTCAGCGACACCCAGAGTTTTTAGATAGAACGTTTATAGACTTTAGTTTATCTCCATACATCAATGCTTCTTATCAGTTGAATTTATTAGAGTACTTATTCCGTTTATGTATTCAGACTGATTTCTTCTACTCATTACCCGCTAAGACGATTCGGACTCGTATTCTTAATCACATGAAGAAGTACTTGAAAGTTACTGAGTTAGAGAATTTGGTTATTTTGGCTCTTGATATTGCTGAGATACCCGAAACGTCAGATTCAAAAGAATATGACTTTAAGTATACTTCTTTCCTTGGTTTGGTAGCTAATCAGTATTTGAGAGACTTAGGGAAGACAGTATTAATTGCAGCAGTTGATAAAGGTGCGTGGTTAAGGGGTTCTGTACGTGGGTTTTATTCGGATATTGAGTACAGGGAGTTTTTTGAGAAACATAATTTTGATGCACAAGGGCATAAAGGAGCTTTTGGTTTAGTCTCAGTTACAGGTGCGATTGACTTTCATGCCTTAGATAGAGACTTGGGTATCTTAGAGTCTAGTGCAACTAAGCATGATTTAAATATTCATGTTATGTCTAATTTGCTATCTGAGTTTGATGTCTTAAGGGAACTAGCTTATGAAAATGAGTTTTTATTGAGTTCTCATCATCATTCTATCTCATATAGTGGTTTAGCTTATTCTACATATTCTGAGTCTGCAAAAAAGAAAGGGTATGAGGTAGATGGGATGTTCATTGAGTCTTTTGATAAAGATTTAACTCCTAAGAATGCCTTGATAGTTCCTTATTTGATAGACAATGAATTACGTTTAATTTTAAGAAAATAGAAAGATTGGTAAAACAATGACACAAGTAAAATTGATGGTTGATTTGGGAAATTCTGAGACACGCGCAGTGGCGCAGATTGTTGAGGGTAGTACTGTAAAACATACAAAGGGTTATTTGTTAGATAACCATTTTGTAGTTGAAAATTTGGCTATGAAAGAGACTTATAAGCCTTATTTCAGCTCTGAGGACTTCAGTAAGTTGGATTCTAATATCCTAGAGGTTTCTTTAGAGGTTGGTGCAGCAAAAGCAAATAAATTGGTTTTGTGGGGAGAATTGGCTACGGCTAATTTACCTAAGAAATTGCGTACCCCAGTAAGTCATTTAGCTAAGGCAGATAACTTACTAAATTATGTAGTTTTGATTAACCTTATGGATAAAGTGCTTGATTGGGTATCTACTCTATATCCAACAAGTTCTAAGCAAGCTTTATCTCAAGAACTCAAATTTGATTTGGCTATTTTAGTACCACCAGCACAAGCTGTTTCTGCACGAGAAACTTTTGATAAGAATTTTGTAGGTTCATTTAACTATACGAATTTGTATGATAAAGCTGAGTTTACTTTGAATGTAAACTCAATTATGGTATTCCCAGAGGGGTACGCTTCTTTCTACTCTGTATTTTTGAGTTATTCTGACCTTCAAGCTCGTCCTCTTTATAAGGATTTGGCAGAATGTGATGTTCTTATTATTGACTTTGGAGAGGGTACTACAGATTTGATTGGTGTATCTAAGCAACGTCTATTAGAAGGTTTGAAACATACGATTAAAATTGGTGGTTCTACTATTTTAAGTAAGGTGCGTTCTTCTGTAAATAAGCGTTTAGGTTTAGATATTCCTATTGCAAGCTTTAAAGATGTACTAAAAACGTGTGAAGTACGTTATGGTTCTGATGTTTATGATGTAAAAACTGATGTAGAGCAAGCAATTTACTCAGTAGCTTCTGATATTGCAGTAGAAGTATTTACTTACTTGCAAGGTTCAGAGGTTGGGGTGTCGTCCTTTGACCGTTTGCTTTTAGTTGGTGGTGGAGTTGTGTCTAATGGTTCTACTGTAACTATTTCTGAAGCTTTGCTTTCAGAGTTACAGATTGAATTTCCTACTTTGGACTTAGTAGATTTACAATATTTAGATGAGCCTACTGTTGAGGGTGTTCCTTTTGACTTAACAAGTCCACGTTATTTGAATATTCTAGGTTTGATGACAGGGGTAGCACTTGCGCTTAAAGCTAGAAATTAAAGATTAAGTGAGGTGTTACTATGTCAGATTATGATTATTACTATTATGAATTAAGTAAGTCAATTATATCTGAGGTTGAGACTTTACTATTAAGAGCACATCGGACGGATATTCGTTTGGTGTCTGGTGGCTCTAAGTTTCAACCCTTATCAGTTACTAGTCATGCTAAGAAGATTAGCACAGTAGGGTTTTTGTTAACTGCTGATGAGAAATCAAAGTTAGATAAAAATGCTAAACTACGTGAAGTCGTAGGTGTGGATAGAGCACACGTAATTACTACATCCGATGAATTAATTCTGTTATTGGAGACTGAGTTAGGGGAGTCTTTGACTAAGGGTATGATAGAGCCTCAATCAGTGACTGCTCCTAAAGATACAGTTGCTACACCAGAAGTTGAAGTATCATTAACTGCAACACCAAATCCACAAGTAAGTCCTAGTATTTCAGAGGGTTCAAGTTCTTCTGAGAGGGTTTATTCTGATAGTGTTGTAGAGGTAAAACCTAAGGAATTTGAGCAACCTACTTCTGTGGAAGTTCCGTTGAATGTTACGGTTACAGATGACGGTTTTGGGCTTACAATAGAAGATGAGAACCAAGTTTTACGTGCTGAGAATGCTTCACTACGTAGAGATTTAGAGAGAGCTGCAAAGGCACCGCAAGTTTCGACAAGGGTATCTGAGGAAGAATTGAACACTCTTAGAGAGGAATTGAATCGTACTAAGGAGGCATTGCTTACTGAGCAAGCAGCGCATGAGAAAACTAAAGGAACGTTGACTTTAGTAGATGCGGACTTTGAGTCTAAAAAGTCTGACTACAATAGGTTGGTTGTAGAGTATGAGGATTTAAAAGCTGAGCTGAAATCTAGCAATAGTTTAGCTTTAACTCCATTGCATGTACCAGATAATGTTTCTATTTATATCACAGCTTCTGCTTTAGATTTAGTTCCTTCATATCAATATTTATTGTTAAATATGACAAATACCTTATTAGTAGATCTGTCTCCAGAAAGTATAATGGATACTTTAGTGCGTATTACAAAACGTAATCGAGTGGGTAAGTGGCTTTTAGGTGAACAGAATATTAGAGCCTTGTATTCTCCTTATGATGAGATTAAGTTAAAAGTAGCAGAAGGGTTAGAATTGTTGACTTCTCCTAATGCACTATTACCAGTCAACTTTTTATCTGAGGTTGATTGGGAACGTAAATTTGATGATTTATCTCGTTTAAATTGTGATGTTGTTCTCTTTTTGGGATTAGAGACTAACAGAGGGGTTTTTGAGTTTTTAAATCGTTTGGATAAGCAAGCTAAGGTGTTGCGTTCAAGTAGTCCATTAAGTGAGCGTTCTTGGTCACGGGTAGTTCGTCAACATGAGGGTTCCGTAGAGGAGGTGTCAATTTGAGTTCAAGAATGACGTTGTCTGTACGTTTAACGGAAGAGCAGTCTAATTTAGTAGAAGTTCTTCGTACAGAGAAAAAGTTAAGCAGTTATATCTCTTTATTAATGAGTGCATTGCTACAAGATAGAGTGTCAACAACACAATTTTTATTGGGATTGTCTGACAAGTCCGTAGCTTACAATGAGTTACAAGAATCTACAATTAGAGCGAATTTATATGAGAAGTGGCTGTCTTTAAAACTAGATATGCCCTTTGCAGATTGGGTATCTACATTAAGAAGTGTTGAAATTGAGCATTTTAGTGGTTTAGAAATGCCTTCAGTTGATGTTAAGTCTTCTTTATTGGCTTTACTTGACGAATTAGGTTTAGAGTTAGTGGAGAAGACTTCTACGCTCGACAATGTAGAGGGGGTTCCAGCAAATGTTAACCCACTTGAATTAAAAGATTTAGTAGCAAGTATGGTTCAAGAAATATTAGCTACTACATCGTCTAATAATGGTAAGGTGGTAACTGATGTTGTTGAACCTACGGAGCCTTTAGTTTCAGTTGAGACTTTGGGAGATACTATTGAATTAGGTGACAAACAGAAACAGGAACCTATTGATTCTAAGGTTTCTGAGGATGTTTCCCAATCAATTCCACTATCTGAAAACGTTGAAACGGATAAAGGTTCAAACGATATTGACCCTATTGTAGATACAGGTGCTCTTATGAGTGGTTTTGGTCTTGGATAGAATGAGGTGGTAATTTATGGATAATCAACCAGATTTATTTGGACAAAGTTCTAAGAATTCGTTTAGTGCTAAGTCTAGTTCAAGTCAAGGTTTTGGGTCAAGTTCGAATGCTCAAAACGGTTTTCAAGGGAATGGTTTCAACTCTAACTTCAATCAAGGTGGGGGTGTTCCTTTTAAAAGTCCACAACAAGAGCCACCTAAGAAGTCACATAAGAAATTATGGATAACTTTAGGGGTACTCGTTTCTTTAGGTGCTTTAGGTGTAGGTTCTACTTTAGTTTATAAACATAATCAAAAGATAGCTACTGAACAAAGAGCAAAAGAAGCCAATTTAAAAGAGTTACAAGATAAAATATCTCAAGGGGTTTCTCAATTCTCTTTAGTGGATATTTCAGATACTTCAAATTCTGATGGGGTATCTTTATGGGATTTGAACCTTACTTATGTGAGTACTAATGAGTCTCGTACTAATTTTGCAAGTGCAGTTGCTAAGTCTGTAACAGTTGAATTGTCAGGTTCTAGTGCTACTATTAAGTCTCCTAATTGGGATTATGTTTCTTGGGTTATTAAGAATGTTGACCATGACAAGATTAAGGCTTTAACTAAGGATTTAAACAAGGATTCGTATACTTATAAGGATGATTTAGTAGATGCTTATGCTAAGTATATTTCTCAGAATTTATTTGATATGTTAGAGTATAAGAAGTCTTATGTAGCTTCTTACATGCAAGGTTCTGATGTACCTAAACCGTACATTACAACAGAGGTGTCAGATGTAGTAGGTTCTGATGGAAAGCTTTCTGCTGATTTTATTAACACTTTAGATAGTGTAACTTTTAGCTCAAATAACTTACATACTTCAGAGGATATTTTTGTGGGTATTGTAGAGGATGCTTTTGGGGAGAAATCTGAAAGTAAAGCTCATAAGGATTGGGCTGCTCGAAACAATGAGTTACAGACTTACTTGACAAATTTAAAAGCTTTCTTAGGTTTGAAAGATAAAACTAACTCTAAACCTACAGATAAACCTAAGGAATTTGAAGTTGTAAAATTAGATAATGCAACCTATGATAGTGCAGTAGACTCGTGGTTAGAATTGAAGAAAGTTGAACCTGTACCTTATGTATTAGCTAATGCAGATAAGAACGTAGAGAAAGTGGTATCTTATAGTTGGATTGGTTCTACATACATACGTGGTAAAGATAGTGATGCTAAGAGTTCTAATGTAAAATTAGGAACGGGTAAATATGATGATCCAGTAACTTTAGGCACTCCATTTGTTACTAAAATGAAAGATACATCAGGTAATTATCAAGATGTGCGAGTGACAGTTACTAAAGTTTTAATTGGGGATGAAGCTATTAAGGATGTTCAAACCTTTAGTGATAAAAATAAAGGGTTCACAAGTGCTTCTGAGCTAGTTTTAGGTACGGTACATTTCCAAGTTGAGAATCTAACGGATAAAGAAATTGAGGTAGATTCTGAGTTCACTTTAGCTGACCCAGAGCAAAATTTAATCAATCGTACAGGTAATATGTATGGTCTCCCAGAGAGGGTTAAAATAAAACCTAGGGGCGTTTCTGATATGGCTGATTGGTTTAATACGAAAGAAACTAAGACTTTGAATTTGATGTGGGGTAAAACTTTTAATCACAAATTTGATGTAGTGTATATCAATGCTTTAGGGGATGAGCTTTATGACCAGTACGGTCGTAAATTAGAGCGTAATACTAAGAAGATTGTAGAGAGTAAAGCACAAGCTGACCAGAAAGCTTTAGAGCGTATTGCGAAAGAAGAGGCAGAAGCTCGAAGAAAAGCAGAACAGGAGGACTAATGTATGTTTAAACGTAAACAAAAAACTCCTAAGGCTCAACCTCAATCTCAAGTGAGTAAGAGTGCACAAAAACCTAAAGCCCCTTTTTTAAAGCGTTTAATGTCTTATTTTAAGACACATAGAAAGACTCGTCTTTTCGTATTTGGTTTAATAAGTTTAGGGGTATCTTTAGGTTTGCTCTTTGCTTTATACAAGGTAATTTTAGTTTTACTAGGTACTATCATGCAGTTTTGGTTCCGTTACACAAGTAATGAAATTCTCTTATGGGTTCTAACTTTGCTTTGTTTTGCTATTATTTGTGGATTCTTGTATTTCTTATGGATTCGAAGAAGTGAGTACTTAAAGCGAGAAGAACAAGAAGAAATCGAACCTAGTGAAGTTGAAGTTGATGAGGATTGGTTCCAATCAGATAGTGGTTGGCAGTAGAGGTGTTTCTTATGTTTCGATTTTTAAAACGTTGGTGGTCTTCATTACAAGACTATACAAAAGGTGCAATGGTTTGTTTAATTATCTTATTTATTGCATGGTATATTTTTAGGAACTCGTTTTAAGCCTAGGTTTTATACGTATAAATTAGAGAAGAAAGCACTTAAGTTTTAAGTGCTTTTTGTGTACTATAATTTCACTGAGGGTATCCTTTATTTCGCTTTATTTTTAAAAATTATTAAAAATTTAAAGTTTTCACTTGCAATTTTTT
>ERZ773027.463-NODE-463-length-25407-cov-5.321276_pt1 | contig 25407 bp, 17 predicted proteins | sample MGYA00511032_ERZ773027 | MGnify/ENA primary metagenome ERZ773027 (study PRJEB29015, sample SAMEA2738138) | human oral metagenome | biome: human oral; feature: human-associated habitat; material: saliva | place: China | collected 2190 ... | reverse complement strand
CGGCGACGCCGACGCCACCGCCGGGCTGGCCGCCGGACTGCTAATGAGTGGCCTAGCCATGCAGGCCGCCCAGTCCTCCCGCCCCGCCTCGGGCGCCGGACACCAGTTCTCGCACCTGTGGGAAATGGAAGGTCACGGCCTGGACTGGGAGCCCCCGCTGACCCACGGTTTCAAAGTGGGCCTGGGCACGGTAGCCATCTGCGCCCTGTACGACGTCGCCCTGCGTAAAGACATCAGCGACCTCGACGTCGAAGCCCGCATTGCCGCCTGGCCCACCCGCGAAGGTATGGAAGCCCACGTGCGTCAGTGGAACCAAAGCGCCCCCAGCGGCCTGCTTGAAGCCGCCGTGGTGCAGACCGACGCCAAGTATCTGACCCCCGAGCAGCTGCGCGAGCGCATCCACACCCTGCAAAAGGTGTGGCCACAAATCAAGGAAACCTCAGCCAAACAGCTGCTTAGCGCTGAGGAAATCGCCGATGTACTCAAGACTGTAGGCGGCATCTACCACCCGGCCCAGATTGGTATCAGCCTGGAAAAGATGCGTGAAACCTACACCCGCGCCCAGATGATCCGCACCCGCTACACCATTTTGGATGTGCTGTGGGAGCTGGGCATTTTGGATGAGTGCGTAGACGAACTCTTTGCCCCTGGTGGGTACTGGGCTAGCGCACCGGTACCCACCGACCGCGTCAGCGGTGCTGAAAACTGAAAACGCAAGCCCCTAACACAAGGAAGTAACATGGAAGAGACTTACGTTCTAGGTATTGACTTTGGCACGCTATCTGGGCGCGCGGCGATTGTGCGCGTGACTGACGGTTTAGAAAAGGCCGCTGCTGTCTACGAGTACCCCAACGCCGTCATGGATGACGTACTGAGCGTGGCTGACGGCCAGAAGCTGCCGGCTGACTTTGCCCTGCAAAACCCGCGCGACTACATTGAGGTGCTAAAGCACGCCGTACCTGAGGCTATCGCCAAGTCCATGGTGGACCCGGCCCAGATCAAGGGTATTGGTATTGACTTCACCTCAGCCACGGTAATTGCCGCTAAAGAGGACGGCACCCCGCTGTGTGACCTGGCTAAGTTCAACAACAACCCACACGCCTACGTCAAGCTGTGGAAGCACCACGGCGCCCAGGACCAGGCTGACCGCATTGTGGCCCTGGCTAAGGAGCGCGGCGAGTCTTGGCTGGCCCGCTACGGTGGCATCCTGTCTGCAGAGATGCTGCTGCCCAAGGTACTGGAAACCTACGAGAAGGCCCCCGAGGTTTACGCAGACACTGACGTGTTTATGGACGCTTTGGACTGGATCGTGTGGCGTATGACCGGCAACCTGGTTTACTCCGCTGGCGACTCCGGTTACAAGCGGAACTTCCAGGACGGCGCCTACCCCAGCGAGGAGTTCTTAGAGCTGCTCTCGCCTGGTTTTGGCAAGGTATTTAGCGAAAAGATGCCCGGGCAGGTGCTGGCGCTAGGTGCTGAGGCCGGTAAGCTTACCGCCCACGCCGCCGCCTGGATGGGCTTGGAGCCCGGCATTAGCGTGGCCACCGGTAACATTGACGCCCACGTAACCGCTGCGGCTGTGCAGGCTGTGGAGCCGGGGCAGCTAACCGCTATTTTGGGTACTTCTGCTTGCTACATCGTCTCTGGGCCGCAGTTCCGTGAGGTTCCGGGTATGTTCGGGTGTGTCGACGGCGGCGTGGTGGATGGGCTGTGGGGCTTTGAGGCAGGCCAGTCCAGCATGGGTGACGTGTTCGCCTGGTACCTGGACAACGCCCTGCCCCACTCCTACGTGGTTGCCGCCGAAAAGGCCGGCATCAGCATCTTTGAGTTGCTAGCCGAAAAGGCCCGCGCCCAGGAGATTGGTGAGCACGGCCTGGTAGCTCTGGACTGGTTCAGCGGTAACCGCTCGATCCTGGTTGACTCTGAGCTTTCTGGCGCCATTTTGGGTATCACCATGACCACCAAGCCTGAGGACATTTACCGGGCTCTGGTGGAGGCCACCTGCTTCGGGGCCCGCACTATTATCGAGTCTTTCACTAACGCTGGCGTCAAGATTGATGAGATTGTAGCTAGCGGTGGCCTGATCAAGGACCCGTTCTTCATGCAGACCCTGGCTGACATCACCTGTGTGCCGCTGAGCGTGGCCACTACCAAGCAGGGTGGGGCGCTAGGAGCTGCTGCTCACGGGGCGGTAGCGGCGGGCTTCTACCCCAGCATTAAGGAGGCCTCACTGGCCATGGGTGGCAAGGTTTCGGCCGCCTACGTGCCCAACTATGACCGCACCGCCCGCTATGACGAGCTCTTCAACGAGTACCGTCAGCTGCACGACTACTTCGGTCGCGGCGAAAACGAGGTTATGCACCGGCTCAAGGACATTCGTCGCCGCGCGGTTGAACGCAAGCGCGCCGCTGCTAAGAAGCCGCAGGAGTGAAACTCACCGATCTAACCCAGACCCAGCGCGCTCAAGTAGAGCGCACCAGGCAGGTAGTGGCGCAGCTACACGCACTACTACCTGCCTGGGAGCTGGTAGTTTGGACTGCCGGTAACGTATCTGAACGAGTACCGGGCACAGACCTGTTTGTGATTAAAGCTTCCGGAGTTGCCTATGAGGGTATGGAAGCCGCCCACATGGTGGTGTGTGACCTGCAAGGACAGATGCTTGACGACGACGATAGCGGGCTCGCTCCTTCCTCGGATACGGCAGCTCACGCCTACGTCTACCGGCACATGCCTGAAGTTGGCGGGGTGGTGCACACCCATTCCTCCTACGCCACAGCTTGGGCGGCAATTGGCGAACCTATCCCCTGTTGCCTGACCATGATGGCTGATGAGTTTGGTGGCGACATTCCACTGGGCCCGCTAGCGATTATCGGCGATGATTCTATTGGGCGTGGAATTGTTGAAACCTTACGTAACTGCCATTCACCGGCGGTGTTAATGGCCAACCACGGCCCCTTCACCGTAGGTAAGGATGGACGTAGCGCCGTAAAAGCTGCGGTAATGTGCGAAGAGGTAGCCCGCACCGCTTATCTAGCACGTACGCTAGGTGAAGTTAAGCGGATACCTGATGACATGATCAAGCAGCTTAATGATCGCTATCAGAATGTCTACGGACAACATTAATGCATACATATAGTCAAAACGATGACTAGCGAGTCTGCCTAGCTAGTGTGACTAGCGAGTCCACCTAGTTCATATGACCAACGATCACGGCTAGTTAGTCTGACTAGTGAACATGACTAGCGTTGGGGCCGCGTATACCGAACGGCATACGCGGCCCCACGTTTTATTTGGTTCTGTTTATTGCGCAAGCTTTGGCTAACCAGTCTCACCTGGCGTAGCCCCAGCAAACTTGGCGCTGTTTATTGCGCCACTCTGCCAGTTTTGGCTGGCGCAGCTTTGGCTAAGTGATTTGATCTAGTTCTCGGCCCAGTAGGCGTGCAGGGCACGAGCCAGGTAGGGTCCGTCCTCAACACCGCACATCTCACGGGCAGAGTGCATAGACAATAGCGCAATACCTACGTCAACAGTGGTGATGCCTAGACGCGAAGCAGTAATCGGACCAATGGTGGTACCGCAAGGCACGGAGTTGTTGGAAACGAAATCCTGCGTGGGCACACCTGCCGCCTTGCAAGCACGCTTCCAGATAGCCCCGCCTACCGCGTCGGTGGCGTAGCGCTGGCGAGCGTTAATCTTCAGCAGCGGCCCGTGGTTGATAAGCGGACGCACCTGGGGGTCATGCAGCTGGCCATAGTTGGGGTGAACGCTGTGTCCGGCGTCGGCGCTAATGCAGCTAGAGCGAGCCAGCAGAGCCCGCTCACCGTCGCCCACAAAGCCCATAACCGCAGCCAGGCCGTGCAAAACATCCTGTAGGAAGGGGCCGCCCGCACCTGAGCGGGTGCCGCTACCTACCTCTTCGTGATCAAAGGCCACAAACACTGCAGCGTCAGTTTCTGTACCAGCCAGGTTTTCCAGGGCAACCAGGCCGGCGTGAACACTAGAGAGGTTGTCTAGGCGCGAGCTGGCCAGGAACTCCTGGTGCAAACCAAAGACACTGGGAGGCTGCACCAAGTAGGTGAACACATCGTGGAAAGCTAGCTGATCAGGGCTGATGCCAGCCTGTTCACACAGGTAGTTTTCAATGTCGTGGCAGCTTACCGCCTCGCCAGCCAGGGCGGTTAGCGGCAGCATGTGGGCCTGACGGTCTAGGTGCAGGTTTTCATGCGCACTACGGTCCAGGTGGGGAGCCACCTGCGCGGTGCGGGCAATGGGGCCAGTACGTACCAGGTGGACGGCGCCGTCGTAGGTGGTCAGACGTCCTGCCAAACCAACTTCACGGTCCAACCAGGAGTTTTCTAGAGCGCCACCATAAATTTCGGCGTTAATCATTTCCCAACCCTCGCGCACAATCGCCCCCTGGGGCTTGAGCTTGAGCGCCGGAGAGTCAGTGTGGGCACCCACAATCCTGAAGCCAGTGCGCTCACTAGGGGCGCTAGGCAGGCACCAGGCCGCAATGGCGCCGTCGCGAATTACATATCCGCGCGCCGGAATGGAACTATCCCAAGCCACAGTCTCATCTACAGCCTTAAACCCGCGCTTTTCCAGGCGGGCGGCCACAGCCTGAGCGGCGTGGTAGCTAGTGGGAGAATCAACAACAAACTGACTGATTGCCTGCGTATAGTCAGGCACCTCAAATCCACTCATAGTTCAATTGTTGCACTTTGAGCCAGGCTACCCAAGAAAAACACCCAGGGCCGCACTCAATGAGCGCGACCCTAGAGAACCGTCACATAGATGAGAGCTAAGACCTTAGCGGCCTCCACCCCTGACCACGCCAGAGAGCGGGATGCGGTTGAGGACAGGCGAGTTGTTGGCGTTAGTGATGGCGTTCTGGCTACCGGTTTCGCTCATGGTAACCACCGCACCCATAACGATCGGGAAAGAAGTTAGCGGGGTGTTGTTGGAGTGTACATGCAGCACTGCACCGAAGTGGGCGTTAGTCTTGGCGCGCAGATCGTTCTTTTCATAGCGCCAGGTGCCCGAGAAAGTGGATACGTAAGGCGTCCAGTTGCCGATATCCGCACCCAATTTGGCCTGGACTGCCTTAGCGTGATCACTAAAACGCGAATCAGCCAGCAAGCCAGCCAGAGTATTAGCCTCCGGCTTAGACCAGGAAGCAAAGTTCAGTGAGGTGGTAGGCCAGTTGATGCCATCGGTGTTGCCAGTAACCGGCTGCCAATCGATGTTGGAGTACTCCGCCGTGTTAATCCAGAACACCTGGTACAGACCAGTTAGGTTGGCCGGCGTACCAGCATTGGGGCTAGCCAGACCGGTGTCCTTGCTGGGGTAAGTGGAGCCGTCAACGTTGGGCCAACCAACCGGACTAAACTCTTCATTACCATCGGAGCCATTGTTATAGAACCCGAAGTAATAGGTCTGATCAGCAGTGATGCGCGCGTCACGTTCCTGTCGAGGGTCGTAGCCATTAGGGATGTTGGCTGGAGCGCCCTGGTTCCAGCTATAACCGGAATAGACCGGGTTTAGCTGAGAGGTATTGACGGCTGCGGCGCTAGCGCACACCGCAATTGCTGGGGCAGCCCATACTGCTCCACGCAGCACCTGCCGACGTTCTACACCGCTAGGCATGTCTGTCTCCTATTTTTGACATAGATATAGTTCTGCTTAAGGGAGACCGACAACGGAGTCACACCGGTTTTAGGGGTGGGGGAGATATGACTTCCGTGGTACGGCTGGGAGGGGGTACCACTAGTTTAGACTGGAGTCTAAGCAGGTGAGCACCATTGCTACGGGAATTTATCCCAAATCTACATGCCGGGCAATTAGTCCCGACTTACTTGGCCATGTGACGAGCTGGGCAAAAAGTGGAGTTTAATAAAGGTACTTAATGCATTTTGTTGCAAATCTGAGACTTTTCAGGGGCCAATCTAGACGGTCTCACAATCACAAAAGACTTAGATCACATAGCATTCAAGTAGTTGAACAGGTAAAGTTTTGTTCCGGTCCCCTGGATGTAATCTCTACATATCTTCCCCTACCCATTTGAAGGATTTCTCTAATAATGACTGAAATCAAGCGTCGTACCCTTGTTAAGGGCTCTGCCTGGGCCGCTCCGGCTGTTCTAGTGGCTGAGGCTGCCGCTCAGGCCGCTACCTCCCCTAATGACATCATCCCCGTGGCCCAGATGTACATGAAGATGCGCGGCACCCCCGCCAACATCAACGCTGCGGGTGTGGCTGCCGGCCGTAAGGGCCTAACCTGTGAGGAAATCGGTGGTTGGCCTTACGCCGTTAACGGCAAAATCAACTGGAACAACACTCTGGGTGGTGGCCGGGCTACTAACGACCCCAAGATTTCCCGCGTTGGTACTGCTTACCTGAAGAGGCAGGGTGTCAAGTTCTACTTCGGCGCCAAGTCTGACGCCGGCGAGAACGGTCTGGACATCACCGTTGCCCCCGGTGGCGCTGAGCTGGACCCCAGCCGCATCGTTAGCACCAAGGTTATGTTCCTGCTGCCGAAGGCTGCTTACGGTGACACTCCGACCTTCACCAACATCTCCTCCAGCAACGAGGGTGGCTACCCCTGGGACTCTTGGGCCACCAACGGTTCCTGGACTCCGCTGACCCAGAAGGCCATGACCGACCTGCGTAACAGCCCCGACACCGCTTCGGTGCTGAAGAAGGTTGACGCTGGTGACTTCACCACCCTGACTACCTTGAACGGCACCGTTGAGAACACCCTAAACACCAAGTGGAACGCTTGGGTTGGTGAGTACCACGGTACCTGGACCAAGTCCCCTGACGGCCTGAAGCTGACTGCTGACAGCCCCTTCGCCATGGCCCTGACCCTGAACCAGACCGGTCTGTCTGAGACCCTGACCCGTCTGATCTTCATGCCGGTCTTCGTGATCACTTACCGTATGCCCAACGGCAAGCTGGTTTACTTGCACCGTTCCAGCGTACGTAACATGTACTGGCAGCTGACCGTGACCGGTAACCCCGGCCTGGATGACAGCCTGCCGGCCGAGGACGGCAAGCGCTGCCTGCCTAGCGCTCACCAAGACCACATTTAATGCCCAGGCCGGCTAAGGCGGGCAAATTTTAAGGGGGGCGTATCAGTTTTAACTGGTACGCCCCCCCCTTTGCTGCCTACAAATACAGGCAAACAAATACAGGCAAAATCATCCCTTCCCTATAATTTTTCCATGGGGTTTTATAGGGAACGGACGACTTCCCAGTAACGGACGGTTTTATAAGTAACCGCACCCTAGTAACTGCACCTGGCCACCACACCCCGACAGTCACACCCTGGCAACCTCATCCTGGCAACCGTGGTGGTGGCCGTGATCTAATGGCCGCGCCCCAGCAGACGCTAGTCTTGCCAGCTCTGCTTGGCAGCCACGCAGGCCACCATCACCTAGCACAGCTACCAGCGATCCGCGTCTTAATGCAGTTCCAGCGCCACTATCTGGGCGCCCTTAACGACGACGTCGCCGCCGCCCCCAGCTGCAACGTCACCTTCCGGCGTCGTCCCTAACTGCACCGAAGCAGGCCGGTGACGCAGGTGTACCACCACCGCCTGCCCTGGACGCAACCAAGGATCACTATCAGGGAGCTTAGTGGCCAATTCAGGGCCCATATATTCACGCAAAGTCTCAAAAAGCAGCGGCAAGCAGGGGCGATGCACACACAGCGCCAGCGGATAGCCAGGCTCCGGCCACCCCACAGGCTCACGCCCGGCCCAAGCCTCAGGCTCACGCACCAGCAGGGCCCCAGACTCGTGCTCAGGCTCCGGCCACCCCACAGGCTCACGCACCAGCGAACCACCAGAGCCGCGCTCCAGCAGATCCCGGAAGTTAGCCTGCATCAGCTCAGGCGTCGTTAAGGCGCTAACCTCAGTGAACGCCTCGTCAGTGTGCAAATCCAGGCCACAGCCATGCGCGTAGGGCGCCAGGGTGTCAACGCAGCGCCTCCAGGGCGAAGAAACCAGCTGCCCCACCCCATAGGCGCTAAGCAGAGCCGCAACGTCCCGGGCTTGGGCCTGCCCCCGCCCCATCACCAAAGGCCGGGTAATCTCACTATTAATCCCATAACCCCAGGTGGCGCGGCTAACTGCCTTGGCGTGGCGCACCAGCACCAAGCTGTGCACCTGCAGCTGCCCGCTTTCATACCAGTCCACCAGGCGCGCCAGCAGGCGCTTGTCGTCAGCATGGGTGAGCTTGCGGGCGGCCTTTTTCACCTTCCACCAACGCACCTTGTCGATTTCGCGCTTGGACGCGGGTTTTACCGCAGCTCGCAGTCCCTCCCCCGGGCCAGCCTCAGGTAAAACCTGGGCTGCCCAGTACAGGGTGCGTTTTTTGCGGCCACTTACCAGACGACGGCGAGCCTTGCCCAGGTAACGCCCCAGCACAATCTGACGGCCGGTTTCCTCAGCTACTTCTCGGATGGCGGTGAGCACCATGGACTCACCGGGTTCAGCTTTACCCTTGGGGAAAGACCAGTCATCATAGCGCGGGCGGTGCACTACCAGCACTTGCAGCTTATCGTTTTTAAGGCGCCACACCAGCGCGCCGGCGGCTAGCACCGGCGGGCGGCGTGAGGCCTTGATCCGCAAGTTTTTCTTGCGGCGCTTGGCCCGGCGCTTGCCTTGCTGCCCGGCTTGCCGCTTGTCTACTTCTGCCGGCTTGCCGCGTTTGCTTTGCTCACGCGGCTTACTTAGCTTGCTGCGCGCACCAGCCTTAGCTGCAAGACTCATTTAACCCGGGCCCGGGCCTGGGACATCAGCACGTTTTGCACGTCCTCAAGCTCCTGTCCGTCGTCGTCATGAGTGCGCCGCTGCCAGGTGCCGTCAGGAAGTAGGTGCCAGGCGCTGATGCGGCCAGAGGTTTCCAGGTCAATCAGCCAATGCAGGCGCTCCACCAGATCCGGCTGGGTGATCTTAACCAGGGCCTCCACGCGGCGGTCCAGGTTACGGTGCATCAGGTCAGCGCTACCAATGAAAATCTCGGGGTTGCCGTCGTTAGCAAAGGCGTAGATGCGCGAGTGCTCCAGGTAGCGGCCCAGGATTGAGGTGACGTGAATATTTTCGCTTAAGCCCTCAACTCCGCAGCGGATCCCGCAAATACCGCGAACCACCAGGTCAACGCGTACACCCGCACGCGAGGCCCGGTAGAGGGCGTCAATAATGCGCTCATCAACAATGGAGTTAACCTTGATCTTGATCCAGGCTTCACGCCCAGCCAAGTGGTTGTCAATTTCGCGCTTGATACGTTCCAGCAGCCCGTTACGCAGGCCGCGCGGAGCTACCAGCAGGCGGCGGAAGCGGGCGCGCGGAGCATAACCTGAAAGCTGGTTGAACAGCGTGGTCAGATCTTGGGCGACGTCGCGGTCGCAGGTCAGCAGGCCCAGGTCCTCATAGCCACGGGCGGTCTTGGGGTGGTAGTTGCCTGTACCCACGTGGCAGTAGCGGCGCAGGCCGTCAGTTTCCTGGCGCACCACCAGCGACAGTTTGCAGTGAGTTTTAAGCCCGATCATGCCGTAAACCACGTGCACACCGGCCCGCTCAAGCTTGCGCGCCCACACAATATTGGCTTCTTCATCAAAGCGAGCCTTGATTTCCACAATAGCCACTACTTGTTTGCCCAGCTCAGCGGCTTCAATCAGGGCGTCAACAATGGGCGAGTCGCCACTGGTGCGGTACAGGGTCTGTTTGATGGCCAGTACCTTGGGGTCATGGGCGGCCTGGGAGATGAACTCCTGGACGCTGGTTGAGAAGGCGTCGTAGGGGTGGTGCAGCAAAATGTTGTGCTCACGGATGGCCGCGAAAATGCTGCGAGGCCGCGCCGATTCGCGCGGGTTGATCCCGGCCGGGGTGACTGGCACGTAGCGCTTGTATTTGAACTCGGGGATGTCCAGGTCGTGAATTTCGGACAGGTCAGACAAGTTCAGTGGCGCGGGCGAGACAAACACGTCTTCTTGCGTGATGTTTAGCTTGCGTACCAGGTAGGTGCGCACAAAGTCGCTGATGGAGTCTTCTACCTCCAGACGCACTACCCGCCCAAAACGACGGCGGCCCAGCTCTTTTTCCATGGCGGTGAGCAGGTTTTCGGCGTCGTCCTCTTCAACTTCGAGGTTTTCGTTGCGGGTGACGCGGAAGACGTGGTGCTCCACGATTTCCATGCCCGGGAAGAGATGGTCCAGGTGGTAGGCCACTACTTCCTCAAGTGGGATGAGCGCCAGGTTGCGCGGTTTAGCGTTGGTTAGCTCGCGCCCGGGCACCTGCACGAATCGTGGCAGGGAGTCGGGCAGTTTGATGCGGGCGAAGTGGTTTTTGCCGCTGCGTGGGTTGCGCAGCATAACCGCCAGGTTCAGTGACAGGCCGGAAATGTAGGGGAAGGGGTGCGAGGGGTCCACCGCTAGCGGGGTCAGCACCGGATAGACCCGGTAGCGGAAGTAGCGGGTGAGCTTGTCGCGCTCCTCCTGGTTTAGCGATTTCCAGTCGGTAATTTCGATGCCCGCCTGGGCCATGGCCGGGCGTACGTCGTTTTGGAATAGCTCGGCTTGGGCGGCGGTGAGTTTTTTGGCGCGCAAGGTGATCAGCTCTAGCACCTGCTTGGCGTCCAGCCCGGAGGCGCGTACGGGGGTGATTCCGGCGGCGATGCGTCGTTTTAGCCCGGCCACGCGCACCATGTAGAACTCATCCAGGTTGGAGGAGAAGATGGAGAGGAACCAGGCGCGAGTGAGTACTGGCAGGCTGCGGTCTTGGGCTTGTTCCAGCACGCGCTTGTTGAAGTCCATCCAGGTTAGTTCCCGGTCAACGAAGCGCTCGGGGAATTTGTCTAGCGCGGGCAGTTTTTCTTGCAGGCGGTCGATGTCCGCCCAGTACTCCTTACTTGAGGGGTCTACTACCTCTACAGCTTCTGCTGGCTTGACGCCGTCTAGTTGCGTGCTGCCTGCGGTTTTAGTGCCGACGACGCCGCTCACCTTGACATCTTTTGTCTCACCGGCGCGCTTGGCTGTGTCAGCTTTAGCGTCATTGGCGGCGGTTTTACCGCTCGTCTTTACACTGTCTACCTTGGCGCCTTTAGCGCCAGTAGCACCCTTGGTTCCAGTAGCACTGGCGCCAGCGGCGGCATCGACTTTAGCTCCCGCGCCAGCGCCGTCGGCTTTACCCCCAGCGCCACCAGCAGCACTAGCGCTGCCAGCTTTAGCCGAACCAGTTTCGTCAGCCGCCTTTGCGCCAGTGGAGGTCTTGGCTGCCTTGCCGCGCTTTGAGTTCTTAGTGTTTTTAGCTGGCGGAGCATCTGCCCCGGCGCTAGCCTTAACGCTTTCTTCGGCGCCAGTCTCGCCAGCTTCAAGCACTTCGATAGCGGCCTCAACACCGCTAGCGTCAGTGTCGGAGCTCGCCTCCTCCTCGAAGTCCTCGTCCGCGTAGGCGGGGCCAGCGTCGTCCTCAAAATCTCGGGGGTCTGCGGTTTCAATAACGGCGGCTATGGCTGCGTCGGTGCGCTTGGCTTCTTCGACGTCGACATCCTGTGCAGCGTGATCTTGCATACTCGTATTCTGTCAGTGATAGAGGTTAATCTTTTCAGCAATATTGTACTGATATTTGGGTGTTAATGCCCCTGGGGATTAATCCAGTTTCCCGACGGCGGCTTTGCTGGCTGCTTCACGTAGCTCGGCGGCGGTGGTGGCCAGGGCGCGAGCACGGGCGGTGACCACGTCGTAAAGCGGGTCGTTTTCGTCAGTGATCCAGCTGTCTTGTTCACTGGCGCGACTGAGCCGCTCTAGCAGTGCGGCGCTGGCTAGTAGCGTGGGATACAGCCGGGACCGGCGCGACGACGTCCGTTGGCTGCCAGCGAATGCACCGCCTAGCAGCAGCTCGTTTAGTTGGGCTTGCACCTGGGCCACACTGTCTACCCGCTGTCCCTGGGATAAAGCGGCCTCAAAGCGGGCCTGAGCAGCGTCGTCGTCGCTAATAGTTACTGCTGTGGCGTAACGCGACTCTACCAGGGCCGGGTCGCGCTCAATCCATTCGCGTAGCAGTAGTAGGCGCCAAAGCGCGCCAGGTAAGGTGCCCGCAGGACTGGTGGCCCATAGCTCGCCAATCACATCTACGCCATGGGAGGCCACAACTTTTCGCAGTCCAGCGGCACTTAGCGTGGTGTCAGTGTCCGCCCCAAGGTAGCCACCAATGAGTAGCTGGGCGCTTTGGTGAGCCAGAGCGGAAGTGGCGGCGGTGTCTTCAGCGCCGGTGTAACGCTCAGCTTCGGCGGGTTCCATGAGGACGGGACGGTGGAATTGGCGGGTCATGCGTGCCTCCTTTTAGACGTAGGCTAACAAGTCCGCTATGATAGGGGCTGTCAGTTCGCTGCGGGCCACTTCAAAAGCCCATTAGGCGTTGCTCGCATCCGCAAGATGCCAGCCACGCAGCAGTGAGCAGGCCTGCCCCCTTAGCTCAGTTGGTTAGAGCTACGGACTTTTAATCCGCAGGTCGAGGGTTCGAGTCCCTCAGGGGGTACTTTTCAGGCAGTGCACCCTCACCAAGGTTTGGTGAGGGTTTTGCTTTATTTCTACAGAACTTATTATTTCCATAAACTCAGTAATTATAAATAGAATATATCAAAGCTGATTTATGTCATAAAATACAAAGCAATAGTTTGAAAATACATACTAGACATAGCGCATTAAAACGACGAGTCCAGTTCTGTTTACTACAGCAACTGCACTGAAGCTTGGAATGCTGGAGCTGCCCCTATTTACCGTGGCGAGCCCGGTTACCGAATTGATTTAGACCGCGATAAGGACGGCATTGCTTGCGAAAAGCGCCCCTCACGTCGTCGCTAGCTGGTAACTAGCTAACTGGTCACTATTCGCCAGCAGCCTATGAAAGGCTAGAGATTTTAGAGGCTCATGAGGCATAATGGAGGCAGCCAGCCCCCGCGAGGGGACTGACTGCCTCCGACCACTGTTGTTTTAGTTCGTGAGCAGTGGCGTGAGGGCTACAATCAAAGCCGCTAGGGCCTGGATGAGAGCAGCGACAGTTGCGATGTCAACGCTCTTCTTCCGGGCCTTTCGCTTGCCTTGACCAGTCTTGGACTTGCCAGACAATGAGCCCACCTCCTCTCAAACCCCCAATCGCTTCCCAGCCATAAGCCACTAGAAGATGTACCGGGAACGTTGGCCGCTTAAAAGAGGGCAAAATAAGCCTAGCAAGAGTCCGGCAAGTGGCGGTTCAAAATTAGAGCAGCGTTTTAAGCTCACAGCCCAGAAAAAAGGCTGGAGGCAGTAAATAAGCGTGAGGCATAATAGAGGCAGCCAATCCCCTATTTAAAGAGGACTGACTGCCTCAGCCACTGCTACTTAAGAGCGATGAGCAGTGACGCGAGGGCTCCAATCAAAGCCGCTAGGGCCTGGATGAGAGCAGTGACATTCGCGGTGTCAATGTTCTCCTTCCGGGCCTTTTGCTTGCCTTGACTAGTCCTGGACTTGCCGGACATAAGCCCACCTCCCTTCTAACCCCAATCACTTACCAGCCATAAGCCGCTAAAAGAGGTGAGCTGGTAGTGTTGGCCGCTTCAAAGAGGGGCAAGCTAAGCCTAGCTCAAGGTTGCCTGCGGTTCGAACAAATGTTGCTACCAAAATCAGCATGTTGCGACGGCGCAAATCTAGCAACCACTAGGGCTACCCGCTGTTTGGTGGTAGTTACTCTTTAGAGATAGCAACCTGCAACCATCCAGGGCAAGCTATCACCACAGTCATCATGATCTCCCAGAACAGTACCAACAAAGCAGGTCGCAACAAATAGACTCATTATTAAAACAAATCCAACCAGTGCGCTACGTGTCGCAATTATACGCAGGATCTGTCGCTTTCGTTCGTGTTTACTCACAGGAAGCTGGGTAACTGACTGCTTAAACATAACAAAGTTTTATCAAAATTAGCTACCATCTGATTCTCGATCAACCACTTTCGAAATTCTTATCTTTTATAGTTACTACAACATTAAGCCCTCCTACGCCATATCAATATTTCAGCACAGCTTTTATTACTTTAAGCAAAGCGCCCCTTCATAATTGGAGATGTAATTGGAGCTTTAATCTGACAGTTTCGAGTAACGCTTAGGCCAGGGCGTTCAAAGATAGTACTAAATGTATCGAGATTTTTCAGATGAACTACATATGAATCCTCATCATCGAAAGACCTCAGTCCTTACCTAGCCACGATGCGCCGACCCCCACGCCCTCGAGCGCGAAGAGCCACCAAATCAGCAACTATAAGAAATAAAAATCCAAAAGGTACCAACATAAAAAAAGATATTAAAAACATCAAGAGTGCCCAACCTACACCACCGCTATCTTCTTCAGAAACAAGGAGAGTAACAATGAACGCTATAAGTGGACTAACTATTAGAAACAGTCCAATTCTGACAAATACAGTTGAAAACGCTGTTAAGATTTCGCATTTCTGACGGTCTAATTCCCGCGAGCCCTTACCTATCTGAGCAACCTTTTCGGACCTAGCCAGTTTTTCATTAAACACTTTTTCCGACTGGCCATCAGGATTTGATACATCATCAATCAGAGACAGCGTATAGAATTCGACATTAGTTTGATCATTATTCATTTTCTAACTTGCTTTCCCGCGAACAAAATGAACTATCGCCCATTGTAGATACAACCCATACGCGAATAAAATCCTTGCCAACACTAATACCGAACCCAATCTACTTACACAGATTCTCCCCAAAATCAAACATAATTAGTGCAACAGCAGATAGCACAAGCCCTATTGGAAAAAAAGTCATAAACATAAAAAAATCTCCCAAGCTAAGCCCTCTTCATTATTACCATGATACCCTGACAGAAGAGCAGCATAAATAAATGGGCTTAAGAGCATGATCACACCTGGAATACCAAGGCAGAGCGCTGCCGTAAAGTAATTCTTTCGCTTACGCTCACCTTCAGAAGATATCCCCATTTCCTGTGATAACATAACTGGAGGCGCTGGTCGTAGCTTAACCGGAGGCACTTGTCCGCTTACATGCTGCGACCTAGCCAGCTTTTCATTAAACGCCTTTTCTGACTCTCACACATTTATTAGACCTCTTTAATACCAGTACATACTCGAAACTAGATCACTCTTTAACTCTGGCAGCCAGATACATCATAGCTACCGAAATACCAGATACAACAACCCCTATTGGTACAAAACTCATGAATGCCCCAATAGGCATCCAAGCTAAGGCATCTCCGCCATCACCATGATCTCCCGGCACGCCCGCAATAATATAGGCTGAAATAAATGGACTGAAGATCAGAGCTACTGCCGGAATAGCAAAACAAAGCGCAAACATATAGAAAATCAGCCGCTTACGCTTACCCTTAGCAGAAAGCACCTTTTTTGGCGGCGGTACAAAGGGCATTGGTTGCTGCATAACCGTAGGCACTTGCCCGCTTATCTGCTGCGACCTAGCCAGCTTTTCCTTTAAGGCATCTCCAGGCTGCTTCTCAGGTATTTCCTGTTCCATCAGCTACCACTCCGTCCGCTCAAGGCACTCGCAAGTGATTGGTTACATTTGATTGCAACTGCCGCCAGGGCACCCTGCTTTGGGTGCCCTGGCGGCTAGTCTATCGCGCAAAGCTCATTCCACTTGGCGCATTAGCGCCGAGAGTAGCTCAGTGTGGGCCTGTGGCCAGCCCACCAGCACGCTACCGGGGTAGCGCACATCCAAAGGCGTGCCGTCCAGGCGAGTAAATTTCACTCCGCTTTCTACACAGATCAGGTACGCCGCTGCGATGTCCCAGGGAGATACCCACATGTGCACAAAGGCGCCAGCCCTGCTAGCGGCCACCTCCACACATTCAAGCGCCGCCGAGCCGTAGCGGCGGTGTCCGCGTGATTCCACCAGGCAGCGCGTCAATCGAGGCAAAGCCACGATTTCCTTAATGTCGGTGATGATCACAACCTCACGCCGCCCACGCGTCTCATTGACCCGCGCCAGTGGCTGCCCGTCGCAGTAAGCCCCCTGCCCAGCGATAGCCGTATAGGTGAGCCCAGCGACGACGTCGACCACTACCCCCAGCACCGGGCGCCCATCCTCACACAGGGCCAAAGAAATGGCGTAGTCGCGGTGAGTGGTTACGTAGTTCATGGTGCCATCAATGGGGTCAAGCACCCACACCCGCCCCGCAAATGAGCTGACAGAGTGGCCTTCCTCCCCCAGTAGCGGGTAGCCCGTGGCCGCCACCAGCTCCTCACTGATGTAGGCCTCAATGCGCTTATCCACCGCCGTAACCAGGTCATTGCGGTTAGATTTGGTTTCAACATCCAGCTCAAAACCGGGATCTAGGACAGTCTGGCGCACCCCAGCTAGCAAGTCGCAGACTAGCTCCAGCAAATCCTCTAAAGCCAGATCCTTAGCTTCACTCGCTTTATCAGCCGCCATTTTTAGCCTTCCTTCTCGCCTTGGGCGCCTTCGCCGTCTTTGCCGTCAGCGCCAGCAAAAGCCCGGTCGGCACGGATCATGCGCTCCTCAAACAGCGCCACCAGCAGCAAGCAGGCCAAACCAACCGCCGCTGAAATAATCAGTACCGTAAAGGTAGAACCCCAACCGTGCAGGTTGTAGCCCAAAATGTTAAGCCCATCCTTCTCAGGGTCAGCGATATAGCCCAGCATCACCTTGGCCATGGAGTCACCAAAGATGTAACCAAAAGCACGCGGCACCGCGTTAACCACCACCGTGGCAGTCTTAGGCGCAAAGCCAATCACGCAAATACCAATCAGAGTTACCGGCCCAAAGATCAAGAAACCGATAAAGAACAAAGACACGTAGACCGCCGTCGGCGTAGTGGCCTGGGAGTAGGTGAGAATCGGGATAATCACCAGGCCCAAACCAATTGCGGCAGTAAGCGCGCGCCTACCACCCAAACGGTCAGAGAAGTAACCCCACAGTAGCGAGCCAGCCAAACCGCCCAGCTCCAGGCCAACCGTAGAGTTAACCGCCCACTGCTTGCTAAAGTGCAGCGCCTCAGAGGTGTAAAGCACGTTCCAGTTATCAATACCGATACGCACCGAGTAAGCCGCCACGTTTGCAATGCATAGGAACCAGATGGCCGGGTTTTTAACCACGTAATTCCACACGATCGCACCCTTAGACATGGAGGTGGTGACAGTGTCTACCTTGGATTCAGGCTCACCAAAAATAGCCTCAGGTTTGTCCCAACCAAGCTCGCCGGGCTCATCTTTACCAAACCACATGCCCCACAAACCAATGGGGATACAGATTAGTGCGGGCACAATAAACATGCCGGCCACGCCGCCGCCAAAGAAGGTGTTGGCACCCCACAGGGCCAGCGCACCGGCGATCATGGCACCAATGTTGTGCGAGGCGTTCCACCAGCCGATAAAGCGTCCACGGTATTTACGCGGAGTCCACCGGTTCATGGTGGAGTTACAGCAAGGCCCGCCCGGCGCCTGCGCTAAACCGTTTAGGCTCCACAGCAGCACCATGATGCCCATCGGGTGGTTCACACTCAGCAGCACCCCACCTACCAGCACGCTCACCACGCCGGCACTGACCAGCAGGAAGCCCAAGATGCGTTTAGTGTTTCGCCCATCGCACAGGAAGCCCAGGATCAGGCCGCCAAAGCCGTAGGTGAGCGAGAATGCGAAACCGATCGTGCCCAGCTCGGCAGTGCTCAGCCCGGCTTGCTCTTTCAGCAGCGGCTGGGCGGCCTTGAAGTTAGTACGCAGCAGGTAGAAACCGCCGTAAACCACAATGAGCACGGCGTAAGTCTTTAAAAATTCCCCTAGCCAAGCTTTCTTTTGCTGCTCCAAAGTTAGCTGGGTAGTTCCGGTGCGCAGCTCAAAAAATCGCGTCAGTGCGCCCATACGTAAACCTCCTTGCTTACAAGTTGCCACAGGCCACGGCGCCTGCAGCGGAAGTTTCTCCACTATAGCGCAGCAAGGTTAACTTAGGTCACATTTGTTCTACTTATTTAGTTCCGACGCCGCCGCCTGCACATCCGTTAAGTTGCTCTTGCGCCGAGCGACCCCGGTAGCGACGACGCCGCCCACTCAGGCCTGCGGGCGCAGCTGCACCATCAATGATTCCAGGGCTAGCAGCGGCGAAACATAGGTTTTTAGGCGGGCGCGGCACTGCTCTACAGCAGCCACCCTAGCCAGTGTCTGCTCAGCCGTGGAGTTAGCCGCCACCTGGGCAATCTCTTGTTCCAGATCAAGGTTGACACTGTCTAACTGACTGCCCAGTTGACGTGAAAGCACGTCGCGATAGAAAGACAACAGATCCACCATGGCCCGGTCTAACACGTCAGTTACCGCGCGCTTAGCGCGACGTTTCTGGTTGTCTTCCAGGGCTTTGATCTGGCCACGCATAGCCGGAGGAATACGGCTCTCCCCCTCTAAGCCAAGGGTGCGGATCAGGGCCGCTTTTTCTTGGGCGTCGCGGGCTGTGGAGGCAGATTCAGCTTCTTTTTCAGCCTGTTCTAGCAGGTCAGAGGCCGCAAAAACGGCGTCACCCACGCTGCGCAGCGAGATCGGGGCGGACATAAGCGCCCGGCGTCGCTCCCAGGCCCCCTCATCTTTGGCCAGATGGCGGGCCAAACCGATATGGGACTGGCTGGCCCTAGCGGCCCGCAAAGCCAGCTGAGGCTCGGCGCCGTCGCGCTTAACTAAAAGATCAGCCACCGCCTGCGCGCTGGGCACACATAGCCGCACCAGGCGACAGCGCGAGCGAATGGTGGGCAAAACATCCTCACTGGAGGGCGTACACAGCAACCACACCGTATAGGGCGGCGGCTCCTCAATACTTTTAAGCAGCACGTTTGTGGTGCGCTCATCCATACGGTCAGCATCTTCAACCAAGATCACCCGCCAGCGCCCCTGCCAAGGCATCCGTCCGGCCTGCTCAATCAGGCTTTTAACCTCATCGATGGTGATAATCATGCGGTCGGTGGCTAGACGCACCACATCGGGGTGAGTGCCGGCCAGAGTCTGGCGGCAGCCCTCACACTGGCCGCAGCCAGGCTCAGCGCCAGTACATTCAAGGGCTGCAGCAAAGGCTAGTGCAGCAGTGGATCTACCAGATCCAGGCGGGCCGGTAACCAGCCAGGCGTGAGACATGGCGGCTGTGGGCACTTGTGGGCGCGCCCCCGTGGCGGCGGCCTGGAATGTAGCCACCACCTGCGCTTGCCCAACCAGCTCGTCCCATACGCTCATGCGTCAATAATTCCGCGTTCTTTCAGCAGTTCGCTAACCAACGCGCGCACCTGGGTAGCTATCTGCTCAATTTCAACGCTGGCGTCAATGATTTTTATGCGTTCTGGTTCTTGCTCGGCCAGGCGATGGAACTGTTCGCGCAGGCGATACTGAAATTGCAGGCCTTCAGCTTCAATCGCGTCGCTCTTGCTACTACGGGTGTGTACGCGCTTGGCAGCAAGCTGCGGATCCGCGTCTAGCAGCATAGTCAGGTCTGGCAGCAGGTTGTCAGTGGCCCACATGGACAGGTCACGTACATCCTTGGCCCCCAGGCACCTGGCGGCACCCTGATAGGCCACAGATGAGTCAATGTAACGGTCCGTTACCACCACCTGACCAGCCGCTAAAGCCGGGTTTATCAGCTCATTTACGTGCTGGGCGCGGTCGGCTGCGAACAGTAGTGCCTCAGCTTTAGCGGTTATTTGCGTCCGCTGTGCATTTTCCGACGCCGTCCCCAGCAGCAGGGAGCGCAGCTGGGCACCCAGGGCGGTGGCGCCCGGCTCACGGGTGCGACGCACGCTTAACCCCTGGTCTTCAAGCCAGTTGGTAAGCAGCTCTACCTGGGTGGTTTTACCAACCCCATCGCCGCCTTCAAAGCTGATGAAAACTCCGCGCCCCATTTAGGCCTCGCTAGCCTCAGCGGCCTTAGCAGTGCTGGTTTTGGCGGCGCTAGCCTTGGCAGCGCTGGCCTTGGCGCCCGCAGCCTTCTTAGCGGCAGTCGACTTTGTGGCAGTCTTCTTCTCGGCGGCCTTGGTGGTCTTGGCGGCGCTGGTCTTGGTAGTTGCCTTTTTAGCTGCGGTCTTAGTTGCCGTCTTTTTGGTGGTGGTCTTCTTGGCGGCAGTCTTCTTAGCCGGGCCCTTAGCGCGCTTTTCAGCCAAACGCTCATAGGCCAGCTCAGGGGTTACGGTAGCTGGGTCGTCGTCGCGCCGCAGGGTCACATTGGTTTTACCGTCGGTGAAGTAGGGGCCAAAACGCCCGTCCTTAATAACCACCGGTAGCCCAGAGTTGGGGTCAGTGCCCAGTTCACGCAGCGGGCCCTTGGGAGCAGCCGCGCCGCGCCTACGCTTGGGCTGGCTAAACAGCTCCAGCGCCTGCTCTAGGGTCACCGTGAACAGCTCCGCCTCGGTTTCTAGCGAACGAGACTCCTTGCCCTTGGTTAGGTAGGGGCCGTAGCGACCGTTTTGGGCGGTGATTTCTACGCCTTCAGCATCCGTGCCCACCACGCGCGGCAAGCTCAGTAGCTTAAGGGCGTCGTCGAGAGTGACACTGGACAGGCTCATGTCTTTAAACAGACTGGCAGTGCGGGGCTTAGCCTTAGCTGCCTTACGGGTGCGCTTTTTACCCTCAGTTTCTGCCTCCGGTTCCGGCTCTGGCAAAACCTCAGAAACGTAAGGCCCAAAACGCCCGCTCTTAGCCACAATCATGTGCCCAGTTTCAGGGTCAACACCCAGCTCACGGCCATCTTCAGCGGCTACCGCAAACAGCTCGTGAGCCTTAGCCACGCTGAGCTCGTCAGGGGCCAGGTCTGCGGGCACATTAGCCCGCTTACCTTCAGCGTCCTCCAGGTAGGGGCCGTAGCGGCCCACACGCAGGGTGATACCGTCCCCAATTTCCATGGAGTTAACCGCGCGAGCATCAATTTCGCCCAGGTTATCCACCAAAGTTTTCAAGCCCGCACCGTGAATATTGGCTTGCGGGTCAGCGGCTATATCGCCGTTATAGAAGCGACGCAGCCAAGCCACGCGCTCTTCTTCACCCAGCGCAATACGGTCTAGGTCAGCCTCCATGGAGGCGGTGAAGTCATAGTCCACCATCTGCGCGAAGTTTTCTTCCAGCAGACGGGTGACGGCGAAAGCCAGCCAGGTGGGCACCAGCGCCTGACCCCGGTGATCCACATAGCCACGATCGCTAATTACGCTCATGATCGAGGCATAGGTGGAGGGGCGGCCAATTTCGCGCTCTTCCAGGGCCTTAACCAGTGAAGCTTCGGTGTAGCGCGGCGGCGGGGTGGTTTCGTGCCCAGAGGCCTGCACCTGGCGGGTTTCCAGCTCCTGGCCAGTGCTTACCTCCGGCAGACGCACATCTTTAGCGTCACCCTCGTAGCGGTCAGCGTCGCGGCCTTCCTCATAGGCGGCCAGGAATCCCTTAAAGGTAATTACTGTTCCCGACGCCGTCAGTTCAGCCTGCTTAAAGCTTGCGCCCCCGTTTAGAGGGGCCTGCACATGGATCACAGCGGTAGAGCCGGTGGCGTTAGCCATCTGTGAGGCCACTGTGCGCTTCCAAATCAGCTCATACAGCTTGAACTGCACCGGCTGCAGGGAGTCTTTAACCTCACTGGGGGTACGGAAGTGGTCACCGGCAGGGCGGATAGCTTCGTGTGCTTCCTGGGCGCCCTTGTTTTTGGTGGCGTAAACACGCGGTTTTTCGGCCACATACTGGCTACCGTAAAGCTCACCGATCTGGGTGCGGGCGGCAGATACAGCCTGGCTAGAAAGCGCGGTGGAGTCGGTACGCATATAGGTGATGTACCCGGACTCGTATAGGCCCTGGGCTACACGCATAGTGTCGCGCGAGTTCAGGCGCAGTTTACGTGAGGCCTCCTGCTGCAAGGTGGAGGTGGTGAATGGCGGGGCCGGACGGCGCGTGTAAGGGCGGGTTTCCACCTTGCCCACCTGGGCTTGGGACTGCTCAATAGCCTGCGCTACGGCCTGCGCGTCAGCCTCATGCAGGTGCACCACCTTGGCGGCCTGGGCCTGGGAAGTTAGTGCGGCGTCGTCGGCAAAATCGCGGCCAGTAGCCACCCGGCGCCCATCTAGGGAGACCAGGCGGGTAGCAAACTCACTGTCGTCGGCGGCAAAAGTAGCCTCCACACCCCAGTAGCTGGCGGGAATGAAAGCCATGCGTTCACGTTCACGCTCTACCACCAGGCGAGTGGCTACAGACTGCACGCGGCCAGCCGAAAGCCCCTGACGAATCTTGCGCCACAGCACCGGGGAAATTTCGTAACCCACCAGGCGGTCCAAGATACGGCGGGTTTCCTGGGCATCTACCCGGTGAATATCGATTTCGCGGGTGTTATCCAGGGCACGGGTGATGGCCTCACGGGTAATCTCCGTGAAAGTCATGCGGCGCACGGGAACCTTAGGCTTGAGTACCTCTTTTAGGTGCCAAGCGATAGCTTCACCCTCGCGGTCATCATCAGTGGCCAGGTAAAGCTCATCAGCTTCCTTCAGGTGGCGCTTAAGCTCAGCCACCACTTTCTTCTTATCAGGGTTAACCACATAGTAGGGGGTGAAGTTACCCTCCACGTCCACGGCAAACTTCCCGAAGGGGCCCTTCTTCATATTGGCCGGCAGTTCGGAAGGCTGAGGCAAGTCACGGATATGACCAATGGAGGCCTGGACGTCGTAGTCCGCGCCTAAATAGTTTGAAATTGACTTAATTTTGTTCGGGGACTCGACAATCACGAGCTTGCGTGACACGACTTTCCTCCTACATCCCGGTTCTCTTGCCGCCGCTGAACTAGGCTAGCGAGGCAAGGGCGCGCAGGCTTGCGCCGACACACCTATATATCAGCGTAGCCTAGATTTTATGTAATTTACTTTAAGCCCAGTTTAACCAGGCGCGACATACCCAGGGCACTGACTGCCCCAAAACCGCTCACTCCTACCAGGTAGGCCGTGAACTGCAGGGAGCCAAACAGGTAGAAATTACGGTAACCAGCAGAGGCTAACATCACCACTAGCGCCAAACTCAGGTAGCCACCCAACGAAAGCAGGTAGCGTGCCAGTTTTGAGCCGGGCAGGCCGCGATACTCGTCTGTTCCCCAAGCCCCAGCCGCGAGCGCCACAAAACCCCAGGTGAAGGCCACTGCGGCGGCGGCAATGATGTCTGAGGGGCGGTGCCATTGGCATACCAGGGTGGACCAGCCCATGAAGAAGGTGAAGCCGGCCCCTACCCAGGCGGCAATCACACGCCAAGCCGGCGGCACTACTAGCAGTAGGGCTACGGCAATGGAGGCGGCCACGCCGGTGTGTCCTGAAGGTAGGGTGTTGGCGGCGTCGACGCGTTGACTGTAGCCCCAGTCTGGGCGGGTGAAGACGAAGTGTTTAAGTGCCTGGATGGTTACGTTGGTGCCTACTACGACGGCGGTGGCCCACAGAGCGGCGCGAGGGCGGCGCCTGAGCAGGGCAATGGCTAGGGTGGCGATTATGGCCACCACGATTAGCGGCACAGATACGGCGTTTAGTAGCGCGCGGGCCTGGTCATCAATCCTGGCCGCACCCCAGTAGGAGCCTTTGAAGGCGGCGTCGTCGATAAACTGCCCTTCACGCGTGTTTACCAGCAACGCCCACGACCCCCACACCAGCAGGGTGAAAAGTAGGGCGTAGACGCAGGCTATGCGGCGAGCAAGTTTTGACATAACCTCAGACCTTACAGGTAACGAAACGATAAACAACTAATTGTGACCCCAAAGACGCTGTTAGCTAAGTCTGTTTGTGGCAATTTTGCACACAGGCTTAAGCCGCGCCTGGCGGGGGTAATTTTTGCGCTGCGCTGCTTTTAGACGATAGTAACCATCCCTGCGTGAGCAAAAGTCCTGGTGGCGGCCACCATGTCGGCTAGGACTGCAGCTGGATCTTCACTGGTTAGTGAGGCTACGGCGGCCGCGATTTGAGCGACAGTGAGCAGTCCCTCATCTGAGGCGCTCAGTAGGGCCACCTCGGGCATCCCTACTGCAATTACGCGTCCGAACCCTTCGGCTTGGCGGATCACTGGCGCGGTGGGCACGGGTGTAGGGGTGAGGGCTTCTTCTTTGCTTAGGCCTGACGCCGTGTGTAGCTTAAGTGCGGCTACTTGCGCGTCATCTAGGCTGCGTAGGGCTTCGTGGGCGGCAATTACTTGGGCTACGTGTTCGCCTAGCGCTCCTTGGCCGCTGGTGGGGACTTCTTCCAGGACCCGCCAGGGCTCGACGACGGCGCCGGGGGCTGCGGCGTCGCTGGCAGGTTCTTCTAGGGCGGTTTGCCCTTCTAGAGCGGTGCCGCCGGGGCCGCTGGTAGCTGCGACGCTGGGGGCATGGAACACCAGGTAGCCCATGCCCACGCCGCTTACTTGGCGTGAGTCGAAGTCTTCTTGCCAGGCAGCCAGGGCATTTTCGAAGGCGACGCCACTGCGTTCAGGGGTGAGTCCGCCGTCGCGCAGCCACATGGCGGCATACTCCACCGGGTCTTGCACTTCGCGCTGAATAATCCAGGCATCTAAGCTCTTGCCGATCCACTGGTTTACGCTGGTGCGCCAGCTGGTGCCTTCGCGATGTTCCCAGTTGCCGAGCATGACGGCCACGCCGTCGGGGTTTAGGTGATCCTCCAGGCCACGCACCAGGGCGGGCAGGATGGGCCCACCGGCGTCGCGGTACTCCATTAGCGGCAATCCGGCCTGACGCACGCTGGGTGGGGTGATCACAAAGGGCGGGTTGGAGACGATCAGGTCAAAGCGTTGGCCGGCCACAGGTTCTAGCAGGTTGCCTTGGCGTAGCTGCACGCGGGCACTATCCACCCCGGCCAGAGCCACGTTGAAGGCGGTAAACTCCAGGGCGCGCGTGGAAATGTCAGTGGCCACCACCTGGCGCACGTGGCGCAGCAGGTAGAGGGTTTGGATGCCGCAGCCTACCCCCAGGTCCAGGGCGGTTTCTACCGGTTTGCGCGGGGTTAGGGCGGCCAGGGTCAGCCCGGCGCGGCCAATTCCCAGCACATGATCGGGGGCAAGGGCTTGGCCGGTGACGAGTTCACCCAGGTCACTGGCTACCCACCAGCGCACAGATCCGTGGGCGTCTTCAGCTTCGTGGGGGCGCAGGTCGACGGCGGGGGCGTAGCACTGCTCTCCGCTGGCGCTTTGCATGGGCACCACCAGGCCAATAGCGAGGGCTCCGGCCACGCCAGTGCGCGGCAGGGCGGTTTCTAGGGCGGCGGCGCCAACTGGCTCGCCCAGCATGAACAGGGCGGTTAGTACTGCTACCTTGTAGCCCGCGACGTCGCCGTCTTGGGGCGCGTTGGCAGCTGAGCTGGTGCTAGCGGCGCCAGTGGCCGGGCTGGGCCTGTCTGAGCTGGTGCTA
>ERZ773027.460-NODE-460-length-25462-cov-5.252529_pt1 | contig 25462 bp, 20 predicted proteins | sample MGYA00511032_ERZ773027 | MGnify/ENA primary metagenome ERZ773027 (study PRJEB29015, sample SAMEA2738138) | human oral metagenome | biome: human oral; feature: human-associated habitat; material: saliva | place: China | collected 2190 ... | reverse complement strand
TTCATTCACGCCATCGCTCCGTACATAACTTCCTCATGAATCTCTGTGCGGCATTAGCAGCATATTGTTTCTTCGAGAATAAGGCCGAGGCACTTCTCGTGCGCATTGAAAAGAGTAGGCAATTGGAACTTTTCTAAGCAAATACTTATCCCGAACTGGCGTACTTTTGCACTGATGGCTTCTAGATAAAGGATGTATGCGCTTACCAATAGCCTCAAAAACACAGATTGTGCACGAGGCATTATGTTTTAATTACCTACTTGAGAAAAATTGACCGTTACTTATAATTAAGTAACGGTCAAAAATTTGTTATAGGTTTTGGGCTAATAGAATATTACCTTCTTCCTCCAAAGTTTCCGGTTGAGAAAGTTCTATCTGGTGCCTCTTGTATAATCTTTGCACCTATCCACCCACTGCCATCTCTTGTATATACTATACCTTCACAAAAGAATATTTCAGGTGAACCCAAAAAATCATTATCAGAAATATCTGGTTTTACATTTATATTTGACTTAGAACCACCAAAGTTGATAGATACTCCCACTACAACATTTCTATAGTATTTTAGAAATGTATCATGTATTTTATAACCTCCACCATTCCACGTTAAATCATTACTAAAAAAACTATACACTGCTTTATCATTCTCAGAAAAGAATTGTATCTGCTTTCCAGAATTGCTAGTATCTAATCCAGAGAAAAAATTAATTCCTTTATTTACCAAAAAATGGTCCAGATTCTTTGCTAATTTTTCAGAAGCTTTATTATCTCCTAATACATTATAGATACTTTCTCCTATAATAGGAATGATGTATGGACTTTTCGTTGGATTCCCATTGTATTCTGTAGTCCACCTATTCTTAATTCCTCCATTAAGATTCTTTGTTGCTTCTGCATAAGTTGTGAAACGATGATTATTAAGACTATTCCATTGTTGTTGTAACTTAGACTTGTTGAAATTCATAAAATCATTAAAAGCCGGTTCTTTTATTTGTTGTCTTACAATCAGCGAAGATAGACCATAATAAATACCATCATCCCAGTTCACCATTCTTCCCCAACTTAAACCATGCCAAAGTTTCTTCATTACTTTACAATCAATACCAATGGATACACCAAATGCGTAATCATATTTATATAAAGAAACATATAGTTTTCTGCGTGAATTTGAACTGAATCTGATTTTTGTATGTTTCAGATAGCTAGGAGAAAATCTGATTATCTTATCTGCAATATGAACTTTAACTGCTCCTACTGTCGGAAAATTCTGCACATCTTCTCGCGTAAGTTCATGACGAGTTGCTGCCCTTGTTGTAGGTTGGTTAGGTATGACAACATCATCAGAGTCTTCATCGAAGTATTGTTCGTTGTCTATTGGACTAGAAGAATTATCATTCCATTTACCGAAGGTGTCTTTCAACTTTACATTACCTAATTTCTTTAATCCCTCAGCAATTTTAGTAAAGTTGTTCACTTGGGTAATAGCTTCCTCAAGTTCTATCTTGTTAGAGCGATGGGTAAAAAATGTACCATCTTTCGTTATGCGATACAATGTATCATTAACAATAATTTCTAAATTTTTATTTAGGAAATGTCTAAATTTTTCATCAGGAACAAGAAATCCTATCTGTTCGGCATTCGTATTTTCTTTAGAAAGATCATTATAAATATTATTAGCAGATGAAAAAGAGTGCGAGGATCTTGTTTCCCCTTTTGTAATATCATAACTGTCAAGCCCTTTTTTAAAGGCGTCCTTACTCTCAAAAGACATAATTTCGGCTGTAGTTTCTTCTAGAGAATTGGAATTATTTTCTTCTCTTGTCTTTACAGAATCTTCTAGGCTACAAGCACACATAGATAACCCGACTAAAATAGGCAGTAAATATTTTTTACTTTCATTTGTCTGTATTTAAAAATTATAGCCAATGGCTATATAAGGGTATATAACTGCTGCACGGTCAACGCCATGGTCATTCCTTCCCAATTGATCATGTCTTCCCAAAGCCACTCCTGGATTAATTCCTGCACGTATCATAACACCATGTTTAGACTGATAGCGATAACCTAAATCTATAAAGCCGAAAGTACCTGATCTGTCTTGCTGGACCTCCCTTCCTTCTTTATCGTGGTATTTGCATTTATAAAGTCCATAACTCACTCCTATACCAATTTCTGCATGATGCTTTCCTTTACCAATAAGATAATTTACAGCTACAGGAAAGCTCCAGCCACTTGTTTTCTCTGGAGCTGACTCAAAAAAATCTTGAGAGTTGGAATTGGTATAGGATAAACCAATTCTTCCTCCCCAGGCAGTATGATTATTAAAACGGGTATCATAGTGAACCCCTATCGTAGTTGATGCTCCAAGTAATTCAAGAAATAGCCCTTGCTCTCGTTGCGCATATAAGCAATTGGGCAGTAATGCTACTAAGAATAGTAATAAATGTTTTAATCTCATTTTTTTTTGTGCTAAAATTAGCTATAATGATAGTTTTATACAATACACGAAACCAATTTTTAATGATTGTTATTTGAATGCTTATATCATTTAACTAATATTATTTTAACTCATCATCCTTTGTGTTTCCCACCAATGAGATGTAATCCGTATAATACATTAGCGTAAGCCTTAGCATTAAGACGATCTGCGAGAAAGACATATGTCTTTTTTCTCCTTCTAGCTTGCCTATGTTATTTAAGTTTTTGTGTAGAAATACTAGTGGTGCAATAAAATTGAGACCACTTCTATATTAATTTGATATTTATTCAGTTAGAGCGTTCTTTGATTTTTTGATTTGAAATGGTAAGAGTAATTTTGCAGCCTAAACCTGCAAGATTATGAATATTGGAAAGTACATATTCTCTCAAGTCATAGACTTTGTTCCTCGCTACCAGTTTGATAAACTTGTCACGAAATATAAAGGTGATAGACATTCAAGAGAATTAAACAGCTATAATCATCTGTTACATTTATTGTTCGGTCAGATTACTGGCTGTGATTCCTTAAGAGACATATGTATGTGCCTGACAGCACATCATAATATATTGTATCATTTAGGAATTCGCAAAACAGTCACTCATTCTTCGTTATCTCGAGCCAATGAGAACCGCAACTATCACATATACGAGGAACTGGGCAAATATCTCATTGAACAAGTACGTCCATTGTATTCAGAGACAAAATTGTCAGAGGTATCTGTTGACAATGTTCTTTATGCTTTAGACTCCACAACAATATCTACAAGCATAGTGCTTGCAACTTGGGCTTTGGGTAAATACAGTAAGGGAGCAGTTAAAATGCACACATTACTTGATTTACGTGGAAGCATTCCTGCCAGCATTCATATTACAGACGGCAAATGGCATGACAGTAACGAGCTGGATAGGATTGAGCCAGAGCCACTTGCGTTTTATATGATGGATAAGGCATATGTGGACTTTGATGCATTATACAGATTTCATAAGGCTGGTGCATTTTGGATTTGCCGTCCAAAAGACAACATGCGATATGAGATTGTAGACCACAAAGAAGACTTTGATGTAAGCACTGGAGTAAGAGGCGATTTTACAATACGCCTAACTACATACAAATCCAGAAAGCTATATCCTGAACATATCCGAAAAGTGTGTTACTATGATGCTGTCAACGGTAATGAAGTCGAATTCATAACCAATAACTTTGAGATTGAAGCATTACAAATTGCAAATCTCTATAGACACAGATGGGATATTGAGGTCTTCTTTAAATGGATCAAACAAAATATTGTTGTCAAGACTTTATGGGGATTTTCAAAGAATGCGGTAAGCATCCATCTGTGGGTTGCAATTATCACATATCTTCTAATTGCCAAGATAAAGCATGAGTACAAAAGCCCATATTCAATAACAGAAGTGGCTACTTTAATAAGAATTTCAGTACTTGAAAAAGTAAACTTGAAAGAGCTTATAACGAAGCAAGACCCTCTTCCATCTCATAATCAATGTGTCAAAGAACTATCTCTTTTTGATGATATTTATTACCGTGCAATTTTATTGCACCAGTACTAATATTTTATTATGAATTATTGCAGTTCGTAAAGTTTTTCTGTGTAGAATAGGTTTACTCCATGGTAGACGATAAAATTAATGTAGCTTTCATTACCTAACCTAGTGTTGTAGTTTTGTTAAATATGGTATTGAAACTTTACAAAATATGCTCTGTATAACACTCCATTCTAGAAGAAAAAGCAGTTCAAAAGCTGCTTTTTTGCATGTTTTTTGGTCGTCTTGCATTTATTTTTACATTGTTTTTAAGTGTTGCATCTGCATTTTGCACCATTTAGCCCTTCTAAATGGTCGCTGAATGGCAATTTTTCATCTTCACAAAAACTGTATTTACTGGCTAAAAAGGCCTTTTTTATATTAGTTTTTACTGAAAAAGCTGCTTGTTTTTTTATCATTCGTGTGGCTAAAAGAGCTCGAAAAATCTGTAAAAAGCAGCTTTTAGTCTTGCGTTTAGCACGAGATAGCACTGCGTTTAGCACGAGATAGCACTGCGTTTTGTAGGAGATAGCACTGCGTTTTGCTACAAATAGCATTTGATTTAGCTGCAAAAAGCCCGTTTTATAGTAAAAAGTGCGGATTATTTCAACGAAAACACGGTTTGTCAGCATTCACAAACCATTGTCTTTTTAACCCAAACAAACCTTCGCGAGAATCGATTATTTGCGAGCGAGTGGAGGTTGGTGAGCAAAAAAGGCACTCACAATGTTAAATTTTATGCTGAATATTTTACATAGCGAAGAGTGGCGACTTACATTGCTACGGATATTTTGTGGCTTATCAAAAAAATATAAGTTGCTATCATTGAGTGTTGCCCGTTTTGGGCTTACTTGTGGACATTTTGTGAGTTGTATCGTTTAATCGTTGTAGACCATGTTTACCAAAATACCATGAGAAACAACCATTGGCAATCAAACAAAATCAGTACAGACATTAACAGCCATTCAAGGCAACACAACACAAGGCATTAGTCTCTACTCTACATTTGGAGAGAGGCAGTGGGCATGGCATTGTTTTCCCACTAACAACCAATGCTTGCCTTCAGCGTCGGTAGTGGCGAAGAGATAATGTTCACCGCCGTCTTTCAGCTTCAGTTTTTTGCGTAGCGCATCAGGCTTAAGGGGGAAGTTGCGCGTGGCAATGTTGGCTTTTTCAATGCCTTGGAGCGCCGTTTTAAGCTCGTGCTTGTTAAACGAAGATACCGACACCAGTTTAAAGGCACGTCCAGGGAAGTTAGGCACTTCGTTGTTAGAGACAAAAAGGTGTGAGTTGGGGGCAAAGGCTTGCACACCCATCCTGCAGCACAGCAAACCAAAGCACCCCGATTTCATTATGGCTGCATGCGGTTCGTAGAGAAACATTCCTGCTTGGGGATTCGTTTGAAGAGTGGTTTGAGGTGTGTTTTCGGCTTCGGCAAGCATATAACGAAAACATGCACCATCGTTATAGCAAGTAATCTCGGTGTCATTAGTTGTGTAAACGTTCTGTTCCCCCTTGAAGTTCAGTTTGTTAAGAGGAGCGTCCGCGGAATTTTCGTTTGTCGAATGGTTGTTGCCATTATCTTCGTAACTACCATTCGTTATCAAGAACAACAACTCTTTACATTCGTTTTTCACAGCCACGATGTGCAATTGTCTTACCCAAGCGCCCAGTTCTCGAAGTTTAACCAATGCCAATTGCCAATGCAGCATGGGCGAAAGTTTCACAGCCAGAACCTTACATTTGGCTAAAAGCTTGGGTAACAGTTCTAAAACGTTAGGCGAACAGTGTTCAATCAGTACCGTTTTAGCCCCATTCTTATCCCTACGAGCAGGGTCGAGATAAATGCAACTGGTGTATTGCATACGCTCTAGATAGCTTTCGGCCTCGCAGCACACCACCTCGGCCTGGTTAAGATTAAGTGCTTGCAAGTTGTGTAGGGCTAGTTGGCACAGCTGTTGTTGGTGCTCCACGTAAGTGGCATGGGCAAAACGTTGGGCAATAAACGAAAAATCAACCCCGAAGCCCCCAGTGAGGTCAACGAACGAGGTGTGTTCGCGCTTGTTTGTTAGTTGTTCGTCGTTGGTAGTATTGCGCTTAGTTTTTTGTGTTTTGCCCTTCAGTATCAAATTGTTAGTTATTTGCCACACCACGTCTGCCTTATATTGAGCAGTGGTTTGCGACGAGCATTGCTCCATAGAGAGGTGAGGCGGATACAAGATATTGGGGTTTTCGGCCCACGAAGGCAGTTTCTGACAAGCCGTTTGCCAACCCGCAATTTGGTCAAGGGCAAAAGGGAGGTCAATGTTTGGGGTGTTATGTTTGGTCAAAGCCAGTTGGGGCACGCTGTCGTTTCTATGTTGAGCAATGAAGTGTAGCGTTTCGTCGTTTGTTAGCATGTGGAGTTTGGGGGTTTGGGGTGAAGTGTGGGTTAGGCTTTTTAGCCGTGCAATGCTTGCCAAGGAACTGTTCGGTGCAGGCAAGGAGTGGCTTGCAGGGCATAAAATGGTTGTTATCCGTGTACCTATAATCAACGTTAAGGCCTTTTATTTATTGTCTGCCGTCTTACAAATATGTATGGCTGGGCATGCAGTGGTGATAAAAAAAGCCCCCACAGGCGTTTTATGGCCAATGGGGGCAATAGTTAGGATTGAGAAAGGTGGTATATCTTAGCAGCTTTGTTGTGTAAACCATAGTGCCGCGAAAGGCGAAGGGTTAGCAATGCAGCTAAGAAATACTTGGTTGACGCTTATTGATAAACGTTGAGTTCGCCAATAGCAAGCGTTCTCGAAGAGTTAGCTTTTATGTTGGTGAGTCTGATATATTGGCAATTAACAGGCTTAGTGAAGCGTACAACGAAGGGATTAGCATTGGCAATGTTAGCCGAAGAGTTGGTAATCTCGCCTTGTTTTGTCCATGTAATCCAGTCTTTGCTGGTTTCAACTGTTAAGGTTTTAACTGTCCAGTTGGTATATCCAGTAGCGGGCACCAATTCGAAAGCACTAATCAAGGTGGGGTTGTCAAAGCTAACCACAAAGGTGAAAGGTCCGTTAGAAACGTAGTTCCACCACATGTTGTAAGCGCCGGTGCTACCGTCTGTTAGCTGATTAACGGCAGAGTTGTAGCCATCAACCACCCAGTAGTCTGAAGTGCTCATAGCAGTAAGTCCATCGGTGTTGCCATCATCCACCAGGTTACTTTCCTTATAGTTGATGGTGATGTTCATATTGCCGTAGTTGCTAGCCACGTCGACCCCTTGTGCAGCGTTAAGTGTTAGCGTAACGGCACCTTTAGAGCGCGAAGTGAGCAGTGTATCGAGTGCAGCGCCCTGCTGAGCAACCACTTTGATGGGTTCGGTAGACACCAATGCACCCTTAGCAATGGTAACAGTAGGGGTGAGAATGTTAACAGCGCCTTTATCCAAAGCAACAGCACCATCAGTTTTAGTAGCCGAAGGATTTTCGGCAACGCTCACTTGGAGGTCTTTGTCGAGTGCCGAAGAAAGGCGTACATAAAACTCAACCGTATCTTTTTTTACGATAAGTTCGCCATTGGCGTTTACAACGTTTAGCTCACCTTTGTTGCCTTGGTTAGCCAAGTCGTGAATGTAAAGTTTAGGAAGGTTGCTTGTTTCGGCCACAGTGTAGAGTGGAGTACCCACTTCGGGTTCGCTTTGGCAGGCAGTAAGCATAGAAGCAAGCCCTATGAAGGCTGGCAGGGTTATCTTTAAGATTGATTTCATATGGATAATCTTTCGTCTGAATGTTAATTAATTTGCGTTTGTGCAACTTGCCCCTAAAGCATAAATGCGCCATGAGGCAAGTTGCCGAAAGCTATAAATTATTTTCCGTCGATGCGAACGTTATGAATCCAGGTAGGAACAGTAGTAGCCTTACCTTCGTTGCCGTGTCCGGTGGCATCCTTAAAGGTGTCGCCGCTTCCCTCGTTCATCTTCCAGTAAGCTTCCAGACCATCGCTAGAGGGGTCGCATTCGTACATATCGTTAATAATTTCGTTTTGAGTACGAGCCTTAGTCCACAAACGAAGTTCACTTACTTTTACGTTAGATACGAAGTGTGTGGCGCTAGCAAAACGCATAATATTGCTCAAATTAACCACCTTTCCAGGCAAATCCATCGAAGAATCGAGTTTACCGTTGACGTAAATCGAAAGTTTTGTTCCTTCGCAAACAAATGCCAGGTGATACCAAGTGTTGGTTTTGAACAGTTGCTTGCTATTAAGCTGCGAACCTTGTGTTTTAATCTGTAGGCGGTTACCTTCGATGGCAGCGTCACCAAAGCGCGTATAGATTTCGCCTTCCTTACCCGATGGTGCCCAGCCACCGAAGAGCATTTGGTTGTTAAGTTCACCAATTTCAGTACCCAGTTGGTCGATATTCACGTTCATTTCAACCGTCCACGAAGTGAGGGCATATTCTTTACGCATGTTGAAGGTGATGCGCGAAGCGTAGTTGATAACAGGAACGTCTTGGCGAACCACTTGAGCCATGACGAAAAGTATCTTACTGCCCGACTCGAGCACCTCGTTAACGCCATTCTTGCTTTTTAGTTTAAGGGCAAGAGCATATTTTTTACCAGATTCTTTGATAGAATCGGGGAACGTTTTCACCGTAATTTTCACGGGAGTAGAAGTTATCTCACCAGCTTCAACCGTAGCTTCGGTGTTAGAGAGTTCGTACAAGCTACTTGGCAAGGCCACATATTTGGTAGAATTACGTTGGTTGTATTCTGCCAAAGCAGCTTCGTCGACAACGGCTTCGAAAGTGCTTGTTTGTTGAGCAGGAGAAGAAAGCCTTACGATAATAGGCTGTTCTACAACGTCTTCGCCAACGGTGAGTCTTATCGAAGTGTTGCCGTTGGTTTTTGTATCATCCCAAAAGGCCTGATTTGTAAGTACGCTGTATTCTGCATTGTTACAAGCAGTAAGTGCGAGGGCAGCAAAAACCATTGCAGCCACCTTTTTTGTTATGCTGTATTTTTTCATTCTAGCTAATGGTTAGATATTATTACTTAATCGAAGGGTTCATAATTTGGATAGCTTTGCGCAACCAGGGGTAAGTGGTTTGCGCCGAAGACTGTCCGTATTCGTACTCCATGTGGTACGAACCTACGCCACCCTTCTTGTAGGTTTTACCATCGTAGGTGGGTTGCCAGTAAGCCATACCCAAGAGCGAGGGGATGGTTGTACTCAATTTGGTAGTGAAATTAACGCCACCTTTTGCGGCATAGTTTTCAAAGTTTTCGCAAACAATAATTTTCTTTGCTACTTCTTCAGCCGACATTTTGTTTTGGAAGTGGTTGATTTGAACAGCCAAACGGTCGTTTAGTTCATAGTCGCTTGTTGTGGTGTAGGCCTGAAGGATGAAATAATCGAAGTGGTTGCCTAGTGAGTCGGGCAGAGCATTGGGCTCACCGTCTACAACGAGCATCTTGTTGGTGCCCGATTTTGGGCCGATGCGCTTACTCAGGGCCTTAACGAATGCAGGCATAACACCCTGTTCGGTCCACAATTCTTTATCGGTGGCAAAGGGTTGAGCAAAGTTGGGTTCGGCATCGATGTCGAAACCATCATAACCATACTTGTCAATGCTATCGCAAATGGCGTTAGCATATTTCTCGGCAGCAGCAATTCTCGAAGCGTTGGTGTCGCCCCAGCCCCAGAATTCTTTTCTCCATTGCTTCCAAGTGGTTCCGGCAGCCGCTTTATCGGCTGGGATAGGCGGTGTAAGTTGGTCGCCAATGTCCATCACGATGAAACACATCAGCACCTTAGTGCCTTTCACTTTTTGTACAAACTCAAGGTCTTTCTTTTGTTTGTCGTTGAGGTTGCTCCAGTTTCCCCAAAGCGAAACGAAGTCGACACTGTCGGGAAGTCCCTTCAGCGAGTTGTTAAGCATAGCCGCTTCGCCAGTCCAGTTACCAAACCAGCCGAAAGATTTTTCGTGATCACTGTTTTTGTATTCGCGCAATTTAGCGTAGTATTCTTCGCTTTTGTTGGTAACGGTAAGGTTTGTTGGGTCCTTAATTTCGGTATCCGTCCAATCGCTGCATGCCGTTAGAGCCATCGAAGCAGCCGCAAGCCACAGCAAGGTTTTATTTTTAATATTCATCGAATTCTTATTTTATTGTTGTTGAGAATGTGTGTAAGTAAGAAGCGCGCCTAGCAGAAGCGAAAAAGGGTGAAGGGGTTGGCGGTGAAAGGGGCTTGTTGTTTGAGTCTATACTTTTTGAGTATAGGTTGTTGACTGCCAAGCTTTGGTTTCAGGTCTTAACACCCTCACTCTTTTCTCTTCTTATCGTTTTTAACTTCTTACGTCTCTAACTTACCTTGTTATTTCTTTTGCCACCACATTTTGGCTGCATAGTCGTCCGTTCCACCAATCAACTGCACGGCCTTGCGGTAGTTAACAGGGTTTTTGGTTAGCTCGTCGTTTGCGAAAGGAATGCGGTTGGGAACATCGAGATTGTAGCCCGAAGTGCTTTGAGCCACAGGGAACACCTTAGGATAGCCTGTGCGTCGTATTTCGCTCCAGGCTTCTTGTCCGTCGGGGAACAAAGCAATCCATTTTTGAGTAATCAGACGTTCAAGCTTTTTCTCATCGGTAGCGGTGTCGTCCCATTTGATGGTAATAGAGCTAACAGCAGCAACGTTTTGTCCGTAACCACCGTCTGCATCGGTGTAGTTGGCTTGTGTGTTGGTGTTATTTGACAGATAGCTAGAAGCACTACCCAAGCCCCATTGTTCGAACGAGAGTGATATAGCTCTGTTGTACAAGTCTTCAACGGTTCCACCCATTCCACTCCATCCTGCTAGAGCACCCTCAGCACGACAGAAAGCCATTTCGGCAGCAGTGAGCCATACGCCACGAGTGTTCTTATCTACTTTGGCTTCAGAGTAAAGCTTGTCGGCAATGGTTTTGTTTTCAATCTTTGCACCAGCCAAACATCCGATGATTGTGCGAGTGGTAAACTGTTTTGCAGGTTTGAAATAGGCACTGAGACGCGGGTCTGAATAACCAGTGAGGAAACATTCTAGGTCGGCGCAAGCACGACTATCACCCCATTCAACCGATGTTTTGTATTGTCCGTTGGGTACATAAGTAACCGCGCAGTTGTCTTCATTGCTTGTAATAACGCCAGCAGCCACAGCTTCTTCTCCAGCTTTTTTAGCAGCAGCGGGGTCGGCATAGCGCATACGAATGGCCAATCTCAACTTTAAAGAATTGGCAAGTTTATACCACTTACCAAGTTGTCCGGCATATACCTTGTCGAACTCTTCATTTAGAGTTGTTTCGAGGTTTGGTTTGAGCAGTGTTGCAGCCGTGTCTAGGTTAGCAATGAGTAGTTTATAAACATTCTCTTGCGACGAGTAAGCGGCAGCATCAGCTTCAAGACCAACAGGAAGAGCGCCATACATATCAACATAGCGTTGATAAACCTGTGCGCGCAGCACCAAAGCTTGAGCGTAGAACACGCCTTTACGGTTTGTTTTTTCAACAATGCTATTGAAAGCCGAGGTGGCTTTGGGTAGAGAATTGTTGAAAGGCCAACTCACCCAGCCATTAGGAGCATTAAAGCGAGCAAAGTTTTTGTCGCTAAAGCCATTGTTGGCATAGGTCATAAAGCGTCCCAGATAGTTACCAATGAGGTCTTCGGTCATTTGGTAAGTATTCTCTTGTTCGGGGAAAGCCTCATTAACCAATTGGGTAAGAAACGAACTGGTGGCGTAGTTATCGCGGTCCAATTCCTCCTGTGATATCTTTTGTCCTGGTCGGTTTTCTTCTTCGAAGCCAGCCGTGCAAGCCGTTTGCATGGCGACACCTCCCACGAAGAGAGCTGCAAAGGCCATCGACTTGAATATATTGTTATTGCTCATTGTTGTATTCTTTATTTTGAATATCATATAAAATACGCGTGTGGCGTTAGAATTTCACTTTTACGTTGAAGCCCAACGAACGCAAGCTAGGTTGCATGAAGTAGTCGAAACCTTGATAGTATGTTCCGGTAGAAGCTACAGATTCGGGATCGAATGGGGCTTTGTTGTAAATGAAGAACAAGTTGTTGGCGGTTAGTCCAAGCGAGAGTTCCATGCCTTTAATCCATTTCTTAGGAATGGTGTAGCCAATGTGTGCTTCTTGCAGGCGTGCATTGGTAGCGCTGTAGATGTATTCGCTCCAGATGGGGTTGTCGCCACCCACGATGCGGTAGTAGTTTTCTGCACTAATCTTACCGCCGTTGATTTCTATACCACCGTTGTTGCGAGCGTCGGCCGTGCGTTTAGATACACCCCATGAGTCGAGAATGGCCTGTGTTTGCGACAACACGATGCCACCGAAGCGGGCTGTGATGAGGAAACCGAAGTTAAAGCCTTTCCAAGCAAACTCGTTTGAGAAACCGATGTTGGCCTTAGGTAATACCGAACCGCGATAAACGGCGTTGCTTAGGTTCTCTTGCATGATACCACCTGTGTTGTCGGTAGCAATATTGCCTTCGCTGTCGCGACGGAAATCGGTAGACATATAGATGTCTCCCATTGTTCCACCCTTCTTCAAAATAATTTCTGCACCAGAAAGTCCGCCTTTCTTAGCCACTTCTGTATCATCGTCGAACAGTTTAATAATTTTGTTTTGGTTAGAACTAAAGGTGAACGAAGAGTTCCAATCTAGGTCGCCGAAGCGATGATTATAACCCAACGATAGTTCAATACCGCGGTTGCGGATGTTACCCAGCTGGATATATTCCCTGTCGTAGCCACCTACAGAGATGTTGCGCACCAATGTTTGCTTGTGCGTGTTGCTCTGATAGAGTGTCAAGTCGAGTGTAAGGGCGTTGTTAAAGAAGCGTGCGGTAAGACCAGCTTCCCACGAGTCGGTACGTTCGGGGTAGAAAGTTTTGGGGAAAAGATAAGTCACCGTGCTGTAAGTTCCCGTTGCGGGCACGTATTCGTAGCGCCAAGGCGATGTGATGTTTGGCGAAATAGCGCTACCTACCGATGCCCACGATGCGCGAACCTTGAGGTAATTAATAAACTTGGGCATCTCGGTCATTTGTGAAATAACGGCCGACATACCTACTGAGGGGTAGAAGAAGGATTCGTTGCTGGTTCCGTCGAGCGCCGAATCCCAGTCGTTACGTCCTGTAAGGGTTAGGTATAAAATGCTCTTCCAACCCAATTCCACGTTCGCGAACAGCGAATTAACGGCGTGTTTGTGCAAATCGTAGATAGGACGGTTGTCGTTTGTAACCTCAGAGTAGTCGATGGCATTGGGGGTGAAGATGTTTGAGGGGGCTTTCAAACCGCCTTGATGGCCTTCGTTGTCGTATTTAGTTCTTGAGAACGAACCACCCACGTTGGCTCCAATAGAAAAGGTTTCGAACGATTTGTTAATGTTGGCCATTAGGTCTCCGTAGAGCGAACGGTCGTTAACCTTTGCATGTCCGTAATATCCATACTTCGAATGTGCAAAGAGGTCGATGGTTGATGCATAGCGTTTGTCTTCTTGTTTAACGGCTGCATCGTCCCAACGAAGTCTTCCCGTAACGTCCAACCAGTCGGTTACCTTGTATTTTAGGCTTCCGCTAAGCATATAACGGCTACGATTGTTTTCGCGAACCATACGATGTGCCACCCAATAGGGGTTTTGCATCTTCAGCGCATCGCCAAAGTTCCAGTTCTGCACATAGATGCCACGATTAGAATCGTATAGTTCGTAGGTGCGAATAGCATCGAAGCTTTCTCCACGAGGGAAGAGATAAACCGAGGTGAGGGGGTTAAACCATTGACCTTGAGCTGTAAGGTTGCGGTCGTTCTCAAGGATATAGTTCAATCCAAAGTCCAAAGTAAGCTTGTCGTTAAGCATACTTGTGGTGTTTCTGAACGTAAAGTTGTAGCGGTTATACTTGTTGTTGGGCAAGATACCTGCAGCGTTGGTGCTACCAACCGACAAATAGGTTTGGTTTTTCTCGTTACCTGCGGTAATTGCTACGTTGTTTTGTATGTTCGTACCCGTATTGAAGAAGTTCTTTGGTTCGTAGTTTCCGTAGGGCGAAGCTTGTTTGTCACCCCAACTGGTGTTACTACCGGGCTTGTTGATATATTCGTTTTGGAATTCGGGCATGATAAAGGGGTTAGCAAACTGTGTGCTGTGGCTAACCGTAACGCTAACCTTGCCTTCTTTTCCTTTCTTTGTGGTAATCATCACAACACCTTGTGCAGCAGCCGAACCATAAAGTGCAGCGGCAGCCGGACCACTAAGCACCGAAATGCTTTCGATATCTTCGGGGTTGATGTCGGCAATGCCTTCCGAACCGGGTTGCGATGCATACATACCACCCGTTTCGCCGTGCGAAGTGTTGGTAATTGGCACACCGTCGATTACATACAAGGCTTGGTTGCTTTGTGAAATACTCTTAGGACCACGCATCACCACGCGAGTAGCGCCACCCATACCAGCCGAAGAGGCATTAATGTTGATACCAGCTACCTTTCCGTTAAGCGAGTTCATGAAGTTGGTGCTCTTAACGGTAGTAAGATCGTCGGTTCCCACCTTCTGAACGTTGTAGCTAAGTGCTTTTTCTGAACGGCGGATACCAAGTGCCGTAACAACAACTTCCTCTATTTGTTTAGACTCCGACTCAAGCGTTACGCTTACGTTACCATTTGCAGGTACTGCCACTTCCATGGTTTTGTGTCCCAGGTAGCTGATAACGAGCGTTGCTCCAGTGTTGGTTGTGAGGGTGAAGTTACCATCAATATCGGTAACTGTGGCAGCTTGTCCGCCCTTAACACGAACGGTGGCACCGATAATAGGCTCCTTTAAGCTGTCGAAAACTGTTCCCGTAACCTTCACTTCATTACGGTTTTGTTGAAGATTGTTGGCCGCAGAGGCCCCGGCTTTTTCTGTTAGTTGCTTGGCAATCGCTGCCCCTTCTTGGTTGGGGATGGCGTTGTTGGCCATTGCGCCAGCGCTAATACTAACAAGGAAAACTGCCGTTGACAGGATTCTTTCCTTTTTCATAGATGCTATTTTGAATGACTTTTTAAATTAATGTTTCGTTGTTGGTGTGTGGCTACCCATTATCTGTGGTGCCGAAGATTGTATTTCTTTGTTTTTGCCTGGTGTTGGCATGTATGTGATGCTGGTCATCTCACTTGGTCGCTATGCAAATACGATGCGCCTACGCTGCTTGAGCAGAGTGCGCGATGCCATAGACCACACTTTTGGCGTGGTGAAGCAATACTCGACATAATGAATTACAGGGATGCGCTAACCCTTCCGAGCAACGTGGTGTGACTCAGTTTTTGGGGGATTGCGTCGTTTTGTTGGATGTTCCTAATGTTGTAAAACACGATTTTCTTATTGAATTAATTGCGCTGAGACCTGATGGTGTAGTCTGCGCATACTGTGTCAAGGTGAGAAGGGCGCTATTTGTTGGCCCATAACTTGATTTTTTGCCTGGTGAGTGATGCCCTAGGCCTGGTAGTGGGACTGTAAATGCGTTTGTTTCCCACTTAAAAATACGCCATAAATGGTGTTATTGATGTTTGAAAACTCAATCTTAACGAATGTTATCACTGTTGCAAAGGTATTGAAATTCTTGATATAAAACAATTATTAGTGGTAAATTAACATTCGTTATGCGTTTTCACTCCGTAGTCTTTTGCTTTTAATTTCGTGTTTAGGTCTCCTTTGTTTCGTGTGTTTTATGGCTGCTATTATGCTAGTCATTCTTCTGCTGCTGTGTGTTTTGCGTATTTCTCGATAGGATACGCGAATACTTCTTTATTAATATGGTGGTAAAGGGTCGTGGTTGGTTTGGCTTTACCTAACCAACCACAACACTTTTCTGTGTGCTATTCTTATTTGTAAAAGGTAGTTAACAAGCGAAAGGTTGTGATTTGGCCTTCTCTTGCTACGCCTGCTCCAGTATGTATATCTCTTGAGGCGGATAACGTGGGGCGAATTGTTGCTCCAGTCTTCATCCTTTCAAGTGTTCAACAGTCCCAAAGCCTGCGTTGTGCTTATTTATATTCCAATTCGGGCATGGGGATGTACTTCACTTTGCGGGCCTTCCAGGCTGTTAAAGCGGCCGTATTACCCATGTCGCGACGCAAGTCGTCTATGCGACAGCCATGAAGAAACAGGAACACATGGCGCCAGTGGGCCAGCTCTTCCAGTGTGGGAACAGTGCTAATGCTTTGAGTTGAGGCGTATTGTGCCATCACCTCGTTCACCAATTGCGTTGCATCGCCCTGCATCTTTCCTCTTACTATCAATTCGGCCTTGATGAGTTTCATTTCTGTTTCGTCGATGATAACCACGGGTCCGTATTTCTCTAAGCTAGTAAGATAGCGATGCCCATCTTTATTCTTGTCCGTCTTGATGGCTGCTTTCTCGGCATTTCCGTTGAGCGAAGCCACCAACGATGCGTCCACTTGGGCGTTAATCGCAGGTAGTCCTACGGCCGAATACAGTTCGTTTGCGCCGCCATTGATGTTGTACATAATGTCTACTTGCAGTCCATTGCTGTAGGCTTCGGGCCAAAGCGTTGCTGCCTCGTCATATTGTTGTCGTTGCATGGCTAGCTTCACCATCAGCATGCGCACCTGCTTCACTGCCGTTTGGGCAACAAATGCACCTTTTTTATCGCCCAACTCTTTGCTTGTGGCTTCGGTTAAAGCTTGCGAATAGTGTTGCTGCGCCTTGTTGAGCAACTCTTCGTTGCTAATAATCTCGTTGTTTATGCGCACGCCGTCGGCTTTATCGGTGCTTTGCGAGAACATTTTACCCAGCAGTTGGTAAGCCAATCCTGCGTAGAGATGCCCTGTGTATCGAGCATAGGCACGCACGGCATCGAAGTTTTCCGTTCCATCGTTGCTCAATTGCTGTTCCACTTGCAACACTTCTTCGGCCCTAGCCCTAAAGTTTTGCAGTTGGTTCCAGGTGTTGGCCACGTCGCTATTGGGCTTAACGTCGTCGTTTTTCAGTTGTTTATAAATCAAGAAGTTGGGTTTTTTGGTGGGTTCAATCTCATCGGTCATTGCTCCCGATGTGAGGAATGCTGCCGAAGCGGCCACGCCTGCCAATGTTTTCACGTTGGCAATCATGGCTCCGTCTTTCACTTCTTTAGTGCGAATGGTGGCCAACATGCTAGGCGTTACTATCTGTTCGGCAGTAATCATGTTGTTGGGTGTCTTGGCATTGTCTATCCAGCCATCGCACGATGTTAGGCAGATGGCCATGGCCATCGTTGCTATTGATAATTGTATTGCTTTCATTTTCATTTTTAAAACGGCATCACCCCAACCTCTCTCTAAAGAACGAGGGGAGTGAAGGGCCTTGTTAATTGATAGGGTTGCTGTAAACGGGTAAGGAGTTAAGATGTTAAGCTGTATGCCTTTGTCGTTAAACGGTAAACATTACTTGTCACTCCCTCAGCTTAAAAGTTTGTAAAGCTCTCAACGCGCTAGCTTGCCTATTCGTTATTTTGTTAACTCATCAAGCACATCACGCCCCCCTGGCCCTTTGAAGAGGGGATGGGGGTTAGGCTTCTTTCTCTTCTTAAAATTCTATTTGTAACGTACCTGTAAATGTTTTTGCCGAAGGCGCATTGGTTACGTCGCGCGACAAACTACCCATTCCACGTGTTTGGCGCGTTCCGCCGTTGGCTTCCACCTGTGGTTCAATACCGCTATAATTGGTAAAGAGTAGCAGGTTTTGGGCTGTAAACAGCAGTTTGGCGCCCTTCACTGCTCCTTTTGTTAGGCGTTGAGCCAATGCATTGGCGTTATAGCCCAGCGAAATAGACGACATACGCAGGAAATCGGCTTTCTCCACGTAGTTAGCTCTGCTTCTTTCGGTGCGTGCCAACTGTTCGGCCACGTTGCGATAGGCTTCTGTTCCAATTGTTTCGGCGGCCAGTTGTGCGCGTAAGTCTTCGCGTTTTTTCAGGTTATCGCCCAGTCCTGCCGTGTTATAGAAACTCTGGTTATACACCGATGCGCCAAGAGCCCAGTTAAATTTGGTGCTCAATGTGAGGTTCGAAAGCAGTCGAAGTTCAAACCCAAAGGCGCCATTAAAGTCGGGGAAGGGTTTACCCAGGTAATGATATTCGTCGCTTTCGCTTGCGCCAATGTATTTACCCGTGGCGTCGTATTTTGCTCCTGTCACCTCTTTATAATAGAAGGCGTAAGCGGGTTGCCCCTCTTTCAGCACGTTTGGTAGGTTCTCAATGTCCACACCGCCCGTGTCCATTACGCGGTTGCCTTGATAGTTAGCCGTAACAAAGATATTCAGGTCGGCCGTTTTGGCTGCGTTTTGCCATGCTTTCCAGTTCCAGCTTAGTTCCACTCCCCAGCCGTTTACCCTTCCCACGTTATGTGGTTCGTTGCCAATCCATCCGTTACTGCTTAGTAGGGGCGTGTAGATAATGGCGTCTGTGGTAAGTTGGGCATAGGCCGTTAGTCCTAGTTGGTGGCGTGCTGGCGTCCAGTCTAGTCCGGCTTCTATCTCTCGCATGCGTTCGGGACGGATGTTGTCGTTTCCTTTTTGTCCAGGAACAAGCAGCGGACCATAGGCCGACATGCCTTTAACCTGGTAGTAGGTGAAGGCATCTGTGGGGTAGGGCAGACGGCCCGACTCACCGTAAGCGGTGCGCACCTTGGCATTCCCCATGTTATATGCCACGCTTAACGAGGGGTAATAAATGCTAGCCACATTGCGACCGATAAGGTTCGAGGCATCTCTTCGCAAACCGGCGTTCACAAATAGGTGGTTGTCGTAGTTCAAAAAGGCTTCGCCATACACACCCCAGGTGCGTTGTTCAAAGCTTGTTTCCTCCACCGAGCGTTGTGCTGCTGCTGCGATGTTGTCAATGTCGGCAGGGAAAATCGAAGCAATGGTTTTGTTCATTGTTTCGCGTCGCTGTACTATTTGCGACAGCAGCGTTGCTGTTAAGTGCCATTTTGGTGCTAGTTCAAACTGTCTACTAGCTTTCCAGTCCCATGTAATATTTTGGTTACGACGGTTCGAAAGTGTCTTTGCGCCCTCGTCGTTAGTACCCAGCAGGTAGCCATAGGGTAGCGAATACAGTCCTTCGATGTGGTTAAGGTCCATACCCATTTGCGTTTCCAGTTTGATATCGTAGGGCAGCACATAAGCCAAACGCAGCGAGGCTGTCAGTCGGTCGTTGTCGTATTTCCATTTCATGGCGCGCCAAGTGCGTTCCGAAACATATCCCCATGGTTTTTGTGCACGCATCAGGTTCCAGATAGCATCGTTTCTTCCTTGTGCTGTTTGCGGTATGCTAATGTTTCCGTTTACATATCCCACAGCAAAGTTCAGTGCGAAAGCTCCTTGTTTTAGGTCGTATGCGGCGCGCAATGCGTGGCGCACATCTTTGTTTCCTGGCACAATTCCGCCTGTATGGTTTTCGTTAAGCGAGAAAAACAATTGGTTGCCTGGTGCAAAGTTCTTGGTAAAACTGGCGTAGGCACTGGCGTTATGCCCCGTAACAAAGAAGTTGTTGATGTCGGTGTTGTTCACAAACTGGGTGTATTCTCTAGCCTTAGTGCTCCATCCCACCGACACTTTGGCCGAAGCCGATAGCTTTCCGCGTTCAGCATTGGCTGTGCTTTGTCTTTTGGTGGTTATCACGATAACGCCGTTTGCGGCCTCCGCACCATACGAGGCTGCTGCTGCCGGACCCTTAATGATGTCTATTGATGCGATGTCGTCCATGGGTAGGTCGTTCAATGCGCTCATTGCGTCTTGCGCTGTGTTGATGTCCGATGTGTGCGAGTTGTTATATCTCACGCCATCGATGTACACAATGGGGTCGCGGTCCATGCTCAGTGTTGCACCACTACGCACGTTAAAGCGGATGGGCATACCCACCTTACCATTGCTTTGAAACATCTGCATACCGCTAACCCGTCCATCGAGCAGGTCGCTAAGGTTCGAGGCCTGTCCCTTGTCTAGCAGTTTCGTGGCATCAAGGTGAGCCACATCTGCGCCAATAGCCTTTTTGTTTCGTGCACTGGCAATACTAGCCACCACGTTCACTTCTTTGAGCATAACGCCTTTAGTGAGCGCCACCACAGTGTTTTGTTGTGTATTGGCAATGTTTACCTCTTTGTTTTCATAGCCCACATAGGTAACATTGAGTTTATCGCCTTGTTTGGCGTTAATCTTAAATTCTCCGTTCATGTCCGAAACGGTTTTTTCTCCGTTGGGTTTAGCAATAACGGCACCTATGAGCGGTTCTTTTGTTTCTGAGTCTAGCACAATGCCCGACACAATGTTCTGCGCCATTGCCCCACAAAACAGGGTGGCAAGGGTGCAAAGCATAATAGCTCTCTTAAAAGTTATCATGAATACAAATAATATAAGTAATGTAAATAAGGTGTCAAAGTTACTACAATTGCGCGTCTTTGGCAATACCTAAAAATGGTGATTACTTGTTCTGCGCCTGTGCTTTGTGCCCTGCACGATAACGCCATAACTCGCCATTGCATTTCTCTTTTCTTCTTTTCTGCCACTCGTCACATCTATTTTTAAGGTGTAATAAATTGGTGCGGGTTGTGTGTCTTGTTTGTGTTAATTATTATGATATATATAAAAGTAAAACATTTAAAACTTGTTTTTGTCGTATTTATACTGTAATTTTGTGGCAGAATCTTGTTTAATACAGAAATTAAACATACGTTTTAATCATTTTAAATTTATCAAATATGAAAAAAATTCTAAGCTTAACCGCTCTCATTTGTCTAATTATTGTGGCCATCTCTAGTGTATCTTGTAGTAAGAACGACGACCCTGCAGATAACGACCTTTTTGTTGGAACATACAAAGGCCATATCTCTTATACGGATGCTGATGGCAAGAAAAGTGCAGATAATGGTTCTGTTACGGTTGTGAAAGCTGGTGGCGAATACTATTTTAGATTTTCAGATGGCATACCCGACTTGAAAGGGGTTCGTTTCAAGAAAGATGGCGACCACACTTTGGTGAACATCGATTTGAAAGAAGGGCTACATTTCGTTAGAATTGATGCTTCTTCATTGACCATCTTATATACTAAAGATAATAAAGTATGGACGGCTAACGCTAAACGCTAGTTCTAATTGTAACGAAGATAATGCCCCGAGACGTGATGGTCTTGGGGTTTTTCGTTTCTTCACCCAGAGTTTGATTGGTTTAATTGGTCTTTTATAGTTGCTTGCAACTCTTTCTAAGATGGGCAATCCAAAGAAAACGCGGGTTAGGAACTTGTCCCAACCCGCGTTAACGAGCGTGTGTTTGTTGAAGTTGAGGCTAACCCAATAGCCAACTGCAACTGAACATGGCAACGGTGGTGGCTAGTAGGGCGATGGATTTGAGGACGAAGAGTATCACCTCTCGCTGCTCGCGACTAATCTTCATCGCCCAATCCTTTGCCTGCAATCACGCCAAGCACGGCTGTGGCAATGGCGGCAATTACTTTGATGATTAACTTGAAGGTGGATAGTTTCTGGGTGTTCATTGTGCTTTGAAATCTTTTAAAGGTGAAAAGGCTTTTAAGGGTTAAAGGATGGAGGGGTTTTAAAGGTGAAAGGGTGAGAGGGTGGCGAGGGCTGAAAGGCGTTAAGCAAACGGATAAGCCAAACGAATAGTTGGTGTTAGCCTTTGTCACCCTTTCACCTTTTTACCCTTATTAATGTCCAGGTGTTGGAACTGGGGTGTTATTCTTTTTCTTTTTCTTCTCAATCATGTTGAGAGGCAGTTCTTGCACGCGGCAACCATCTAGCAAGGCCTTGTTGCGAGTCTTGTCTTTGTTTACCTTAGCCTGCGGACGGAAGAGCACGTGCGTGCCCACAACATTCTTAGTGACGTTGAAGTCTTCGGCTGTGAGGGCGGGTTTGGTTTTGATGCCAATGCGGAATGTGCCCAGACCATCGAGACGAACGCTCTTCGAGTTTTGCAATTGGTCTTTCAGCACGTCAATAAGTTCGGCGATAACTGCCAAGATGTCTGCTTTCTTCACCGTGCAGTTTTGCTGCATGATGTTGGCAATGGTTGCCGTGTCTACTGTCTCGATGGCGATGGCGCGTGCATACCATTGACCTTTGAACTTGCTCTTGGGATTCTTCTCTTGACGAAGTTTATACATTACTGCCATAATTGTTTGTTGTTTAAAAGTTTTTTTGATTAATAATGTTTTCGTTGTATCGGTAATGGCCATCCGTTTCGCCCTTTTAGGGTGGGGGAAAGTACGTTTTGCGCTAGTCGACATCGCGCTTCCTCTTTCTGCCTCTTGGTGGGCGATGGTGTGGTTGCTTACTGATTACGTTTGCAAAGTTACTAAATCTAGGTGCCCTTGTCAAGTTATGGTGGTGTAGTGATGAGGATAGTGTTTGGTGTAGCTTTTGTAAGACCTTGATTTTAAACCAAATCTGTCGTTATAGTCTGTGCCTACCCTGCGCGTTGTTGTGCACATTGCCTGTCTTTTTCTTGACGCCGCAGTGCACTAGGCCCAAAGAGTAAGAGAGGTAAGAAACCTACAAACCCGCGATAGACGAACTGTAAGCAATATAAACAATATAATATAGGTGATAGTTGGTCTAACACTCAATTTGGGTTTAAGCCCAACTTAAGGGCTATATGGCGGTGTGCTTGGGCGTATAAAGGCGTAAGCTTTGACCAATGCTAAAGGGCGAGTTGGGTAAGCGTTTGCTTTTTCCCAACTCGCCCTTAGTGTGTTGCGGTTGTGTTGTGGGCGCGATGTGTGCCTAAACATTTATTTCTGATTGGTTTTTGCGATTGCCATCTGCATTATACGACACATGCAGCCAGTTTGCGCCGTCGCTTTGCCGATGTTCAAACAGCAACTGGTCGTAGTCCAGTCGTTCGGCCACGAAGTGATACATCTTCATGGCCACCTCTTTATTAGAGAGGTGTATGTCGGCCGCTTGTCCCAGTAGGTGTTGCGAATTGGGTTTGCCCCCCACTAGGTTGTTAAGTTCTTCGCAACGGTAGCCACTTGTTATGCGTATCACACCAAAACGGTGGCGTAAGGGTTCTAATACGTGCTCACAGAGTAGGCGAAGGTTGTTCACTACGTGGGTTGACGGGGTATTCGCAATGTTATGGCGTATTGCTACACCCGAACGTACAAACTCTTCGAGGGTGAAATGCGGTGTCAATGCTTGGTTAAGGTTCATGTTGTTTTGAGTTTATTAGTTGGTGAGGTTCTGTTTTTGAGTTTATGAGGATTTGAGTTATTGAGTTATTGAGTTTTTGAGTTTATGAGGATTTGGGTTTATAAGTTGATGAGTTTTTGGGTTGTGTGGACTTTGTTTTGAGTTTATAAGTTTTTGGGTTGATGAGTTTTTTGGTTGTGTGGGACGTTGTTTTATTTTTTTTTGGTTGTGTGGGTTTTGTTTGTGTTGACAAGTTTTAGCGTTTATAAGTCTCTAAGCTAACGAATACGTAGACTCACCAACTCATCAACTCATCAACTCAAAAACTCAAATCCTCAAAAACTCAAATTCTCACCAACTCAAAAACTCACAACCTCACACTGCCATCCACGTATGCAGCGGTTCGGTTATTCCTCGTTCGTAAAGCAGATGGCAGTATCGTTCTAGTAGTGGAGCCTGTTTCGTGTTTTTTCGTTGCATGGCTTTGCCCACAAAGGCACTGGGGTTTCGGGGCATGGAGAGCAAAAAGTTGTCGCAGGCGCGTTGCACCATCCATAGAAAAGTGGCAGGGCGACCTTGGTCGTCGCGCACATAAGAGAAGGTATAGGCCAGGTGTACCATCTCCAGCAGGTCGGTCTTGGTGCCAATCCATCTTTTTTTACCTGTTTGTTGTGTAGATAGCAAGGGCGCAAAAGCTTTGATTAGGTGTTGGCGTGCTTGGGTTAGTCGCTGCTTGCTGTCGGTGTGTTCTGGGTTGTTAAGAAGATTATTCATACAGATTTTTTTTTGATTTATTGTTTGATTTCTGCTGCAAACTTACTGCGAGAAAATGAAAAGACCTTTCAATACTAAAGTTTTTCTGTTAATAAAGAATAACCCAATGCCCCTCAACACTAACCCAATAACGCACTTACTCCCTTTGTTGCTCAACTTTTGCAGTGCCACATGTGGCAAGATGCAAGGTGTGCCCTTGGCGAGGGTTAAGCCCCAACGTGGCGTTGCCCTTATATATATAAGGTGTACCAACACCAATAAAAGGCTTACCCAAGCCAGGGCAAGCCTTTTAGTGATGTGATAACAGCGTTGTTGCAGCGCGCGTTGCTCATTACTTCCCAGTGTAAACAGCCGTTAGCGCTTCACTCGCCTCTGTTTTTATCTTCTTTTTTGCAACTAGACTGCATGTTTGGCAAGCATTTAGCCCACGCCCAGCAGCTCCACTTCAAACACCAGCGTCGAGCCACCAGGTATTCCCGGTTGCGAAAACTTGCCATAAGCCACATCGGCCGGCAAATACAGTTCCCATTTGTCGCCCACATGCATCTGTTGCAGGGCAATTATCCAGCCCTCAATAAGGTCGCACAGTCGGCAAGCAAGGGGCGCGCCACCCAGACTCGAGTCGAATTTCCGCCCATTGATGGTTCGCCCCTTATAGTGCACCGTTACGATGCTTCTTGGCGAAGGGCTTGCACCGCCCCCTTCGCCCTGCTTAATCACCTTATACAACACGCCTTTTTCCAGGCCTTTTACGCCTTCTTCTTTCTGTTTCTCTTCTAGCCATCGTTTGTTGGCTTCTATATATTCACGTTTTGCCATGTTGTTGAGGGTTGTTGTTGGGTTTGTGTTGGGCACAAAAAATAAGTGTGTGTGGCTAAAAACAAGCCGTTTAGCACTGCTTTTCTCGAATATAATGATTACTTTTGCCTTGGCAGGCTTTTTACGCCCTTTTGTTATACGCAGCTAAGGTAGGTAAAATTTCTGTCTGCACCAAGCTCCTTGCCAGCTTTTTTGCAGGTTTGGGCGTGTGCCTTTTGCCTTTTTGCCGTGCGTGGCATGGGGTTAACAACCTACATCAACAAGCCAAATAAAGATAAGACATACATACATAAAATGACGAGTTTAAAACAAAGAGACGAATTGCAGGCTGCCATTTGGCGCATTGCCAACGATGTGCGCGGTGCCGTAGATGGGTGGGACTTTAAGCAATTTGTGCTAGGTACGCTTTTCTACCGATTTATTAGCGAAAACTTTTGCCAGTATATTGAGGGCGGCGACCCCCAAGTGCATTATGCCCAAATGGCTAACGAAGATGTGCCCAGCGAGGTAGTGGCCGATGCCATTGCCACTAAGGGCTACATGATTTATCCCAGCGAGCTGTTTGTTAATGTGGCTAAGCATGCCCAAACCAACCCCAACCTCAACACCGACCTGTCGGCCATCTTCTCCGCCATCGAGCGTTCGGCTA
>ERZ773027.457-NODE-457-length-25662-cov-23.890186_pt1 | contig 25662 bp, 20 predicted proteins | sample MGYA00511032_ERZ773027 | MGnify/ENA primary metagenome ERZ773027 (study PRJEB29015, sample SAMEA2738138) | human oral metagenome | biome: human oral; feature: human-associated habitat; material: saliva | place: China | collected 2190 ... | reverse complement strand
AGGTATGTTGACTGGACCTGTTACCATCCTTAACTGGTCATTCCCACGTGAAGACATCTCTATCAAGGATTCTACTCTTCAAATCGCCCTTGCTATCAAGGATGAAGTGCTTGACCTTGAAGCTGCTGGTGTGAAAATCATCCAAATCGATGAGGCTGCTCTTCGTGAAAAATTGCCACTCCGTCGTAGCGACTGGTACGAAGACTACCTTGACTGGGCAATTCCTGCCTTCCGCTTGGTACACTCAACAGTAGCGCCAGACACACAAATCCACACTCACATGTGTTACTCAGAATTTACAGATATCATCCCAGCTATCGACAACATGGATGCGGACGTTATTTCCTTTGAAGCTAGCCGTTCAAACCTTGAAATCTTGGACGAACTCAAAGCGAAAAACTTCCAAACAGAAGTGGGACCTGGGGTTTACGATATCCACTCACCTCGTGTGCCAAATGAAGGCGAAATCGACAACACAATCGAAGCCATCCTTGCTAAAGTGCCAAGCAAGAAAGTTTGGATCAACCCTGACTGTGGTTTGAAAACACGTGGTATTCCAGAAACAAAAGAAAGCTTGATCCGCCTTGTAGAAGCGGCCAAAGCAGCTAGACAAAAACTGAATTAATATTATTTCTACATTTAAACTCAGCTCTGATAAACCTGCAACAAAGCTGTTTGCAGGTTTGTTATAGGATGCTAGTTAGTAGATTGAAAGGAATTTTATCTCTATGGTGAATCGCCAAACTCCTAGTCTCTCATTTGAAGTATTTCCTCCTAATCCGGCAGTAGGCAATGATAAGATTTTTCAGGCGTTGAGGGAGATGCAAGATCTGGCTCCCCACTTTATCAGTGTGACTGCCAGCAATAATAAATTTGATATTGAGGAGACAACGGTTCGTTTGGCTGAGTTCATCTCCAATGACCTTGAGATTCCGACGATTGCCCATTTGCCAGCTGTTTATCTAACCAAGGAAATGGTATCCAATATCTTGCAGGCTTTGGATCGTGTTGGGGTCAATCAGATTTTGGCTTTGCGAGGCGATATTTTTCCAGATGTGGCTCCTAAGGATGATTTTAAATATGCGACTGATTTGATTGAGTATATCAAGACAGAAGCACCACATTTTGACATCATCGGTGCTTGCTATCCAGAGGGTCACCCAGACTCACCAAACCAGATCTCAGATATTCAGAATCTAAAGAAGAAAGTGGATGCAGGCTGCTCTAGTCTTGTCACTCAGCTCTTCTTTGACAATGAACGCTTCTATGATTTCCAAGATAAGTGTACCTTGGCTGGGATCGATGTTCCGATTCATGCAGGGATCATGCCTATTCTTAACCGAAACCAAGCGCTTCGCCTTTTGAAAACGTGTGAGAATATTCATCTTCCGCGCAAATTCAAGGCTATTCTGGATAAGTATGAACATGATCCAGAATCCCTGCGGACAGCTGGTTTAGCCTATGCGGTGGATCAAATTGTCGATTTGGTGACCCATGATGTAGCAGGGATCCATCTCTATACGATGAATAACGCGGCAACAGCTTACCATATCTATAAGGCGACCCATGCGCTCTTTAACCATACCCCATCCGTTCAATCTTTTTAAGATGAATGAAGAAACCACTAATCAGATTCATTTGCTGTTTAGTGGTTTTTGTTTATAGATTTTGATCATTTAGAAGCTGATAAATGATAGAGTCGTTCTTTTCTTGCTTGCTAAAATGTCTTATTTTGTTTATATTAGTTTTATAAGCTTTCTTGGAGGCGTTTACATGACCGAAGATCGTTTGAAGTTGAAATTGTTGGGAAATCCGAGTATTTTTCTTAATCAGGAGGAAGTCTTTTTTCCTTTTGCCAAAATCAATGCTTTGCTCTATTATCTCCATATCAATGGGACAGTCAATCGGGAGGAGATTGCGGGGATCCTCTGGGAAAACAAGGATAATCAGACTGCCAAAAAGAATCTGCGCAACACAATTTATCAAGCCAATAAGCTACTAGGTGGAGAATGGATTGTTGCTCCCAACCGGACTGTGCTGTCGCTTAATCCCGAGTGTGCGATTGAAAGTGATGTAGAAATTTTCACGAACCATCCAGCGGAGCATCTGTCGCTCTATCAGGGTGATTTTCTGCAGGGCTTCTATCTCAAGGACAGCGAGGCTTTTGATTATTGGGTGTCCAAGATGCGGACGCGATATGAGCAGATCTATATCCAAGCTTGCTACCAAAAGTTGGAAAAAGAACCGTCAAATTTGGAGGAATCAGAGCGAAATCTGCGTCGTATGATCAGTATTGATGAGTTTGATGAGAAGAATTATCATCTGCTGATGAAGCTCTATCAGGAGAATGATCGACCTGGTAAGGTGATTGAGACTTATTATAAATTGGTCAATCTCTTGGACAAGGAATTGGGGATTAGTCCGAATGAAGCAATTCAACAGCTGTACCATGAAGTGATGGCTAAGGATCGCAGTGAGCGCAAAATCAAGCAATTTTTACGTAATACGGACCACTTTTTTGGTCGAGTGGATGAAATCAAGCGTTTGGAATCTTATTTTTCTAAGATTTTAGAGAGGCAAGAACCTCGTGCGCTGCTCTTAGTCGGTGGTACTGGTATCGGTAAACGGACAGTAACCCGACAAGTACTGGCTAATCAGACCAAGTATTTCCAGATTGTTATGGCAGAGTGCTTCAAGGAAGAAATGACGGTCGGATTGCAGCCTTGGCGCAGTCTGCTAGATGGCTTGGGCGACTTAGTCATTCAGCATCAGATCCTTTCGACCAGCCAGTGGCAGGTTATTTTGGATAGTTATTTTCCGATGATGGCAGGTGAGGCTTCGGATTTTGAGCTGAATACGGATCGTCTGGCTTGGTTTGTACTGGATATTTTGCAAAAGATTTCTAAGAAAAAGGCTCTGGTGATCTTGGTTGAGGACTGTCACTGGATGGATGAGGCTAGTGTGGCTGTTTTAGAGCAGGTTATGAACCATTTGAGGGATTATCCAGTAGCCTTTGTGCTGACCAAGCATCTGAGTACGCCACCTTATCTTGGACGTTTTTTCAATCGCTTATTGCTTCGTAGCCAGCTAGACTGCATTGAACTGCAGCCGCTGGATTTTAAGGCAAGTGTGGCGTATTTGCAGGCCCAGACGGGACAGTTAGCTATATCTGAAGAACGGCTTGAGGCTATTTATCGGGTCAGTCAGGGCATTCCTTTCTTTTTATCGGAGTATGCGGAACAGCTTCTGCGAGGTGAGAAATTCCAGCCATTGACCTCAGCTATTAAAGCAAAACTATCTCTGAAATTAGGCTATTTGAGCAGCCAGGAGGAGGAATTGGTTGACTATCTGGCTTGCTTTAGTTCCCCTGCTTCGGTTGCGCTCTTAGCTAAGTTGCTAGGCCTATCTGTGGAAGAAGTGGTCGAAATTGCGGAAGGATTTGGGCAAAAGCAGCTTTTAATAGAAGAGGAGCAGGAGGAATTGGTTTTACGATTCAGCCAGGAGCTTTTGCGGATTTATGCTTATGAGCGCTTGCCGCTTGCCAAGAAGCGGATGCTACATCACCAGATTGCCCAAGGCATGGAAGACCAGCTGGGAGTCTCTCTCTATCATGCTCAGCTGCTCAATGACATTGCCTATCATTATAAGATGTCTAAACAACCGATTAAGTCTTTGGAGTATGAGTTGCATTATCTCGAGGCCACCTTGCAGTTTCATCATGAGCTATTTCCGATTTATTCACGGGAGTTTGGCTTTATCGAAAAGACGGATGATAGCAATCAGTCTGCGGTTTTAGACCAGTTTGACCGTATCCGTCGGGAGATAGAGGACTTAGAAAGAAAACACCAGAATCACAAAGATTTTCAGCTATTGGTTCTCCGTTTTCTCTATCTGGAAGGGCGCTATGCCATCCGGACGGGGAATTACCAGCAGGGGATGGACAACATCCAGCAGGTGATTGCTTCTGCTAAAGAGCTACAGCAGATGGAGTTTCTCCTAGAAGGCTATCGGCAGATGATTTACTATTGCATACAGACGGAGAATATTCCTGAGATGCGCTATTATACGGAGTTGGCTCTGGATGCTTCGGTTCAGGCCAATAATCACGAAGCTATTGCAATGAATCTTCGACTTAAGGGGCTTTATCATCTCATGATTGGAGATGAGGAGCAGTCGCTCCGTCATCTCTACCAGTCTATCGATTGCTTTAGTTTGACGGCTTCGTTGCGCTCAAAGTATTCGATTCAGATTGCGGCGGCTCTAGATTATCTGGCAGAGATTGAGCAGATTCGTGGGAATTTCAAGACAGCGCTGGCTCATCAGAAAGAGGCGATTGAGCTGACGGAAAATAAAACAGCAGAGCCTTCGATTTTTGCTTTCTACATAGGATTGGGTCTGACTTATTATCAGCTAAAGGATTATGAACAGGCAGAGCGGATCTTGCTGAAAGCGAAAGTAGCCCTAAAGTCGCTCAGCTTTCCTTGGAAGGAGACCCAGCTGGAAGTTTATTTGGCCTTGATTGGCTACGAGAAGGGGGATTACCAGCCGGTGCTTGACCTGCTACGGAAAAAGGATAGTCTCATTAGTCGCTATGGCAATCCGCGGGACAAAGGCTTGATCTACTATCTGATGGCTGTGATCAAGTATCGCCAGCTAGCTGGTAGCTTGCAGGAAGCTGGTTTTGAAAATTTACTAGCTCAGGACTTTGAAACTTATTATGAAACAGCCAAAAGCCAGCTCAATCCCTACCGGGATCGTCATCAACTAAAGGAATTAGAAAACTTACGTCGAACCTTGTCTTAAGAATTGAACACAAATAAAAGAGGATGAAAGTTATATTCATCCTCTTTTGATGTTTCTAATGAGGTTTTTAAATCCCCATTAGTCATGTACTTGTGCCCAGATTTGGGTTAGGTAAAAGACAAAACTGGCCGCTAGGTTGGCCGTGTGGTTATCTATATCGTGAGGTGGAGAGACTTCGACGATGTCAAAGCCAATTAGCTTGCCTGAAGCAGCGATGTGCTGGAAGACCAGCACGGCCAGATTGGGGTCTACACCGAGCGACTGGATGGCACTGACACCAGGAGCGGCGCCAGCTGCAAAGCAGTCAATATCAATGGTTAAATAGACCTGCTCTTTATCGGCTAGAAAAGCATCAACTACCTTGCAGACTTCCTTGTGACCCATTTGGTAAATATCCATTCCAGTCAGGAACTGGATAGCCTTAGATTTGGCTACAAAGTCAAAGAGAAAGAGATTGTTATTGTGCTCCTGAATTCCTAGGATGAGGTAGTTAAAGATCTGTTTCTGAGCTAAGGTGTCATCGAACATTTGACGAAAACCGGTACCGGAGTTGGGCCCAGTCTGATCGTAGGGGCGTAGGTCAAAATGGGCATCCATATTGATCACAGCTACGTTTTGGTCAGGATTTAGCGACGACTTGAGACCTAGATAGTTGCCGTAGGCTGTTTCGTGACCGCCGCCTAGAACGATGGGACGGAGATTGAGCTCTCGCAAGCGTTTGACTGCTCGAGCCAAGCTTTGCTGCAGTTGTTCCAGAGAGCGGTTAGGCCCGTCGATATCGCCAACGTCAAAGACGCGAACGTTTCTACCTAGATGCCAAGGAAGTTTGGCCAGCTGAGTTCGGATAGCTTGTGGTCCTTCGACAGCCCCCACTCGGCCGTTATTGATATAGACACCCTTGTCGCTCTTGAAGCCAATCAAGGCAAAGTTTACCCCTTCAAAAGGAGTTAAGCTAAGATCATTTAAGTCCAGAAACTCAATGACCATGCCCCACTTAGCAGTATATAGATTGTCCTCTGGACCTCGCTGATAGTAACGGTTGTCTAGCTGATAGTAATCTTCTAACATAATTTTGTCCTTTTTGATAACGATAGTTGCGACTTTATTATAAGAGTTTCCGCTAAGCCTGTCAATGGTTTTTGGCGGGAAAAGAAGCCCAACTGCATGTGAGCGGGCTTCTTAGGTTAACTTTTTACAGAGTCATCAGCTTTAGAACTGAATGCTCAAGTCCACAGCCTTTTCAACGGCTGCTAGAAATTCATCGCTTTCAATCAGCTCAGAAGCCTTGTTGAGCTCTTCGTAGATTTCGATATCCTTATCAAACTCGATAAAGCGGACATGCTGGCGGAAGAGGTCGTAGGCTGGCTTGGTTCCTTTACCAAGTTCATGGTTTTCTGGTTTCAGATCCAGAGCTTGGCAGGCTGCCATGATTTCTGTTGCCACGATGCGGCGAGAATTCTTGAGAATCTCAGCTGCCTTGCGTGCTGCAGTAGTTCCCATGCTGACAAAGTCTTCTTGGTTTTCACAAGATGGGATAGAGTCTACGCTGGCTGGATGAGATAGAACTTTGTTTTCAGAAGCAAGCGAAGCACAAGCATACTGAGTAATCATAAAGCCAGAGTTGAGTCCTGGGTGTTTGACCAAGAAGGATGGGAGCTTGCTCAATTGGCTGTTGACTAGACGCTCTACACGACGCTCGGATACATTTCCGATTTCAGAAATAGCGATGCCTAGGAAGTCGAATGGCTGAGCCATTGGTTCTCCGTGGAAGTTACCGCCTGAGATGACATGGCCTTCCTTGGTGATGATAGGGTTGTCTGTAACAGAGTTGATTTCAATCTCTACCTTGGTCTTAACATAAGCGATAGAGTCCTTGCTGGCACCATGAATCTGCGGAATACAACGCAGGGTATATGGGTCTTGGACCCGTTGTTGAGTGGCTACAGTTGTGTTGCCACTGCCTTCCAGAAGGTTGCGGATATTGCGGGCTGTAGCCAGCTGTCCGCTTTGAGGACGGATGGTATGTAGGTCTTCTTCAAATGGACTGGTAATACCATTGTGGACCTCCATGGAAAGGGCACCAGCGACATCTGACAATTTAAGTAGCTGGATGGCATCGTAGGTAGCCAGAGCTCCGATACCTGTCAGGACAGTCGTTCCGTTAATCAGTGCCAGCCCTTCCTTGGCTGCTAGAGCAATTTTCTCGATGCCGGCCTTGTCCAAAGCTTCTTGTCCAGAGAGCAATTGGCCTTGATAGTAAGCGCGCCCCAGTCCTAGCATAGGCAGAACCATGTGAGCCAGCGGTGCTAAGTCGCCAGAGGCACCGAGAGAACCTTTTTCTGGAATAAATGGCACGACGCCTTTATTGAGCAATTCCAGAAGTTTTTCGACAGTAGAGAGCCGGATACCAGAATAGCCCTTGACCAGAGAATTAATCCGAATTAACATGATAGCACGAACTGCATCTTCAGGAAGAGGATCGCCAAATCCTGAAGCATGGGTGCGAATCAAGTTTTCCTGCAGCTGAGTCGTATCTTCTGGCGAGATGCTGACATTGCAGAGGGAGCCAAATCCAGTCGTAACGCCGTAGACTACCCGCTTTTCGCGGACGATGTCATCTACGATTTTACGGGAAGCTTCTACAGCTTTCTTAGCTTCTTGGTTGATTTCGCAGATAGCTCCATGACGAGCTACAGCAATGACATCTTCTAAAGTAAGGTGTTCGCCATCCAAATTGATTACATGTGTCATAAGATTCATTCTCCTTTTTGTTCAAGAACTTTATTTTTACAAATCAGTACTATGTAGATATAGTAGACTGCGCTGGCGACAAGGACACCGATGAGACCATAGACATAGTTCATTGGGTTTTCACCCCAAATCATGATGAGGCTGACTAGAACCGCTAAAATTGGAATGACTGGACCAAATGGAACGCGGAAGACCACTTTCTTATCTGGATATTTCTTTCTCAATACCAATACGGCTAGAGCAGTTGGGATGTATTGGAAGAAGCGGAAGACTACGCTGAGAGCCGCTAATACTTCAAATGTTCCTGTAAAGAGCAGGGCAATGGCTAAAAGTCCGGAGATAATAATGGCAATTACAGGGGCGTTTTTAGCGTTGGTTTCGGCGATTTTTTTAGGCAACAAGCCTTCATCTGCAATGGCTGCACCATAACGTGGGACCATGATAGATTCCCCAATGTTAAGTCCAGCAATAGAGATCAGCGCTCCGATAGAAACAATCCATGCTCCAGCAGGGCCAATCATTTCGACAAAAGCGTCTTGCACAGAGGCATCTGTTTGCAGGATACGGCTGCCTAGCATGGCGATAGTTCCTGCGATAATTAGCATATAGAGAACAGAGACAATACTGATAGAGCCCAAAATAGCCCGAGGCACATTCTTTTCTGGGTTGCGCATTTCACCAGCAACGATAGACATGGTTTCAAATCCGATGAAACCGTAGAAAATGTAGATCGCTGTACTAGAGATGGCTTTCATGATATCTACGCCAGGTTCTAGCTGAACAAACGGAGTGAAGTTTCCCTTGTCAATTCCTCCTTTGATGAAGAAAATCGCACATAGACTGAAAGCGACAATTGGGATGAGCTTGGCTACGGTTGCGGTCAAGGTGAACATTTTAGAAGTCTTAAGACCTGAGATATTCATCAGACTGAGTAGGATAATCAGGCTCACACTGAGTAAAAGTTCATAGGGGGCAAAGGATTTAAAAGTAATGACAAAAAGTCTCGCAAATCCTGCTGCCATTGCTGACCAAGCGATGATGGTAACCGCCCAGCCTAGGAAGCCAACATTAAATCCGACAAAGTCCCCAAAGGCTGCTTTGGAATATTGGAAGGCTCCGCCGTTTTTATTAAAATAACCAGCAGTTTCTGCCAAGCAGACGGCTAAGAGGATAACGAGGAGGGCTGTTCCCAGCATGACAGCTAGAGAAGCAGGACCCAGCCCTTTATAAATCTTTTGAGGCAGGAGGAAAATTCCTGAACCGATAACAGCATTGATACCATAGAGAGTAGCTCCAGAAAAGCTGAATTTCGCATTTTCTCGCTCTTGTTCTTGTGCAGTGAGTTTAGTCGCATTCATAATAATGTTTCTCCTTTAGAGATGTGGGATCCTTTCAAAGTAAAGATAGAAAGATGATAGGATATCCTTGTATCTTTACTTAGTAGGGATATGGGTCAAACCAGCCCATATAGCAAGGGGAACACCCGTTGGCTGGTCACTCGAAAACATTATTTGTAGCTCAGTTTCCTGAGTCTCTTTTTCCACTATCAGAAGTTGCCCTATCTCTAGGTTAAGCGATGGCAGGTCTGTTCCTGTCACCATCAAATCACTCAAGGCATAGATGAATTGAATGGCTTCATCTTGACTAAGCTCTTGTCCATCTGAGATGGCAAGCATCTGTCCCTGATAATGGTCGCTGTAGATTAAGTTAAAGTCGGTACAAGTCCCACGACTTGTGATAGAATCACTCCCTTCGAAAAAATAGGGGGTAAAGGGAGCTAGAACCGTTTCCTCCTGCCGACTGGCATTGTGGAGATGAAGTGTATGGTCCAGGCTCATGAGAATGCGGTGAAAGCCGCTGAGGTCAGAAAACTGACTTTCAGCCAACTCCACAGTCGCTGTTGAGAGTCGATAGTCAAAGTTCCGCTTGCCATAGTGGCCAGTTGGCGGGGAAAGATAAAGTTGTTTTGTCTTTCCCCCTGACCAATCGGAAACTTGAAAATCGTTTGATTTTAGAAGGGTTATATGTGTCATTTTTGGTATTTATTAGAACAAACCGCTGATATTGCCATCTTTGTCGACGTCAATCTTTTCGCTGGCTGGCACTTTAGGCAATCCTGGCATGGTCATGATCGCACCCGTCAGAGCAACGATAAAGCCTGCACCAGCAGAAACTTTGAGTTGGCTGATCGTCACGACAAAGTCTTTAGGAGCGCCCAGTTTCTTAGCATCGTCTGAGAAAGAATACTGCGTCTTAGCCATACAGATAGGATAATTGGAGAAGCCCAGCTCTTCCAGCTGTTTGAGCTCGCGCTTAGCGGCAGGAGTCAGGCGAACGCCCTTGCCTCCATAGACCTTGGTAACGATCTTGTTTAACTTGGTTTCAATGGAGTCCTCTTCATTATATACAAATTGGAAGTGATTGTCTCCTTCGGCCAGTTCAACGACTTTTTCAGCCAACTCTTTACCGCCGGCTCCACCATTCGCCCAGACGTCAGAAATCACCACGTCAACTCCTCGTTTTTGGCAGGCGTCATAAACTGCTTGCAATTCTGCTTCGGTATCCAGCGGGAATTTATTGATGGCAACGACTGCTGGCAGGCCATAAACATCTTGAATGTTTTCCAGATGTTTTTCCAAGTTTGGCAGTCCATCTACAACAGCTTGGACATTTTCTTCAGCCAAGTCACTCTTAGCCACACCACCGTGCATCTTGAGAGCGCGGATAGTAGCAACCAGAACTACAGCTGATGGGCGAAGCCCAGATGTACGGCATTTGATATCGATGAATTTTTCAGCACCGAGGTCAGCACCGAAACCAGCTTCTGTGACTGTATAGTCGGCATATTTAAGAGCCAGCTTGGTAGCTAGGACACTGTTACAGCCATGAGCAATGTTGGCGAAAGGTCCGCCGTGAATCAAGGCTGGTGTGTGTTCCAGGGTTTGAACTAAGTTTGGATGGATAGCGTCTTTGAGTACAGCAGCCATAGCGCCACCAGCTTTCAGATCCTTAGCAGTTACTGGCTTACCTTCAAAGCTGTAGCCAATGATAATCTTTTCCAAACGGTTCTTGAGGTCAGTGATATTTTCGGACAGACAGAGAATAGCCATAACCTCAGAAGCAACTGTAATGTCAAAACCGTCTTCACGCGGAACACCGTTGACCTTGCCCTGCAAGCCATCCACAATGTGGCGCAACTGCCGGTCATTCATATCCACTGCCCGCTTCCAAGTGATGCGGCGAGAGTCGATGCCTAAGGCATTGCCATGATGGATGTGGTTATCAATGAGGGCCGCCAGTAGGTTGTTGGCAACACCGATGGCATGAAAGTCACCAGTGAAGTGGAGGTTGATGTCCTCCATAGGCACGACTTGAGCGTGCCCACCGCCAGCAGCTCCGCCCTTGATACCAAAGACAGGTCCGAGTGAAGGTTCCCGCAGAGCGATAACGGCTTTTTTACCGATAGCAGCTAGAGCATCGACCAATCCAACAGAAGTCGTGGTCTTGCCTTCTCCGGCTGGTGTCGGAGAAATAGCTGTTACGAGAATCAGTTTGCCGTCTGGCTTGTCTTTTAAGGCTTCCAGTTGGCCGGCACTGATTTTTGCCTTGTAATTTCCATAAAGAGACAAGGCGTCTTCAGCAATTCCTAGCTTTTCTGCCACTTCTTTGATGGGCTTCATTTGAACCGAATTGGCAATTTCAATATCTGATAAAACCATATTGTTACCTCTTGAGAAAAGAAAGTCCATTCATGGGAAAGAGCGAACTTCTCTTCTGTTTATCTATTAGACAACTTTCAAAATTTCTTGATAAATTTCATCTGCTAGAGCGCAACCTTTTTGTAGGAGCTCTTCACCCTTGCTGCGGTAGTCTACGACGAATGCTTCATCCTTGACGCCTGACAGGTTGATGAGAACATTGAGCCAAGCCCCCTGCAGGCCAGCCTTAAGGTTGAGAGCTGCTACCCCCAAGTCGCTGGCAGCATTGGTATTGGACTTGCCGACAGCCTTTTGAGTTGTTTTCAGGGCAGCCAAGATGTCTTCCATCATGCCATAAGGTGACTTGGTCGCTTCCTTGAGAGCTTTCTGCATTGCTTCACGACGAGCAGCCTTGTCCTCCTCTGTTTCCTTAGGCATATCAAAGACGGCGGAGACTAGGTTGAAGGCTTCAGTGTCCTTGTCGATAGCTGCGAGCAAGCCTTCTTGCAGGCGAGCGCTTTCAGCATGTACTTGAGCAATTTCTGCTTCAAATTCTGCGTATTTTTTCTTGCCAAGGGTCAATTCACAAACCATCTTAGTCAGGGAAATACCGTTCGCTGCTGAAAGAGCAGCGGCAGAGCCGCCTCCTGGTGCAGGAGCATCTGAGCCTAGGACTTGGGCAAATTCTGTCAAACTTAAATCTACTAATTTCATAGGTTTCTGTCCTCCTAGCCTAGCAAATGGTTTTCCAGAACTTGCTTGCCGTAGTCAAAGTCTTCTATTTGCAGATAGTATTCTGCTGCGTCAATCAAAGCCTTAGCTGGTGCCAAACCGATGACTTCTGAGCCGAGGATTCCAACTCCGTAACGCTTGGCTTCAAAGCGAACAGTTTCAAAGACACGATAGAGTGGGAATTTTTCCAGATTGACCATGTTGATAGAAACCTGAGCAATGTTGCGGTCTTCCAGCATAACACCGATCGCTTTACAGTACTTATAACCACCGCTTGATCCACGGATGATTTTGGCAATATTGTTGGCGATTTCCAGGTTGTCTGTATCCAAGTTGATATTGTAGGCGATGAGCGGCATTCTAGCACCGACAGCAGTGACACCAGCGGTTGGGTGAATCTTTCGTTCACCGTAGTCAGGCGCCCAGTCAGGTTCCAAGAGTTTTTCAGGCATGCCTTCAAACTGTCCTTTACGAACCTTAGCCAAGTTCTTACGCTCTGGACGAGTCGCTGCATCTTCATAGAGGAAGATAGGAATACCGAGCTCACGATTGATCCGCTCAGATACGGTCTTCGCAATTTCTACGCATTCCTCACTTGTGATGTCCTTGATCGGTACAAAAGGCAGGACATCTGTTGCGCCCATACGAGGGTGTTCTCCTTGGTGCTTGGTCAAGTCAATATTTTCAGAAGCGTATTTGACCAAACGAAAGGCAACTTCCTGAATGTTTTGATCATCACCGACCAAGGTAAAGACGCTGCGGTTGTGGCTGGCATCAGAAGAGTGGTCCAGAAGTGTTACACCTGGCACGCTCTTAGCTACTTCCACTAGACCGTCAATGACCGCTTGGTTGCGGCCTTCAGAAAAGTTAGGAATACATTCAACAATTTTTGCCATAAGATATTACCTCGTGTTATATGTTATTAAAATTTACAAAGTAGATAAAGTGGAACTTCCGTCTGAGCTAGGTTGATACCCAGCTCAGGTCGGAAGTTGGGGGACAAGTTTTTCTTATTCGAACAACTTCTTAACAGATTCTTTGACCAAATCTTCGTCAGTTAAGTACGGAATGGTAATGTGGTCTGTTCCTTGGTGGAGGCGGTTGTACTCGATAGCTGTCTCAATAGCATGCTCATTGCGAGCCCAGTTACGACGTGCAACTCCGCCGATCGTATCCCAAGCGATAGCAGATTTGATGATTTCATCAATACGTTCACTACCGTCTAAAACCAAGCCAAAGCCACCGTTGATTGCTTTACCGATACCCGTTCCGCCACCGTTGTGGAGAGCTACCAGACTCATACCACGAGCGGCATTACCAGCATAACATTGCACAGCCATGTCGCAAGTAACATTGGAACCATCCTTAATATTAGAAGTTTCACGGAATGGTGAGTCGGTACCAGATACGTCGTGGTGGTCACGGCCGATCATGACAGGACCAATCTTGCCTTCGCGGACTAATTCATTGAACTTGAGGGCGATATTGACACGACCCATACAGTCTTGGTAGAGGATCCGAGCCTGAGTTCCAACAACCAGCTGGTTCTTTTCTGCGTCGCGGATCCAGTTGTAGTTATCGCGGTCTTGGTAGCGGCGGTTAGGATCGATCACTTCCATAGCAGCGTGGTCAGTAGCGACTAGGTCTTCGTGCTTACCGCTCAGACATACCCAACGGAAAGGACCATAACCATAGTCAAAGAGCATTGGACCCATGATATCTTCCACATAAGATGGCCAGATGAAGCCGTCTTTGTCGTCAAAGCCGTTCTTAGAAATTTCCTTGATGCCAGAGTCATAGACTGCCTTCATAAAGGCATTACCATAGTCAAAGAAGTAGGTACCATTGTTAGTCAAGGTCTTGATCGCCTTGAAGTGACGTTCCAATGTTTCGTCAACCAACTTAACAAAGGTTTCCTTGTCTTCAGCCAGGAGGCGAGTCCGCTCTTCAAAGCTGATACCAGCTGGACAGTAGCCGCCGTCGTAAACATTGTGACAAGAAGTTTGGTCAGATAGAAGATCTACATGGATCTTGTTCTCGTTGACATATTCTAAGAGATTTACGATGTTACCATGATAGGCGATAGAAGTTGATTCACCAGCTTCCAGTGCTTTTTGAGCCAAGTCAATTGCTTCTTTCGGACTTTCAGCCAATTGGCTAATCCAGCCTTGGGAGTGGCGGGTTTCAATCCGAGATTGGTCTACTTCAGCTACGATTGCCACAGCTTTAGCAATTTCAGCTGCTTTCCCTTGAGCTCCACTCATGCCACCCAGACCAGAAGAGATAAAGAGTTTGCCAGTCAGGTCGCCATCATCAGCTACACCCAGTTTCAAGCGCCCAGCATTGAGGAGGGTGTTGAAAGTACCATGAACGATACCTTGAGGGCCGATGTACATCCAGCCACCTGCTGTCATTTGACCATAGTTAGTCACGCCCATTTCTTCCGCAATTTCCCAGTCTTTCATATTGTCGTATTCACCGACTAAGAGACCGTTGGTGATGATGACACGAGGTGCTTCTGGTTTGGATTTGAAGAGTCCGAGCGGGTGACCAGATTCTACAACCAAGGTTTGATGGTCGGTCATGACTTCCAAGTATTTCTTGATGAGGTTGTACTGCATCCAGTTAGCACAGACAGATCCAGTTTCCCCATAAGTAACCAATTCATAAGGATAAAGGGCGATTTCAAAGCTCAGGTTGTTGTCAATCATGACCTGCATAGCTTTGGCTGCAGTACAGTTCCCTTTGTACTCGTCAATTGGTTTGCCGTAGATGCGTTCTTTTGGACGCCAGCGGTAGCCATAAATCCGTCCGCGAGTTTTCAGTTCTTCTAAGAATTCCGGAATCACTTCCTCATGGAATCTCTTTGGAATATAGCGAAGGGCATTTTTTAGCGCAATTTCGGTTTGAGCTTGAGTCAAACGGAAGCCCCGGTCAGGTGCTCGACGGATGCCTTCTTGGAAAACCGTTTTTTCAGGTAATACATCGTCTAATTTGACGGTCATTGCTGCTGCAATATCTTGTTCGCTGTAGAATGACATGTTTATTTCCTCCTTGTAAAATAACTTAAGATTTGACCTTATTGTATAACAGCGCCGTCAGTACAAAGTCAAGAAAATATTTCTAAAGATAAAAAATATCAATATATCTAATATATATTGGTTTTTGACTATAATTTGACGATAGTGTATTATGATGAAAAGTAAATAAGTTGGAAAATGAAATGGAGGAACAAGCATGACTGCTGATTTACTATTAACTCACTTTAATCAAGTCTTCTGTCCCAAGGATCTCGGACATCCCCTTTTTGGTGAGGAGATGAAGGAAGCTCAGGTCTTGGAGGACGGTTACATTGCAGTCAAAGACGGCAAAATCCTAGCAGTTGGCAGTGGAGAGCCAGATGCCAGTCTGATTGGACCAGATACTAAGATTCAGTCTTATGAGGGCAAGATTGCTACACCTGGCTTGATTGATTGTCACACTCACTTGGTCTATGGCGGTAGCCGAGAGCATGAATTTGCCAAGAAATTAGCCGGTGTCCCTTATCTGGAAATTCTTGCTCAAGGCGGCGGAATTCTCAGTACAGTCCGGGCGACACGAGAAGCTTCTTTTGACACTCTCTATGATAAGTCCAAGAGGCTGCTAGACTATATGCTGCTGCATGGGGTGACGACTGTTGAGGCTAAGAGTGGCTACGGTCTGGACTGGGAAACAGAGAAGCGCCAGCTGGATGTCGTTGGAGCTTTGGACCGTGACCATGAGATTGATTTAGTTTCGACCTTTATGGCTGCCCACGCCGTTCCACCAGAATACAAGGGACGTTCTCAGGAATATCTGGAGCTCATCGTCGAGGAAATGCTGCCTCGGGTAAAAGCAGAAAATCTAGCTGAGTTTTGTGATATTTTCTGTGAAAAAGGCGTCTTTACAGCTGATGAGTCACGCTACCTGCTTTCTAAGGCTAAGGAAATGGGCTTCAAGCTTCGTATCCATGCTGATGAAATCGAATCGATTGGTGGAGTAGATGTAGCAGCTGAGCTAGGAGCAACTAGTGCAGAGCACTTGATGGTAGCGACCGATGAGGGCATTCGTAAGATGGCAGAAGCCAAAGTTATCGGTAATCTCCTACCAGCAACTACCTTCAGTCTGATGGAAGATACCTATGCACCAGCCCGCAAGATGTTGGAAGCTGGCATGGCTATCACTCTAACTACTGACAGCAATCCAGGCTCCTGTCCAACTGCTAACCTGCAGTTCGTTATGCAGCTTGGCTGTTTTATGATGCGTCTGACGCCAGTAGAAGTTCTCAACGCTGTAACCATCAATGCGGCCTACTCAGTTAACCGTCAAGATAAGATTGGCAGCTTTGATACTGGCAAGCAGGCTGACATTACCATCCTAGACGCTAAGAATATCGACTATCCACTTTATTTCTTTGCGACTAACCTGACCCATCAAGTTTATAAAGCAGGCAAGTTGGTTGTTGATCAGGGTAGAATCGTCTAATTTTACAAGTCAGTCCCATTTCCATGTGATAGCAAAGATTTTCTTAGAAGTTCTATTGTTGATTATAAAAAAAGCAGATTTGTGTTCAATAAAGGTCGTGGCTTAAACACCACGACCTTTCTGTTTTTTTTATGAGATTAGGACATTGAGTTGGTCTCTTTATTATCTACCCACACACTGCGCGTAAAGACCATGGAGAATAGAGCTAGAGACGCAAAGGCTGCTCCTACATACCAGTAGGGCATATCCAGTGTTGTGGAGCGCCCAGATAGGTTGACAATTCCACGAAAGAGCATGCCGGCTGTCATGGTGGCTACAGCTGAGTTCCAGAGGTTGAGGCTGAGCCGAGAGAGGTTGGGAATCATTTTCATGAAGAGCAGGAGGAGGATGCCCCCCACTAGAGGAAGGGCAAAGAGATAGTGCATATGGATAGATGTTTCCCCGAAGCTGAAGGATTCATAGATTCTGCTGAAAGCAAAGAAGAAAATCGTTAGCAGGATGTAGGAAACAGCCGTTTTTTTGAAACGTTTTTTGCTGGGATTAGTAACCGATGTAGACAATGTCGCTCACCGCCCTTTCTGAAATATTTCCGTTGGTGGTAGGTTTGTTGATGACCTGACCGTTGAAGTACATAGTGGATGAGCCGCCGCCGTCAAGGTTATAGGCAGTCTTGACGCCATAAGATTTCATGACTTCAGCCATTTCATAGAGGGAAAGCCCCTGACTTTCTGAAGTGCGTCCGTCTGAAACGATGATGATATAGTGGTTTTCGTCAATGATACCGATAGCTGTCCGTGGATTGGAAGCCATGGACTGGCCAACTTCGGACTTGGTATTCACGACAATCTCACCATTTTCTACAAGGGCTGGGCCGAAGGCTAAGAGATTGACCACGCCGTCTTCAACCAGCTGATCGGCAGAGATTTCATTTTCGTAAATGATTTTAAAGGAGCCGTCTTTGTAGATAGCCAAGTCCCCATTGCTGGCGTCCTCTCGAACGGTATCACGGTAGACAACGCCATTGCGAATAACATAGCCGGTAGAATTGGCACCGTAGTAGTCGCCGTTAACCGCTAGAATAGCCTTGTTATTAGCGGCCGTTTCTGAAGTCTTGGCGGTGACATTGGTTCCGTAGGTGTTGTTGGCAAGGGCTGTTTTCAAATATTCAGCGGAGCTGATGGTCACATCAGCGATGTAGACTTGGGTATTGTTGACGGTCTTTTCAGTCAGCGTGACCGAGATATTGTCGTCTGAATAGCTAGTATCTGTCACTGTGGCTGTTTCGGCAGCCTTGCTGGCAGCCTCGGCATTGGACGAAGAAGCGGTGCTTGAGACTGTGGAAATGGTCTCCGCGATGACGAAGGTTTTCAGCATGGAGTAGCTGAAAGAAGCTGTCAGAAGTAGGCCAAAAATCGAGGCGTAGGCATAGCCTTTCTTTAAAAATTTCATGATGCAGTGTGTGTCCTTTCCTTAAAAATGAATCTCTTTTGTACCATCCAAGAGACGGTGAAAAGCAGCAGTCCGACGATGATCTTGACAAGCAGAAGATTGAGCCCAAAGACAGCGTAGAAGAGGCGAATCAGTAGTGTGTCTAAGATAAAGAGCACCAGAGCTAGGCTGAAATAGCCAGTTCCTGTCTTGAGAATGCTGTCGTCGTTCTTAAAGACCAGTTTTTTATTGGTCGAGTAGTTGAAGACCGAACTGGTCACGCGGGCAATCCCGTTAGCTAGGAGAATTCTCAGGCTGGTCGGCACAGCGGCTAAAAACAAGAGAGCCAGTGCGTAGACCATGTAGTCCACGACGAAGCTGCTGAGAGAGGTCAGAGCAAATTTAAAGATATTTTTATAAATCATGAGTCCGTCTCTAACAGGCCGGAAGTGCGAACCTTGATTGTCATTGATATAGACCGTCTCAATGGGCACTTCCAAAATGGGATATTCCTTACTGGCTTTTAGGAGCATGTTCATTTCATACTCATAGCGCTGGCCTTCAACCTTCAGCATAAAGGGGATCATGTTGGTCGTAAAGGCTCGTAAGCCTGTCTGCGTATCGGAGACAGCTACGCCAGTCTGGGCTTTGAAGAGAGCCCGAGTCAGACTGTTGCCGAAGCGGCTACGCAGAGGTACCTTTCCAGTAAAGGCGCGTGCTCCCAGGATTAGCTGATTAGGATTTTCAGAAGCTTTGTTCGCCACTCGGAAAATATCCCAGACCTTGTGCTGGCCATCCGCATCTGCTGTGATGACGGTTCCGTATTGACCCAGAGACTGGATGTAGGTGAAGGCAGTTTTCAATGCTTGTCCTTTGCCTTGATTGTTTTCGTGATGGAGGACAGTCGCATATTGTTCAGCCTTTTCAAAGACTGTCTGGCGCTTGGCTGAGCTACCGTCATCGATGACAATGATATGAAAATCACTCTTGCTCTGAATTTTTTGAATCAGTTTAATCAAATTATAATCGGGCTCGTAAGCCGGAATCACTAGATAGTCCATATCCATACCTCTTTCTTAGATGATTTGTAGAAAGTATACAGATTGCGGCTTAAAGCTAGCTGATATCAGTTATCTTTAAGAAAAAGTTAAATCTTCTTTAAGGAAAAAGTGGGGAAAATATCTCGTAGGACAAAATAAAAAACTGAGAGTGGGACAGAAATCGGTAATTCGTTAGAATTCGATTTCGTCGTCCCACCTCCGCACAGTTGAGTAGGGCTGTAAAAGCTGATGAAATCAGCGTAGTAGAGCCCACTCAACCACTGCGTCTTGCTCGACAATCCAAAGACAATTGAGAGGCTAGGACTTTTGTCCCAGCCTCAGTGCTTTGTTTAATAACGTTTTTCTTTGGGCTAGGTGCTCATTTCAGCAACAGCTGTAAAAAGCATGTCTGTGGATGAGTTGAGGGCAGTTTCGCAAGAGTCTTGGATGACACCGATGACAAAGCCAACGCTGACGACTTGCATAGCCAGATCATTTGGGATACCAAAGAGGCTACAAGCCACAGGAATCAGGAGAAGCGAGCCTCCAGCCACTCCAGAAGCCCCGCAGGCGGAAATGGCTGCAACGACGCTAAGCACCAGTGCTGTTCCGAAGTCCACTTGGATACCCAGTGTATTGGCTGCTGCAAGGGTGAGCGTGTTGATTGTCACCGCTGCTCCTGCCATGTTGATAGTGGAACCGAGTGGGATAGAGACCGAGTAGGTTTCAGGATTAAGGCCTAAATCTCGACACAGTTTCATATTAACAGGGATATTGGCAGCCGAACTGCGAGTGAAAAAGGCAGTGACACCACTGACTTTTAAGCAACGCCAAACCAGTGGATAAGGATTTTTCCGAAGCATAATGAAGACAATCAAGGGGTTAACGACCAGCGCAACAAGAGCCATGGAACCTAGTAATAGGAGAAGGAGCATGCCGTAGCTCTTAAGTGCCTCAAATCTTTTGCCAGAAATGGTCGTGTAAACCAGTCCTAAAATACCAAAGGGGGGCCAGATTGATAATCCATTCGACAATCTTTGAAGTAATATCTGCCAGTGTTTTCAAGAGTTCTTTACTTTGTTGACTTGCTTCTCGCATGGCCACTCCAAAGATAACTGCCCAAGACAGAATACCGATATAATTGGCCTTGATTAGGGCGTTGATTGGATTATCGACAAGGTTGAGGAGGAGATTGCTCAGAACTTGGCCGATGCCTTCTGGGGGACTAACTTCTGAGCTAGCTGCGGTCAGCTCGATGGTCACAGGAAAGATATAGTTGGCGAGGACAGCGACAAGGGCAGCCGCAAAAGTCCCTATTAGATAGAGGATAATGACGGTTTTCATATTGCTTTTCTGCTCTTTTTGGTGCTGAGAGAGGGCATTGGCAACGAGGGTGAAAACGAGCAGTGGTGCGATAGCTTTTAGACCGCCGACAAAGATTTGGTCGAGGAGGCTAATGGCGCTGGCTTGTGGAAAGATGAGGGCCAGCAGGGCGCCTGTGACAATCCCAATAGAAATCCGTTTGATAAGATTGGCGCGATTCCAAGCAGAAAGAATTCGATGAAACATAGGAGCTCCCTTTCTAAAATAAACTGCTTTCCACTATACGCTAGAGGTCGTATAAAATCAATGTTTTTTGGTATACTCTATACAGAATAGGGGCGCTTTGATGCTTATTCGTCGTCCTTTGTGGTATAATGAATAAGATTTTTGTATCTCATAGGAGGAAAGAATGACAGCTAATGGGAATGTTTTTACGCGCTATTTCCAGCAATTTGACTGGTCAGCTATTCTGGATGATGTGTTTTCAAAATTTGTCTCTTTGGTCTTTTTGTGTTTACTATTTTGGGTGGCTAAGAAAATCCTTCATCTTTTTGTGACTAGACTGATTGCGCCATCTTTGAAATTATCTCGGCAGGATGTCGCTCGGCAAAAGACCATTATGCGCTTAATTGAGAATTTGCTCAATTATGTACTTTATTTTCTCTTGTTCTATTGGGTTTTATCCATTTTGGGCTTGCCAGTCTCAAGTCTTTTAGCTGGGGCAGGGATTGCTGGAGTAGCTATTGGGATGGGAGCGCAGGGCTTTCTGTCCGACCTAGTCAACGGTTTCTTTATTCTCTTAGAACGTCAATTGGATGTAGGGGATAATGTTCGCTTGACCAATGGTGCTATCAAGATCGCAGGAACGGTTGTTAGTGTTGGGATTCGGACTACGCAGGTACGCGATGCGGACGGAACTCTTCACTTTGTGCCCAACCGAAATATCACCGTTGTCAGCAATCTTTCCCGTGGCGATATGCGGGTTTTGATTGATATTCCTATCTATGCCGAGACGGATTTGGATGAGATTTATCGGATTATCGCTGCTGTCAATCAGGAAGCTGTGCCAGAGCATCCAGAAGTTTTGAAGGAACCTGATATTTTGGGACCGCAAATGACTGCGAGCGGGCAGTTTAATTTTCGGGTCAGCTTGACAGTAGAGGGCGGCATGCAGACCAGTATCTACCATATTTTTTACAGGCTCTACCATGAAGCCCTGCTAAAAGAAGGAGTGGCGCTGCCAACCTTGGCTCCAGTCACAGGAAATAATGGCAAAGTTTAGCCAGAAGTGGTCAGGGAAACAAAGACAAACAACATCTATCGGAAATAAGGCTTCTAATCACTAAAAGAGGCTGGGACAAAAGTCCTAGCCTCTCAATTGTCTTTGGATTGTCGAGCAAGACGCAGTGGTTGAGTGGGCTCTACTACGCTGATTTCATCAGCTTTTACAGCCCTACTCAACTGTGCGGAGGTGGGACGACGAAATCGAATTCTAACGAATTACCGATTTCTGTCCCACTCTCTTTTTCATTTCAGCTTATCCTAGGTCTAACCTGGCTAAATATGACATGCTATGGCAAGTATTGTATAATAGGAAGAGGAGAAGGAGCAAGCATGCAGAATAATCGACTGTTTCGGATATTGTACTACATTTTGGAGAGAGGAAAAGTGACTGCAACGGAGCTAGCAGAGAAATTCGAAGTTTCGGTTCGGACTATTTATCGAGATGTGGATTCTCTTAGCAGCGCTGGGATTCCGATTTATTCCACGCAAGGAAAGGGTGGCGGTATAGAAATCGCGGAGGATTTTGTCTTGCGGAAGTCCCTGCTGACAGCGGAGGAGAAAGAGCAGATCATGGCGGCCCTGCAAGGTCTGGGCAGCACCAGCCAGCTTTACCAGAGTGACCTACTTACAAAGCTTTCGGCGCTATTTCAAGTCAAAAATCCCAACTGGATCGAAATCGATTTTAATCACTGGCAAAATGATAAAGCATATGAAGCTACCTTTCATCAACTAAAAACTGCAATTCTAGGCAAGCATCTTGTTTCTTTTTCTTACTTTGCTAGTGATGAGCGGGAGACAAGCCGTCGTGTCAAGCCTGTACGTTTGTTCTTTAAAAATCAGAGTTGGTATCTTTATGCTTTTTGCCTCTTGCGACAGGAATTCAGGTATTTTAAGCTATCTCGGATGAAAAATCTGGAGCGGCTGGAGGAGAGATTTGAAGACAGCTTTGAAGATGTCGTCTTGGAAAAGGAACTGACCTATGAAAATACCATTAAACTGGCAGTCAAGTTTGATCGCAAAGTGGCCTTCAGGGTTTATGACGAATTAAGCGGAGATATTCGGACAGATGCCGAAGGAAATCTGTATACAGAAATCGACATTCCCAACGACCATCGTCTATATAGTTATATTCTGTCCTTTGGAGACGCTGTGGAGGTCTTAGATCCGCCCGAAATCCGAGTGAAAATGAAAGAAATGATTCATCAGCTGGCAGAAAAATATAAAACCTGACATAGGGTGTCAGGTATCTTCTTGTATACTAATAGATAAGAAGAGAAAAGGAGGCAGCAAGATGAAATATGAATGGAGAAAAAGCGAGAAAGGCCTTTATGGGGCCAAGCAAAAGCCAGAGCTGGTAGAGGTGCCAAGTCAACAGTTCATTGTGATCAAAGGAGCAGGCAACCCCAATGAAGCGGATTTCTCTGAGCGGGTATCTGCCCTTTATTCACTGGCCTATTCCATAAAAATGCTCTTTAAATCCATGATGAAAGATGAGGCGGAGGATAAGGTGACGGATTTCACGGTTTATCCTTTGGAAGGTATCTGGGAAAAAGCTGCTGGGGAAGGCTTCGATAAAAGTCGACTTCGCTATCAGCTCATGATTCAGCAGCCTAATGTCATCGATCAGGATATATTTGCGGCAGCGCTTGAGAATGTCCGCAAGAAAAAGCCTAATCCTCTCTACGACGACATTTGTTTTCAAAGATTGCCAGAGGAGCGGGCCATTCAGGTATTACACGTAGGAAGTTATGACAGTGAGCCGGCCTCTTTTGAGAAAATGGATGAACTGGCAAACAGCTTGGGACTGGAAAGATGCGACCAAGTTCACAGAGAGATTTACTTGAGCAACAAAAATAGGACACCAGAAGAAAAGTTGAAAACCATCTTAAGGTATTCCGTCAGATAGGAGGAATTTGTCATGCCAAGACCTACAACAAAAAACGATTTGCTGGCTGCTGCTACAGAAAATTTCGAAAAACTGAATCTACTTATTTCGAACATGACAGCAGAAGAGTTGGCGAGGCCCTTTGATTTTTCAAAGGATGAGAAAAAGAAAGAAGCCCACTGGAAGCGCGATCGGAACCTGAGGGATATCTTAATCCATCTTTATGAATGGCATCAACTGCTGCTCAACTGGGTGCAGGCCAATCAAAGGGGAGAAGAGAAGTCTTTCCTGCCAGCTCCTTACAATTGGAGAACGTATGGTGAGATGAATGTCGCATTTTGGGAAAAGCACCAGCAGACCTCTCTTGAGGAGGCGAGTTCTTTACTGGCTAGTTCGCATAGAGCTGTCCTAGACCTAGCCGCAACCTTGACCAATGAAGAATTATTTTCCAAGGGAGTTTGTAAATGGACGGGCGGAACGACCTTGGGTTCTTATTTTGTCAGCGCCACATCTAGCCACTATGATTGGGCTATGAAAAAGCTTAAAGCTCATCAAAAGAATTGTAAACCGAATCCTGTCCAATAAGGTTTTCTAGGACTTTAGACCGATTTTTAGCACTCTTGTAAAAAGAGTGCTAATTTTTTGGTTTTTTGTCTTGACATTCATTTTTAAGAGTGTATAATAGAATCATAACTTAGCACTCGATGCATTAGAGTGCTAAATATAAAAAATAAAATCTCGCCAGTGGCTGGAAATTTTCTAAAGAGAGGTGAGGTCCTTGGTAACAGAACGCCAAAATGAGATTTTAAATCTAATTATTGATATCTTTACCAAGACGCATGAGCCTGTCGGTTCTAAAGCCTTGCAAGAGTCTATCCAGTCTTCGAGTGCCACCATCCGTAATGACATGGCAGCCTTGGAAAAGGAAGGGTTGCTAGAAAAGGCTCATACATCGAGTGGGCGCAAGCCCAGTGTAGCAGGTTTCCAGTATTTTGTCCGTCATTCCTTGACCTTTGATCAGCTGGCGGAAAATGAGCTCTACGAGGTCGTCAAAGCTTTCGACCAAGAGTTTTTCAAGCTGGAGGATATTCTGCAGCGGGCAGCGGACGTCTTGGCAGAGTTGAGTGATTGCACGGTTGTAGCTCTTGACGTCGAGCCTAGTCGGCAACGGCTGACGGCTTTTGATATCGTTGTTATTAGCCAGCACGCAGCCTTAGCTGTCTTTACTCTGGATGAGTCCAATACCCTGACCAGTCAGTTCATGATTCCTAGGAATTTTCTCCAGGATGACCTACTGCGCTTGAGGGATATGATTCAGGAGCGCTTTCTGGGACAGACGGTCTTAGATATTCACTACAAGATTCGGACGGAGATTCCGCAGATTATCCAGCGTTACTTTACGACGACGGACAATGTTCTCGATCTCTTTGAGCATATTTTTGCTCAGATGTTTTCGGAAAAAGTAGCTGTAGCTGGCAAGGTCCAGTTGTTACGCTTCGCGGATCTTGAGGCCTATCAGTTCTTTGATGATCGTCAGAAGGTGGCTTTTGAAATCCGTGACAGTCTAGCTGAGGATCAGATGCAAAATGTCCGTGTCGCAGCTAGTCAAGAGGACTGTCTGGCCAATCTAACCTTGATTTCCAGCAAGTTTTTAATTCCCTATCGAGGCTTTGGTATGCTGGCGGTGGTCGGTCCAGTCAATCTGGATTACCAAAAGGTGGTCAGTCAGCTCAATGTTGTCAATCGAGTCTTGACTATGAAACTCACAGATTTCTACCGATATCTGAGTAGCAATCATTATGAGGTGAGTTGAACATGAAATTACATAAATTCCTAAAAAGGAGGCGAAAAATGTCTGAGGAAAAAAAAAACGAAGAAGTGGTAGAAGCTACTGAAGAAGCTGTAGAAACTACAGAAGAAAAGGTAGAAACCGCTAAAGAAGCGGATGAAACTACTCCCGAAAAATCAGAACTAGAACTAGCAAATGAGCGGGCAGAAGACTTTGAAAATAAATACCTTCGCGCTCATGCAGAAATGCAAAACATCCAACGTCGTGCCAATGAAGAACGCCAACTCTTGCAACGCTATCGTAGCCAAGATTTGGCAAAAGCAATCTTGCCATCGCTTGATAATCTTGAACGCGCCCTTGCTGTTGAAGGCTTGACAGATGATGTCAAAAAAGGACTAGAAATGGTCCAAGAAAGCTTGATTCATG